>Ga0315282_10008680_pt1 | contig 16381 bp, 10 predicted proteins | sample YL17G07_20_MG_FD_203693 | JGI IMG/M metagenome (GOLD analysis project Ga0315282, IMG submission 203693) | Sediment microbial communities from Yellowstone Lake, YNP, Wyoming, USA - YL17G07_20 | ecosystem: Environmental > Aquatic > Freshwater > Lake > Sediment | place: USA: Wyoming | collected...
AGCAATCTCACCAGCACCTGCCAATCCTCATGCAACGTTGACATGCCCCATCTTAGCTTGGATTCCCAAAAAATGCATTTCTTATCTTAGCGCCTATGGGCCGTTGGCCTGGGCTGAGGTAGTCCGCCCCTACGGGGCTCGATTTGGCATCACCACCGCCAGCACCCCTGGTGTCCAGCAAAAAGACGTGGGTCACGCTCAGCCCCAGGGAGAGGACTGGGATTTTAACTCTCCCCCTCGAGTCCAGCAGGAAACTATCTCTCCTAGACGAAGCTTATCTGGACAAAATTCAGTTTACTTCTGCGAAGAAGCCTTTCCTCCCCCCACGCTTTGGTGGTAGTTCGGATAAGGCGGCTTGTGGTAGGTGGGGAGGGGATGCTTCGCAAGGTCCAATAGCAGCAGCTCGACGGCCTTTTCCAGTTGGGGGTCGCGCCCCTCCCGCACGGCCTGAGGATCGAATTCAACCTCGACGTCAGGCGCCACGCCGTGGTTCTCCACTTCCCAGGCGTTATGAGGAGTCCAGAAACCGCGGCTTGGCGCGGTCACCAAGCCCCCATCCATCAGCGCCTCGCTGGGCCCGAAGAATCCCACCAGGCCTCCCCAAGTGCGCTTTCCCACCAGGATACCGATGTGCGCTTGGCGAAAATGCCAGGGCATGGCGTCGCCGCCGGACCCCGCGTATTCATTGATGATCATCGCCTTGGGTCCCTGGATCAAACTCACCGGTGTGGTCATGTCTTCGCCGTCGCGGGTGGTGCGGAAATTCATCAGCGTCCGGCGCAGGTAGTCGAGGATGTAATCCGTGTTGGTGCCACCATGATTGAAGCGCTCATCAACCACGGCTCCCTCCTTTCCTGCCTGCGAGAAGAAATAGCGGTTGAAAGAGGCGTACCCCCCCGTTGCCGTATCCGGCAAATAGATATAAGCCAGCCTTCCATGGCTGAGCTGATCCACCTTGCGGCGGTTGCCTTCGACCCAGGCGCGATTGCGCAACGCAGTTTCACTCGCGATGGGAACCACGGTTACCTCGCGCGAGCCGGCGCCGCTGGGGTCCTGTCCGACGCGCAGAACCACGGATTCATTTGCGGTCATTTCGAAGAAGCTATAGACGTTACTGCTGCCGCTCACTTCGCGACCGTTGACGGCGAGCAGGTATTCTCCCTCGGCAACGTTTACGCCGGGTTGCGTCAATGGCGCGCGCAGTTGCGGGTTCCAGTTCTCGCCGTCATAGATGCGGGAAAAGCGATACCGGCCATTTTCGATTCGATAGTCCGCGCCCAGCAGCCCGACGGGGACCGGCTCGACTTCCGGACTTTCGCCGCCCATGACAAACAGATGACCTACAGTGAGATTGCCGAACGCTTCCCGGAAAATGTAATTGAGGTCGGCCCGCGACCCCACTCCCGCAAGGAAGGGTTCATACGTTTTTTCCGTGGCCATCAGGTCCAAGCCGTGGAAGCCCCCATCATAAAAGAAGTCGCGCTCCAGCCGGAACGCTTCGTGATACATCTGCCGCCACTCCGCCGGCGGGTCGATGCGCACTTCCATGGACGCGAGATTCAAAGGCTTCGCCGACGCCGGCGTGCCGGCAGTTCCCGTCGGGGCACCATCGGCATTGGGGACAGGTGCAATGAACCACGACGGGGTGGAAGCGGCGCCGCTATTCGCAGCGGCAGCGGCTGTCCGGTAGAGCATTTTCTCGCCGTTGGCCGATACGTAGAACGCCCGGAGGTTCTCCAGCAGCTTGTCGGTCTTGCGTGTTTTCAATGCAAACCGGTACGCCGTGAGCACGCCCGGACCGCTCAATTGCTCGATAGGGGGTTCTTCCTCGATAAAGAGCTCGCCTTCCTTGCCGGGCAGCAATTCCGAATAATTCCTGGCCGGAATCGGCAACGTCAGAATTCGCTGGCCAATCTTTTCGAAGTCCACTTTCACGGTGGGGGCCAGGTTGCTTTTTCCTGTGCCCTCAGCTTTGGAAGCTTTGGGTTTGGCCTCCTGCTCCTCATCACTCTCAGGAGCGAGAGGCGAGGGCAGGTCCTTGCGCAAGACGGTGATGTAAACATTGCTGGTCACCGGCCGGTTGAAGCTCATCATCGAATCATCGAGCGTGGGGCCGACATCGGTGCTGGCCAACAGATAGAGATACTTCCCGCTCTTGTCGAAGACCGGTGAAAACGAATCACTCATGCCGTCCGTAACGCGCCGGCTCTCACCCGTCTCGAGCGAATACAGAAACACCGAGCGCATGTGGCTTAACTCCTGCTGCGTGTAAGCCAACCACTTGCTGTCAGGCGACCACGCCGCCCGGAAGATTTGCTGCGGCCCCGTGAAGCGGTCGTGAAACACCCGCGCCGGTTTCTTCTTCTCCAGATCGACGTACCAGAGGTTCAAGCGCTTATCGGTATAGGCGATCTTCTTGCCGTCCGGCGACCAGGTAGGGAAATAGAAGAACGACCCCGGACTGCCGAGGTCGATCTTCTGCGCCTCACCCAGGCCATTCTGATTCTTGATGTAAAGGGCGTACTCCCCCGATTCATCGGAGAAATAGGCGATGCGGTCTCCATCCGGCGACCACGCCGGACTGCGCTCGTCGGCGCCCGGCGTACTCGTGATGTTGCGGATATCGCCTTTCTCGGCGGGCGCCGTGAGAATTTCGCCGCGGGCCTCAAACGCGGCGCGCTTCCCGGTGGGCGAAAGGTCGGCGTTACTGATCCTGCCTGCGACTTTGAGGTAATGCGGCCGCAATTGCGGCAGATCTCCCTCGACGCGAATATCGAGTTTGCGCTCTTTACCGGATTTCAGGTCATAAAGATAGAGTGCTCCGAACTGCTCGATCACGATCGCTCCGGGCCCCGCGCTGGCATACTTGAAATCGAACCCATCGTTCTTCAGCGCCTGCGTGACGCGCTTGGTGCGTGTATCGTAGCTGAACAGGGTTATGGGGCCTTGGCGGTCTGACAGGAAGAAGATGCGGTGATCCACCCAAATCGGATTGAAGTCATTCGAATTGTCACGCGGAATCTTGGTGACGCTGGAATCTCGCAACTGTGCAATCCAGATGGGAGAAGTTCGCCCGCCGCGGTAACGCTTCCAGATTTCAAACGCGTGATCGAGCGGTACGTAGGCGATTTGGCTTCCATCCGGCGAGTAAGAACCCTCGGCGGCTATGGGCAGCGGTAACTCGGTGGGGAACCCGCCGTCGCGCGAAATCGTGAACAGCCGGTTGAAGCTTTCATAACTGTGGCGGTTGGAAGCGAACAACACCTGCTTTCCGTCGCGCGTCCACCCCACCACCCAGTCAGGCGAGGGATGATAAGTGATCCGCCGCGGCTCCCCACCTGCGGCGGGAATGATGTAAACGTCGGCGTTTCCGTTGTATTCGCCGGTAAAGGCGATTTCGTTGCCATCCGCCGAAAAGGACGGCCGCGACACGGTTCCGATTCCACTCGTCAGCCGCGCGGCCGCGCCGCCCGCGCGGGGGACGACCCACAAATCGCCCGCATAGACGAAGGCGATCTGCGTGGCGCTGGGGGTGGGATGCTGTAGGAGCAGCGGAGGCGAGCCTTCCGCAGGACAAACGCTTACCGTAAGAAGAGCAAACAAAATGGCGGTAATTCGATACATTCCCTGAACCTCCTGTCAACGTGGGGAAGCCCCTCTGCGATCACCTCCCGCAGCGGCACACGATTATAACAGCCCGGCGGAAGTACATCCGGTAAAGCCCCACCCTGGCCCTCACTGCTGAGACAGGCAGGCGCCCTTGGATCTCCGCTCATGATGTTTTGTTATGCACCAACTTTCGCGAAAGGAGATGTCTACGGAGAGCCTGACAGAGATCGCCAAGTTTCCCGGTGGCACTTCCCAAGTGCGACCCGGAGACATGGCTATAATGTCGCTATAAATCGGACTATGGTACCGTTTTAGTATGCCAAATTGTCCAATTACGGACGTTTGGTCGCCCCTCGGAATCTGAATTGCCCGACCTATTCATTTGCAGTCGGTCTTAGCGTGTTTTGACCCGAACCTCCCAACCCACGCGCCCAGATAAATAGTGGGAGGGGCCGAACAATAATTGGGTGGTTCCCCAAAGCCTTCCCAGGGACGTATAATAACGGACCCGGAAAACCTATGAGCATTAACATCGGCTTGGACATCGGCGCGGTAAGTTTGAAGCTCGCGGCCATTGGTGGGCCAGACGACGGACCGCGTTTTCGCACCCTTGCGGAGAAATCCCCGACCTTTTATGCGGCCTCCTTCCCGGATTCCAGCCCTTTTGCCGGCCGTGGCTTGGTGCTCTCACGTTACCGGCGTCTGCAAGGAAGCCCCATCCAATCCACGTTCGACCTGTTGAAAGAGCTTTACGACTACCTGCCGGAAGAGAACGTGGAGGGCATCCGCGTGACGGGCTCGGGCAGTCAGTTGATTGCCAAGGTCCTGGGCATCTACTTTGAAAATGAGTTTCGCGCCATTGCCAAGGGGCTGCGGACGTTCTACCCGCAGGTGCGCACGGTATTCGAAATGGGAGGCGAGGCGTCCAAATACCTGCGTCTTGACCCCAACGTAACCGGCAAGCACCTGGGCATTGTGGATTACCAGACCAGCGGCGAGTGCGCGGCGGGCACGGGTTCGTTCATCGACCAACAGGCCACGCGGCTGCTCTACTCGATTGAGGAAGTGGGCCCGGCGGCGTGCGGAGCCAGTTGCGCGGCGCGGATTGCCGGCCGCTGCTCGGTGTTCGCCAAGACCGACATGATTCACGCGCAGCAGAAGGGCTACACCACGGAGCAGATTCTGCGCGGGCTCTGCGACGCCGTGTCGCGCAACTACAAGTCGAGCCTGGTGAAGGGGCGCGCCGTGGTGCCTCCCGTGGCGTTCATCGGGGGAGTGGCGATGAACCAGGGAGTTCGCAACGCCCTGCGCGAGGCCTTCAAGCTGAAGGAATCCGACCTCCTCATCCCCGAGCATTACGCGTGGCTGGGAGCGGCGGGCGCGGCGATGCTGGAATCAGAGGAATACCGCAAACGGTCGTTCAAACGAATCCACCAGTTGCGCCAGCACGAGGCGGCACGGAAGAATTTCGCCTGCACCGACCCGCTCTCCATGCAGCACGTCTTGCTGCTGCGTGACCGCGCGAAACCTGTGCGCCTGCCTGCCCCCGGCGAGCGGGTGGAGGCTTATCTCGGCATCGACATCGGTTCGGTCTCGACCAACCTGGTGGTGATCGACGTGGACGGAAACCTGCTGAAGGAAATTTACCTCCGCACGCAAGGGCGGCCGATTGAAGTGGTGGACCGCGGCCTGAAGGAAATCGAAGCGGAGTTGGCCGCGTCGCTGGACATTCGCGGCGTGGGCACGACGGGCTCGGGCCGCGAGCTGATCGGCGAGTTGGTGGGCGCCGACACCGTCAACGACGAAATCACCGCGCACAAGACCGGTTCCATGCACGTCTGCAATCAGATGGGCATGGAGCCCGTGGACACGATTTTCGAAATCGGCGGGCAGGATTCCAAATTTATCCGCATTGACAAGGGCGTGGTGGTGGACTTCACCATGAACGAGGCCTGCGCCGCCGGCACCGGCTCCTTCCTGGAAGAGCAGGCGGAGAAGCTGGGAATCTCCATCAAGGAAGAATTCGCGCAGATGGCGCTGGCGTCCACCAGCCCCGCGCGCCTGGGCGAGCGCTGCACGGTGTTCATGGAGCGTGATGTTACAGGGCTGATGCACAAGGGCGCGGAAGTGGGCGACTTGGCGGCGGGCCTGGCGTATTCGGTGGCGCTCAACTACCTGAACCGCGTGGTGCGCGGGCGCAAGATCGGCAAGGTGATCTTCTTCCAGGGCGGCACGGCTTACAACGACGCCGTCGCGGCAGCCTTCTCGCAGATCCTCGGCAAGCCCATCATCGTGCCGCCGCACAACGGCGTAATCGGGGCCATCGGCATGGCGCTGATCGCCCGCGAGCGCATGAAAGACGCCGGCAAGGCCAGCCGCTTCCGCGGCTATGACCTGGGCCGCGTGAACTTCACCACGCGCGAGTTTGTCTGCCAAGCCTGCTCCAATTTCTGCGACATGAAGGAATTCAACGTCGAGGGGCAGCGCACCTACTGGGGCGACAAGTGCTCCGACAAGTTTCGCAAGCGGGCGCGCACGGACCGCCAGCCGGTGATCGAGGATTTGATCGAGTGGCGCGAGAAGCTGCTGGAAGAGGTCCTGCTGCCCACCCGGGGCGGCAGCCGCACGGTGGGGATTCCGCGTACCATGTTCTATTACGACCAATTCCCCTTCTGGTGCGCGTATCTCCAGGAGCTGGGTTTTGACGTCGTGGTGTCTTCGCCCACCGACCGCAAGATTTCCATGGCGGGCGAGGAGCTGACCATCGCGCAGCCCTGCTTCCCCGTGAAGGTCGCGCACGGGCACGTTCAGGACCTGCTGGAGAAGGGCGCCGATTACATTCTGCTTCCCAACATCGTCAACGCGGAGGCGCCGGAAGGCCGGGTGGATTCGTTTCTCTGCCCCTGGAACCAGACGCTGCCTTTCGTGATTCGCGCCGCGCCCGAGCTCGAGTCCGCCCAGGCCAAGTATCTTTCTCCCACTGTACACTTCCGCTTGGGGCGCAAGCATGTGGAGAAACAACTGGCCGAGTTCGCGCGCACCCTGGGCGTCAAGCCGCGAACGAACGCCGATGCCGTGATGGCGGCCTACGCCGCACAGGAAGCCTTTACCGACACGCTGCTGGAAGCCGGCGCGCAGGCGCTGGCCAAACTGAAGGAGACGGAGGAGCCCGCGCTGGTGCTGGTGGGGCGGCCCTACAACCTTTACGACCGCAGCGTGAATTGCGATATCCCCCGCAAGCTGCGCACGCTTTACGGCGTAAACGTTCTGCCCATGGAGGTCCTGCCCCTCGAGGGTGAGGACATCACGGACATCAACCCCAACATGTACTGGAACTCCGGCCGGCGCATTCTGGCCGCGGCGCGGCTGACCCAGCGCTATCGCAACCTGCACTTGGTTTATATCTCCAACTTCAAGTGCGGGCCGGACTCCTACATCAAATCGTTCATCGACGAAGCCGCGGGCAAGCCCTCGCTGGTGCTTCAATTCGACGGCCACGCGAACGACGCCGGCTTCATCACGCGTTGCGAGGCGTATCTCGACAGCAAAGGATTCTTGCGATGTCCCACTTCGGCCACCGCCATGTCCGCCGCCACATAGGCCCTGGTAACCCCCTGAGCGGCCGGACGGTCTACATCCCCACCATGGGCGAAGGCAGCCCGGAAGTCTTTGCCGCGGCGTTTCGCTGGCTGGGCGTGAACGCCCAGCCCACGCCCCTTTCCGACGAGCGCACCCGCGAGCTGGGCGCCAAGTACACCAACGGCGATGAATGCTACCCGGCCAAGGTCACGGTGGGCGATTTTCTGCGCGTGACCGAGCAGCCCGGCTTTGACCCGGAACGCGCCTCTTTCTTCATGCCGACGGCGGACGGCCCCTGCCGCTTCGGCCAGTACGCGCCTTTCCTGCGCAAAATCCTGAACGAGGCCGGCTACGGCCGCGTGCAGGTGCTCTCGCCCAGCAGCCAGAACGGCTACGAAGACCTCGGTGAAATCGCCACGCCTTTCTTGCGCATGGCGTGGCGGGCGCTGGTGTGCGCGGATACCGTGCACCGCGCGCTGCTGAAGACCCGCCCCTACGAGACCACTCCGGGCGCGGCCGACCGGGCCTTTCAGGAGTCACTCCAGGATGTGTGCACGACGGTTGAGAATAGCTGCGCCGACGCCGGCTGCCAGCTTCGCTCGCTGGTGGAAGCGATGACCCGTTGCCGCGACCGCTTCCGGCGCGTCCCGGCGCTCTACGATCCGGAAATCCCGCTGATCGGCGTAGTGGGAGAGATCTTCTGCCGCCTGAATACGTTTTCCAACGAAGACCTGATCCGCAAGCTGGAGGGCTACGGCGCCGAGTGTTGCTTGAGTCACATCGCCGAATGGGTCGAGTACGCCAACAACGAACAAAAACGCAAGCTGCGGCTGAGGGGACGCAATATCTCCTGGGAAATGGCCAAAACCTTCATCCGCTCGCACATCCAGCACTCCGACGAAGAGACCCTGATCGCGCCTTTCGAGGATGATTTCATGGGTTATGAAGAGCCTCCCATCGAGGAAATCCTGGAGCTTGCCTGGCCCTATCTGCCCACCGGCGGAGCGCTGGGCGAGATGGTCCTGAGCGTGGGCAAGGCCGCCTACCTGGCGAAACACGGCGCCGACGGCATCATCGACATCAGCCCCTTCACCTGCATGAACGGCATCGTGAGCGAGGCCATCTATCCGAAGCTGTCGAAGGCTTACGGCGGAATCCCCATCCGCAACTTCTACTTCGACGGCACGCAGGCTGACCTTGACCGCGATCTGGGGATCTATATGGAACTCGCCCGCTCCTACCGCGAGAAGAAGACCTTTCGCCGCACCTACCCCGCCTACTTCGCACAAACCGTGGCGTGATTCGCCCACGCTGCGCTGAGAGTTTGTGACTTTTTTAAATTCGCGCATAAGTCGGGATTGAAAACAATAGACTTAAGCACCCGAAAATGGCCTACAAATCAAAAAAGTCACAAACTCTGAGCGCGGCCGTCCCGACACAAAGCAGCGGGGCAAGTCATGGCCGTCCATTCCCCATTCCACGGGCTGGGGGCCCGTGCTACGATTACCGCGCGCCTGGCGGCACAACGCTTTTTCGAGGCCGCGTGCGCAATCAGGAGGAAAAATCCATGGCGACACTAAAGCCTGAAAAACACGGAATCCCTAACATCTCGCGGCGGCAGTTTATGGAAACCACGTCCCTGGCGGCCCTGGGGACGGCGCTCAATTCCATCGCGGCGGACGCCAAGAACCCACCGGCCGGACCACCCAACATCCTCCTGATTATTTCCGACGAGCACAACGCTTCGGTGGCGGGTTGCTACGGGAATGACACGATCCAGACGCCGAGCCTGGACCGACTGGCCTCCCGCGGTGTGGTATTCGAGAACTGCTACACCAACTCTCCCCTTTGCGTGCCGTCGCGGCTTTCCATCACTTCGGGGAAATACTCCAGCCGGGTGGGCGCGTGGAGCAACGACTGCTGGCTTCCCAGCGCTGACTACCCCTCCATCGCGCGGCTGGTTAAGAGTCGCGGTTATGAGGCGTTTCTGACGGGAAAGATGCACTACGACAAAACCCGGCGCTACGGGTTCACCGAAATCGGCCAGAGTGCGACCAACCAAACCCTCAAGACCGGGAGAGGGGTTCGCCGGGCCTATGATGACACTAGCGTTGATTGGCAGAACTGGTGGAGCCGCTCCAGCAACTTTCGCGCCGGAGAGAAGTCGAATGTGCTCGACCATGACCGCGAGGTGCGCGCCCATGCTTGCGATTTCCTCACCAACCGCAAGAGCACGGACCCACCTTTCTTCTTAGTGGTCGGATTCCTGGCCCCCCACTTCCCCTTGACCGTTCCGCAGGAGTTCTATGCCCCCTACCGCGGGCGCATCAAACCGCCCCGCCTGCCGCTGGGGCACTTGGAAATGCAGCCGCTGAATTACCAGCAACTGCGCCACGGGTTTGGCCTCGTCAAGACCGACCCCGAGGTGGTCATCAAGGGAAGAGAGTATTACTACGGACTTACCCAGTGGTGCGATCAGAATATCGGGCAGGTGCTGGACGCGACCGCAAAAAGTGAGTTCGCCAAAAATACAGTGGTCATTTACACTTCCGACCACGGGGAAAACATGGGAGAACACGGCCTGTGGTGGAAGAACTGCATGTATGAGAATGCCAGCCGCGTTCCCCTGATTGTAAGCTGGCCGGGCCGCTGGCGAGCGGGGGATCGAAGGCAGGGAGCGTGCAGCCTGGTGGATGTGGTCCAAACTGTGGCCGCCATCGCTGGCGCCCAAACCCCCGAGGATTGGAACGGCAACTCATTAGTCCCGTGGGTCCGTGATCGCGACCATGCCTGGAAGAATTTGGCCGTCAGTGAGTATTACGCCCACAACATTTCCTCCGGCTATGCCATGCTGCGACATGAGAATTACAAATACGTTTATCACACCCAGCCCAGCGCTGAGTTTCCCGCGCAGCGTGAACTTTACGACTTGGCGACGGACCCGGAGGAGTTCATCAACCTGGCGTCGATCCCGGAGCAGCAAAGAAGAATCAGGGAATATCACGCGCTCCTGACGAAGGAAATCGGGGAAGATCCCGAGAAGACGGAAAAGCGCTGCCGGGCGGATTACGCTGAAGGCTATCACCGCAGCGCGTGACGGTTCGAGAGTCCGGTAGGTTACAGTATCGACAAGGAGCCATGGTGCAAGCACAATCCGGCAGTTTCGAGCGCAGGATTTTAGGGCGCACAGGTCTGGAAGTGGGGCGGCTGGGAATTGCCGCCAGTTATGGCGTTCCGGGCGACGCCCTGGAGCGGGCGTTTGAGCGCGGTGTGAACTACATCTATTGGGGAAGCCGGCGGCGCGCCTCGTTCGGCGAGGGGCTGAAGCGCCTGCGCCCGCAGCGCGACCGCTTCGTGCTGGTGATTCAATCGTACACGCGGGCCGCGGGACTGATGGCCTGGAGCCTGGAGCGCGCCCTGCGGGCCTTGCGCTTTGACCATGCGGACGTTCTGCTGCTCGGCATGTGGAACAAGCCGGTGCCGCCGAGGATTCTGGACGCCGCACGGCAACTAAAGCAACGAGGCTTGGTGCGATTCCTGGCGGTTTCCACGCACCGGCGCTCGCTGGTCCCCCAGATTGCCGCTGCGGGCGACTTCGACATCGTTCACTTCCGTTACAACGCCGCGCATCCGGGCGCCGAAAAGGAGATCTTCCCGCAGCTTCCCGCCGCCAACCGTCCCGGCCTGGTTTCGTTCACCGCCACAAGTTGGGGGCAACTCCTCGGCAAGTCCTCGCTGCAAGGGTTTTTCATGGGGGCGCATCCGCTTCCCAATGGTGAGCGCGCTCCGACCGCGACGGATTGCTACCGCTACGTCCTGAGCCGGCCGGAAGTGGATGTCTGCCTGACCGGCCCCGCGGATGCGGCGCAAATGGATGAAGGGCTCGAAGCCCTGCGCCGCGGTCCGATGTCGGAAGAGGAGCTGGCTTGGATGCGGCGCGTGGGCCGGGCGGTGGCGGGGAAATAAGCTGGTCACATAAGGGAGGGTAGCGCGGAGTTATTCCGCTCTGAGCGGAATTACTCCGCGGCTTTTCGTTCTTGGGTGCTTATGACCATGTCAAGGTCATCACGGTACGAACACGCTCAAAATCTCCATCACAGCGTCCTACGCGTGGCCCGTCCTGGGTTCTTAACGGCCGGCTGGCGCACACCTGTTTCGCAAGGTCTGCGGCTCTTATCACCAGTCGCGCCCGAGGGCAGCGGATCTGCAAAACAGGTCCGCGCTTACTTGCATATTTATGCTGGGGTTTCCACGTACGTGGAATACGAGCCTGCACCGCTCTCCGGTCCTGCGGCTTTTCCAGCGGCGCAGGGTCTTTCTGCGCCGCAAATTCGGAGAATCCTTTTTCTTGCCTTTGCGTTCGACCAAATCCACATGATGCAAGGCCGCGCCGCCCAAATCGCGTCGCGGTGGAAGAGCCGCAGGGCTGGAGAGGGAGCCCTGCACTACATTCGCCGGTGGCGCGTTGCCGCTGCTGGCGCGGCTCTTGGCTTTCCGGCGCAATCCCCAAACGCTTTTCTGCTGGGCCAAAGAGCAGGTGACAGGGAACAGGTTACAGGGAACAGTTAGGGCCGCCAAGAGCAGGTGTCAGGTTCCAGGTACCAGGTGTCAGGGAAAAGACTTCAGGGAACAGGGGACAGGTTACAGGGAACACTTAGAGCAGCCGGGGAGTGCCGCTATGGCAGCACTCCGAAGACTGGTTGTTATTTCCTCGGTGAAAGGAATATGCTTCTCTCATGCAGCGCCTGACGTTTCCCGTGATTCTTGAGAGCGACCAAGACGGCTATTTCGTCTCCTGCCCCGCACTCCAGGGCTGTTACAGCCAAGGGGAGACCTACGAAGAAGCCATGGCGAATATCAAGGATGCAATGCGGCTGCATCTCGAGGATCGCCTGGCGAACGGGGAAGACATTCCCGAAGCGGTTACGGTGAGCCTCTCCACCGTCGAAGTTTCCGTCTGATGCCGAAGTTGCCCCGCGTCACAGCCCGCCAGATGGCCACTGTATTGGAAAAACTTGGATTTTCCCTGACCCGCCAGAGCGGTAGCCACCAGATCTACAAGAATGCCGCCGGCAAAGGGCCACGATTCCATTTCACGCCGCGAAGACCCTCCACCCAAAGGTCCTGAAAAGCATCTTGCGCGAAGCTGAGCTGAGCGCTGAGAACCTGGAAAAGCTGCTGTGAATCGCCGTCGATCAAAAGGTGCGATCGACGCACAGACTGCCCGACTTCCGAGAACAGGGACTGGCTCGCGCAGACCTGTTTTTCAAGGTCTGCGGCTCTTCTCACCAATTGCACTCAAGGAACGCGGAACTACAAAACAGGTCCGTGCTACACTCCCTTTCCCACTGCATGCTCGATCGCCGCCTCACCGCGCGTGGGGCGCGCGCATGAGCTGTTCCATTTCAGGAGCGGTTTGGGCGTGGTCGGGGAAATTGGTGATGCGGATGTCAAAGGAGTAGCGAGGGCTGATGCCCATGGCTTCGTTCAGTGCATCGGTCACTCGCACGGCGACGCCGCGCGCCAGATCCGCCCCCGTTCCAGGAAGCAGGATGCCGAATACGCCTGGGGTAAATTGGTAAATGGAATCTTCTCCGCGCAACTTTTGCATCATGGCCTTCATCGCCTCGCCAAAGGCGGAATGAATCTCCTCGGTGTCAGTAAGGTCGGGTGAAACCTCCAGCGAAACGGTGAGTCCGGAAAGAGGCACCTTGCTGTTGGCGGCGCGCTGGAGTTCCAGAGCCAGCCGGTCGCAAAATTGGCCCGGCCCGAACAACGTTCGCAACAGGTCCTTGTTCCCTCGGGCGCGCCCTTCCCGGTTGCGAAATCTCTCGCTGTCCAACTCCTTGCGCAGGCGTGCGATCACCACTTGGCGGTCGATCAAGTAGCCCACGAAAAGTATGGCGAGCACGCAAAAGCCGATGATTCCTTTCAGCATGGTGCGCTGGCTCAGCGCAAACCCCGTGACCGACGCCAGAGCGTACATGTGCAGAGCCAATCCACCAGCCAGGATGAGAATCATGACGATTGCCAAAATCTATAACTGCCAGTTTCGGCGGTCAATGTCCTGGAGACGAATTCGATCGAAAATTAGCATGGTTTATCTTCCCTGTAGGCGAGAGCCTGCCACAAACTATGAAGGCTTGCAAGAAGGAGTATTTCTGGAACCGCTGCGGGATCACGTTTCATGGGCAAAGGTTGTTGGCCATCCCGTTCTTCCGCTTGGCCATTCCCCGGTAACGATGACAGCATACCACCGGAAAATCCCCTCGGCGCCTTAGGTATTTCAAGGCAACGAACTTTACGCCACCTTCCTCGCTTCGGCCGCCAAGGGATCGCTGGGGGGAAGGCTCGAGAGTTTCGCTACCAAACCTGCGGCCCTGGCGGACCCGTGTTTGTGCAAACGGCCCACATGTGCATGTCGAAGTTATCGTCTAAGCATTTCGATTGCCATCAAAAGTTGCAATGCTATTGAATTAGTTTACGCGGGAGGCGCCCAGCGCGAGTTCTCCGCGGATCGATGTGGCAAACGCGTCCACCTCAATGAGAGGCCGCAAGGCGATTTGGGCATCCCTCAAGATCCGATAGGAATGGGCCGCGGTCTGATCTCCGCGTACCGGCCACCCTTCGACGATAGCCGTCAGTTCAGCGGGTTGTTTGGCGCGAACATAACCCATAGTCAGCGAAAGAACGCTGGCGAGTTCATGATCGCGGTGCAGGGAGAGAGCGTGAATTAGTCTCAGCTGCCCGTTCGGTTTTCCGGCGGCCATCGGCAGCCGGTAGCCAAAGTCGAAATGAAAAGGGTCGCCGGGGTGCGTCAAGGGCTCGGCGGGGATGCGCTTCTCGAAGCGTCTGTCGTTGAACACCCGGGCGCGGCGGAGCGCCTCCACCAAGCGCTGCTTGATGCGCATGCGAGTGTCGGCCGCGGGAAAATCAGCCTGGCGTTTGCCCACCAATCTTTCGAACAGTTGCTGCAATTGCGCCGGGGGTTCGGCGGCCAGCACCGGACGCGCCGCTGCAAGTTGAATGACATGGGAAAGGGATTGCTGCATCCCATCGAGGAAGTCTTGCAGGTTGTCTTCGTGCTGCTGGATTTGCTGTTCGAAATGGCTCTGCAAGTCGCGCAGGAATTCGAGGTCGGCTTGCTTGTGGAAGCGCTTGATGCGGCGGAGGTCGTCCGTGAAAAGGCAATCCAGGAATTGCTCCTCGGGGCTGTGCAGGAGGAGCCCGACGTTGAGAAACTCTTCTCGCTCGGCGTGGGGGACGTAGCGCACCAGGTAATACGAGCAAGCCTTCAAGCTGTCTTCATCCGCCATGGGTTTCACCGGATTTTAGATTTTGGATTTGCGATTTTGGATTGAAGAACGCGAGCGGCCTGGCGTGGCCCTTAATCCAAAATCCAAAATCTACAATCCAAAACTCAAGCTCCTCACACCCAATTGGGAAACGGATCGAGGGAGGAATTCTTGGCATCGATTATGGCCTGGCGCAAGGTGCGCCGTCGTGCGTAGAGGACCTCCGTCAGCCGGTCCAATTGACCGGGATCCGGTTCGCACCATTTCGTCGGGATTCCCCATGTGCAATCCTCCAGTTCGCCGGTCGTGAGGTTTTCAATGCGGGAAAGAAAAGGCTCAAACGATTCCATCCCCCTGACCGTTTCGTAGACCAAGCGGCGGGGGTAGAGGCCGCGAATGGGGCTGTCGGGGAAGGTCCAGTCCCCGTCGTTGAAGCAAAACCCCTGGTCGATCATGGCCACCGAGTAAGAAGATCCCTCGCGGTCGGCAGGGCGATGGAAGATCACCTGGCGGCCGTCGCAGTTGCACGTCCACTTGTCAAAGACGAAGGCTCCCAGGAAGGCGGAAGTTAAGTCCTTTACGCGCCGCAGAAGGCGATCGGGGAGGAAATCCACCACCAGGGTTTGACTGGGGATGCCCGGGAAGCGCGAGCCGAACTGTGTGCCCGGCCGGATCGGTTCGCGGTGTTCCCCGACGTCAAACGCCAGTTGGGGATTGCTGCCCAGCAAAGAACGGGAGACTTCGACAAACGCCGGAGCCGCAACGGGCAGGCCAACAAGTTGCGCTAAGCGCGAGGCCAGCATCTCGTTGGCGAGCACCCGCGCGTGCTGGGGGTTATTCTGGAATTTTACGACGTAGCTGTCGCCGTCTTCGCAGCGGACCAACCAAGGCTGCGATGCTCCGCGCATCCGGCGGACAAACTCCAACGCACGAACCCGCGGCGTCGCTGCACCGCCCGCTTGGTTCGCCACCGGCAAATCGTGCCCCGACCCTTCGGCATCGCTGCACAAACGACTGGGCTCGCTGGAAGACATGTCACCGGCCGCACGGAAGCTTTACACGCACACAGCCCCTTCTGGGCGAAACCCTCCTCCTCCGCTGACCCTGCCCGTGCCGTTCCAACTTAATGAGGCTATCCGTCAAGTTTCTGTCTTGCACCGCAGTGGCCGCGTCCGGCTTACGTGGATTAGTCCCCAAAAGTTGGAACGGCACTCGGGGCAGACGCGGAAAGCCTCGCCCGAGGCCCTGTGCAGAAGGTTCCGCCTAGCGCCGCCGTCCTGGCTTCTTTGCGGCCTTCTTCGCCTTCTTAGCTTTCGCCGCAGGCTTCTTGGTTTTGACCGCTTTCTTGGCCGCTTTCTTCACCGGCTTCTTCTTCGCCTTGGGCTTGGCTTTCTTGGCCGGCTTCTTCCTTGTCGAGGCTTTCTTGGAGGCGGCGGGCGCAGGCTTGGGAGCTGCCGCGGCGGCGGGCGCAGGCTCCGGAGCCGGGGTCACCGTTTCCTCTACTTCGTAGGAGACTTCTTCCTCAATCTCCTCGCCCTCTTCTCCTAAACTCTCTTCCGTTTCTTCTTTGTAATCGGAGGAGAGTTCTTCCCCGAAATCCTCCAGCTCATCCCCAGGTTCATTTTCATCATCGAAGGCCATGCAACCCTCCTCCTATCGTCGTGTGTTCAGCCATGTCGGTTCGCTACATTCAACGGTGGCTTCCAACCGAGCCAAAAAAAACTGGTGGTGGGGGCAGATGTATACCAGCCGAATCATCCTGTCAAGAGCAATTGAGGAACCCTGATCCGTTGATAACTCATCGCAATTCTTCGCTTGATGGCAAGGTAGCCATACGGAGACCTGCAAACATGAGCTGCGGCGCCAGGGACGGCAGAAGTGACCTCGCCGAGATTTTT
>Ga0315282_10008681_pt1 | contig 16380 bp, 18 predicted proteins | sample YL17G07_20_MG_FD_203693 | JGI IMG/M metagenome (GOLD analysis project Ga0315282, IMG submission 203693) | Sediment microbial communities from Yellowstone Lake, YNP, Wyoming, USA - YL17G07_20 | ecosystem: Environmental > Aquatic > Freshwater > Lake > Sediment | place: USA: Wyoming | collected...
ATTACCAATTAACAATAATCAATAATCAGTTATCAATAATCAATAAGAACTGGAGGTTCTCTCATGGTTAGCAACGCTAAAGTCCTCGCCAACCGTCTTAACGCACTAAAATCAACCGGCCCCCGCACCATCGAAGGCAAGACCGCCGTCTCACAAAACGCCGTCAAGCACGGCCTGTTGGCCGAACGCGACGTAATCACCTCAGAATCCCAGGCCGACTTCGAACTCTACCGTCAGCAGTTGCTCGATGAGCTAAGCCCTGTCAGCCCGATGGAATCTATGCTCGCTGAACGCATCGTTACTCTCTCTTGGCGCCTGAAACGTGCAGGACGCTTCCAGAACCAGGCCATCGATACTTTGAACGCGAACCAGACTAACGACCCGTTAAAAAAACTCACTCAATCCCTGTCTTTCAATTTCGCTGGCGAACCCCTAAGGGGTGCAGGTGGCTCTAACGGTGAACTGGCTCTCGGCCGGTTGGCCGTGAAGGATTTTGGAGATGCGAGGGTCCTCGAGCACCTCTTAATGTATGAACGCCGAATTGAGCACAGTCTCTACAAAACCATCCTCGAGTTTCAACGCCTCAACATCGCTAAGAGACTCAAGGAGGAGGCATTCTAAAAATGTCCAACGCTACGAAAAAAAGCAAAAGTTTATTTGGTCGGCTTATACAAAAAGTGGGCCAGACGCCTGATAAGGCGGGGCAGTTCTACTGCCAAGTGGTCGAGACGAAGACTTGGCGCACAAACCACGTTTGGAGCACAAGCTTTGTTGAGAACGCCTACCGGCCAAACTCTCCGCGTAACCTGCGCAATCGGCGTCAAAAAATCTGTGTCAATCTGTGTGAATCCGTGAAATCTGTGGTTAAAAATCAATCAATCAAAAATGTTCAATTATGCGAAACAAACCCAATTTCCGAAATGCCAAAAATGAACTTAAACCCCTGTTTAACAAGTGATTACGACAATAAATTAGCTCTTTTGACAATGAAAAAACAAAGCCAAACAAAGCCAATTTGTTTACACTGCTTTTGCGCAGGCGGCCTGACTATAAGATTTGGACAGTACCTTTTGCAAGCTGGGTAAAAGGTAATTTTTCACCACTGCATCCCAGCTCATATTTTTCGCCAATGAATAGCCGGTTTTAATCATATCTTCGGTTTCGGATTCGCTTTTTGCCAGGCGCGAACAGATTTGCATCGCGACCTTTTCACTGACGTTGTTCTCTATATGGTTGCGCACCAACTCGTCAATTTTCAGCAGGTCTTCAAGGTTGGCAGTTCCGTGACTGTTCAGCCGGGTATAATCGGCGATGACGAGATTTTTGACGCTTTCGGCGCCGGCTGTATCCAGCACAAAGCCCGCACATCCACAAACACTGCTGACCACGCAGATTCCGCCGAAAGTCAAGGGCTCGAGCTGGGCGATACCAAACGGTTCATAAATGCTCTGGCCGAATTCGACATCACTTCCCCTGCGGATGTCCATAAATTCCATATCTTTCGGCATTCTTTGGCCGCAATTGGCTTGGTTGAATCCAAACTGGTTTATGAAGATGATTTTTATATTTTTGCTTTTGGCGTTGAACTCCTGCACAGCCGTATAGAAAGCCGCTTCTCCGCCGGAAAGGTCGGGCGCACCTTCGCGATGAGCCACAGGCCAGTCATACCCCGATTCCATCTTATAAATATCGCTGCTGCGTCGCTGTGTTACTTCGGTAGAGAGCAGGAACAGCACGCCGGTTTTGCCCTGCGTTCTAAACTCTTTTTCTATTGTGTAGAGCACTCGCAAATCGCGCCACAGCCCTTTGCTCTGTACCAGTCTTGTAACATGTGTGAAGATGAAGTCCGGCTTATAGCCCAGCAGAGTTTCGCAATACCGCTGCAGTTTTGCTTTGGATTTCAGCTTGTCGGGGAGAGTGATTTGATAAGCCGGTATACCGTTATAGACTATGTCGATATCGGCGGTTTCAAATTCCGGCGCCAGGAACCGCAACTCGTCGACCACTTGACTGCCAACGGCGCATATAGCGTCGCAGTGTTTCGAAGCATCAACAAGGGCGTGTTTGAAAAAAGAGCTCTGGTCTCCGAACACTTCGCTGACACAGAGTCCGTTTTCGTGGGCCTGTTTGATGGCATTATAGAACATTGTATCGTGGCCTGGATGATTTTCCACGATGCGGCGCATTGTAGCAACTTCGTGGGCATAGAAGATAGTTTTGAACTCACAATCCGGCTCAAGGATAGCCGCCAATACGGTCGGCATCCCCATAAACTCGTGCGAAATAACAATTGTAGAATCTTTGGCTGCACCGATAGCTTTCAGGGCGGCAATTGCCGGCGGCGCCAGCCGAACATACTGCTCGTATTCCCACAAATTTTCATACAGATTACTGCGGATACCAAATTGTTCGAACAAACGTTTTTTGAACTCGTTGACCACATTCTTATCCACGTGAGTCACGTCGATAAGCAGCACTTCAGGTGAGCTTTTTATGCCTGTCTGCTCGTCAACAAACGTTCGCCTGCCGTAGACGATGCCCACATCGTAGAAGTTTTCGATTTTCCGAAAGGCTTCGAGATATCCCGTTTTTACAAGTCCGTCCACGGATGAATAGAGCACTTCGCCATTATCACCAAGCCGATTTGATGCAGGTCCTTCGGTGGAGAACAATGGGCCGACGAGGATTGAGCGGCCAACCGCCTCAAGATAAGAATTGCAGGTGAAAAAACCTTGCAGGACAGCGCCTATACCGCCGACTTTCCCCACTGCCTCGTGGGTGACGTGCACTATTGTTGTCTCATTGGCCATAATAAATTTCCCTCCAGGTTGTAATATGAAGCTTAATCAGGTTGTTTTAATTGCCTCCATATAAAATATAGGAAATAGTTTCATTACAACCAAATTGAAGGGGGTTGTGGGGTCTGTTAAATTTTATAGTCTGAAAAAATCGTGGCGGGTTTGCACTCTTGGGGTATTTTTTAAGACGTTTGAGCCGGGCTTAGGAATTTTTCCGACTGCGTTATCTTATTTTGGTGCGTAAGGTTCTTACCAGGCCCGAAAGTATCTGCTGGGGGATATCGGCCAACTCCGGCTCAGGTATTTCGCTAACTGCTATTCCGTCGAGAATTTTTAAAGCTCTCTTACCGCAGTGGATTATGGAACTTGAGATTCTTTCGGCCTGCTCTAAGTCACCGTCCGCCATTAGTCGTAAATAAATAATTATGTTTTTCGTTAATTCATTATCGCTTATATCATATACCGGTACGGCTCTTTCAGCCGAGTCATCCAGAACCTCATCTTTTTCACTCAATATCTCTTGTTCAATTCTGCGTGTTTCAGCCAGTAGTCGTTCTTGTTCTGCTAAGTCGGATGTATCCATCGGTGCAAGTTTAAGCTCTTCGTCGACCTCCGAAGCGGGGACATACACTTTGTTATGGCAGGCCGGACACTTGCCCCATTTGCCGCCGGCGTTGTCCGGCGCTTCTATCTTTTTGCCGCAATGTTCACAGTGAAATGTTATGGCCATTTTGTCACCTCCCAACAATTTATTCCGATTCCTTGTTAGTTATTTGTCTCTTTTATATTCTGCAATTACCTCGGTGGTTATCCCGCCACGGGGAGTAAACCGCGAGGTAACTTTCATCTGACGCGGCTTGCAGTCGCCGGATAAATCATCTAATATATCATTTGTTAGAGCTTCGTAAAAGATGCCTTTGTTGCGGTAGCTTTGCAGATAGAACTTCAGGCTCTTTAGCTCGATGCAAAGTTTATCGGGACAATATTCGATGATAATCTCACCGAAGTCCGGCTGACCTGTTCGAGGGCAAACGCTGGTAAATTCGGGACATCTGATTGTTATCCAATAATCCCGCGCGGGATTGGGATTGTCGAACAGGTCGAGTTCAGGCTTTTTATCCATATTTGTTGAACCTCGTAAAAATTCGGCAGAATCAATATAATAGATACCTGTAACTTTGGCAAGGTCGAAAAAATGTTGGAGAAAGATAAAAAAGCGGTTGTTTTGCTGAGCGGCGGCCTTGATTCAGCTACGACTTTGGCCATAGCCCGCAGTGAAGGTTTTCAGTGCTACGCCTTGACTTTCAGATATGGCCAGCGGCACCAGCGGGAAATCAAGGCTGCAGAGAAAGTAGCTGATTCTCTTGAAGTAATCGAACATCGCTGCATCGATGTTGATTTAGCTCAGTTTGGCGGTTCAGCGCTTACCGACCTTACAATTGATGTGCCGAAGGATAGAGCCGATTTAGGCAGGCCGGACCGGATACCGCCGACATACGTGCCCGCCCGCAACACAGTATTTTTAAGTTATGCACTTGCCTGGGCTGAGGTGCTCGGTGCGTTTGATATCTTCATAGGCGTTAACGCAATCGACTACAGCGGCTATCCTGACTGCCGGGCTGAATTTATAACGGCTTTTGAAAAAGTGGCCAATCTCGCCACCGCAGCCGCAGTGGAGCGTAAAGGCCGATACCATATTCACACCCCGATTATAAATATGACAAAGGCCCAGATTATCCTCACCGGCACAAAGCTCGGCGTCGATTATTCTCTGACACACAGTTGCTACGACCCGGATGAGCAGGGCGGAAGCTGCGGGCGGTGCGACTCCTGCAAATTAAGATTAAAAGGCTTTGCTGAAGCAGGTCTGAAAGACCCGATTGAATATGTGGACAAATAATCAAATATGGTAATAAATGAGATATTCTATTCTCTGCAGGGCGAGGGATTTTTAGCCGGTATTCCCAGCGTGTTTGTGCGCTTGGCAGGCTGCCCTTTACGCTGCCGATGGTGTGACACAAAATATGCCTGGACCGAAGAAGCAGGAGAAGACTACCGCATCGAAGAAATCGTTCAAACAATTCAACGATGGACTTGCAAATTCATCGTTATAACTGGCGGTGAGCCAATGACAAATTCTGACTTGGCAGAATTAGTCCGAAAGTTAAAAGAACTCAAAAAACACATTACAATCGAAACTGCTGGAACCACATTCATAGCAGATATGCCTTGCGATTTGATGAGCATCAGTCCGAAACTAAGTAACTCTACACCTGATGAACCCGAACTTGCAGAAACTCACGAAGCTCTAAGATTGGATGTAGCTGTCTTACGCAAGCTGATTGATAATTATAAATACCAGCTAAAATTTGTGGTGGATTTACAGGACGATTTGGCGGAAATACAGCAAACAATAGAGAAACTCGGAAACGTCGACTCAGAAAAGGTAATGTTAATGCCGCAGGCAGCTACAAGAGATGAACTTTTAGTCAAATCACCGAGGGTAGCTGAAATGTGCAAACGCACTGGCTTTGCTTTTTGCCAGCGTCTGCAAGTTTTGCTTTGGAGTAACAAAAGAGGAATGTAACTAAACCTTAGTGAACTTCCGAGTTACCGATTGACAACCGACAACAAATGAAATAGAAAATAATAAATAGTAAATAATAAATTGATTCGCCCGGGTGGCGGAATTGGCATACGCGCTAGCTTGAGGTGCTAGTGGGAATATCCCTTGCAGGTTCGAATCCTGTCCCGGGCAGTGGTTTTAACTCTCAATAGGATTTCTCTTTTATGACATTATTGTCTTGACCACATCGGCAGGATGGCTATAATTGGATTTTCCTAAAACCCCTGCTTTTTCCTCTCTCCCCTCCCTCCGCATAGCAGGGGTTTTTTTATGGTATTTGGTTTTCGCTATGTATGGTGTTATTTATCCTTGTCGTAGTCATCTTTTCTCGTCTTGAATCGTCTTTTCTTGAGGATATCATCCCGTATGCCTTGGATTGTATTTTTCGCTTTTCGGCCTCTGAAGGTATAAATCAGACCGCCTGTTACCAGAGCTACTATGAACACCCATACGAGGAAACCATAAGAACATACAAGACCATAGTTTTCTATTACAGTAAGGCCGGCCAATACAATAGCTGCTATTCCACACCACATCGTAATAAGTTGCTTCTGGTTCATAATCCAAATCCCCTTATCTGGTTAAAGTCAGTCATCGTAAAACTTTGTAACTGCGTTCTGTATATTTTCTTTCTATTGCCTTTGGTTTTTTTCAGCCGTCAATAGTCGATAATCAAGTATCAGGTCAAACCTAATCGTTCAGCCTCGGCGTCGAGGCCGTATTGTTTCATTTTTTTGTATAAAGTTGTGCGGTTTATCCGTAACGCTTTGGCGGTTTCCTGCCTGTTCCAGTAATTGGCTTCAAGAGCCTGATGGATGAGATTTTTCTCCGGTTTAGCCAGTGCTTCCTTTAAGCTCATTGGGTTATACGCCTTTTGCCACCGGTCCTGTTTGATTGAGTCTGACAAATCGAAAGGACCGATGAATTTATCTTTACTCAGCAGAACCGCTCGTTCAATTGTATTTTCCAGCTCGCGCACGTTGCCGGGCCAGGGATAACGCTCCAAATATCCCATCGCCTCGGTGGTAATGCCGAGCTTCTCTTTGTTGTGTTGTGCGCAGTAAACCTGCAAAAAATGCTTTGCCAGCAGCCGAACGTCACCTACTCTCTCGCACAGAGGCGGCAGGTCTATCGTTACCACATTTATCCGGTAATACAAATCTTCCCGAAATTTGCCTTGTTTTACTTCTTCATTCAAATCCTTGTTTGAAGAAAGTAATATCCGTGTATCGACGGTTTCAGTCTTATTACTGCCAACCGGCTCAAACTGTCTGTCCTCCAGAACCCGCAAGAGCTTGACTTGAAGAGCCGATGAGGCATTGGCAACTTCATCGAGGAAAATCGTACCGCCATTTGCCGCCAGAAATTTGCCTTCTTTATTGCTTACGGCACCGGTAAACGCTCCTTTAACATGCCCGAATAATTCACTTTCAAGCAGTGTTTCCGGCAGTGCGCCGCAGCCAACCTCTACAAACGGCTTATTCCTTCGACTTGAGCGATGGTGTATTGCTTTTGCCAGCATGCTTTTGCCGGTGCCTGATGGACCCGCCATTAGTATTGTTGTTTTGCTGTCGGCGACGGCCTCTACAAGCTCGAAGATTTTCGCCATCTTGTAGTCGTGGCTGATTATGTTTTCCAGACTGTATTTTTGTTCGAGTTGTAACCGCAGGTTCTCGTTTTCACTTATAAGCGATTGTTGTTTAATTGCTCTTTCCACTACCAGCCGCAGTTCATCGTCAACAATCGGCTTGGTAAGATATTCGTAGGCGCCTTGCCTGATGGCCTTGACTGCGCTTTCAATGCTGCCATAGCCGGTTATCGCAATTACCACTGTTTGCGGATAGTTTTTCCCGACGACATCTAATAATTCGAAGCCGTCTCCGTCCGGCAGATTAATATCCGTTATAACGAGACTATAGTTTTGCTTTTCCAGCTCAGCTAAAGCGGCCTTTAACGTTTCGGCACCGTTTGTTCTGAATCCTTCGAGCGATAAAAATTCGCGCAGCGAATCCAATATGATTCTATCGTCGTCCACAACAAGAATATTCTTTTCTCTCATAGTTATCCTTGTTAGCTTTTATGAGCTTCCTGTTGGCGCAGCAGGCAGATATACAGTGAATATACTCCCGCCTCCGGGTGCATTTTCAGCAGTTATTCGGCCGTTGTATCTTTCGATTATGTCTTTACATATTGCCAATCCCAATCCTGTCCCTTTGCCTTTATCTTTTGTAGTAAAGAACGGCTCGAATATGACTTTGGCGTTTTCGGGGGCGAAACCGGCTCCCGTGTCGCGAAACTCCACGACGGCGGTATTATCTGCTGCAAGGCGTGTGGAGATGCGAAGTTGCCCACCATCCGGCATTGCGTCCAGTGCGTTCTTTATGAGGTTACAGAAGACCTGAAATAAATTGCCGCTTCGGATTTCTGGTATGCCGGCAGCGTAGCTCGATAATATCTGGACATTCAAGGTTTCAGCTCTGGTGTCCATTGTTTTTATAGCATCTTCAATAATCTGCTCTATTTTGACATGTTCAAATGGCGCGTAAGTGCTGCGAGAGAATTCCAACAGCTCACTTACGATTTGAACCATTCTCATAAGTCCCTTCCGGCACTGTGTGAGGTATTCTTTGGCTTTTTCGAGATTTTCCTGCTCAACAATTCTCATTGTAAGATTGATATATCGCAGTATTCCATCCATAGGATTATTTAACTCGTGTGCCACTTTAGAGGTGAGCTTGCCGAGGGTAGCCAGTCTTTCAGTGTCAGCCAACTGTCTCTGAATATTGGCCTTTTCGGTGATGTCTGCCTTTTCAGATAGTAATTTCTTGTGGCTTGGCATAGCTCAGATAATAAGCCTATCTCCACATTATCGTGTATAGACGTTGTGAAAAAGCAACATGTCTGTTCTTTTTTCGGATTGAAAGGGCTGCTTGTTTAGAAAAAAGCGCAACATTCTGTAGAGTAAGCAACTAAACAGATTTTTTCGGTCCTTGTGTTCGACTTAAACCACAGAAAATGGACTTTTGGCGTTGTTATTTCGCAACATTATGGATATCTTCCTGACCGAATTTGTCGTGGATGGGGCGTTAATTCTGCTTAACTTTATGGCGGGTAAATACTTGTAAAAGTAAAAATGGGCTATTTTCCCATCACTGTTTTGGTATGTGCTTTGCACACCTATACGAGTTAGCCATAAGGAGTAATCGAAAATTGAGCAGGGAGGCAGGTGATGAATAGCTCTGAAAAGCGAAAGTTTAAGCGATTACCAATAACGCTTGGTTTATCGTGTCGAAAAGTTGGTTCGACAGCAGAGAAATTCCATAAGGGCTGTACGGTGAATGTAAGTCCGGGCGGTTTGTATTTTGAGACTGCGGACGACGTCTTTATGCCGGGCAACCTCTTAAAGGTAGAACTGTCAATACCACCTACAGCAGGCCTGCTTGAATTTGGCGGTAAGATTGCGGCTTTTGCAAAGGTCTTGAGGACCTCTAACCTTAGCGACACTTTGTCTTCTAACAAGTATGGCGTGGCCCTTCAATTTTGCCAATCCCCAAAGCTTTGCACATAGCGTTTAGTACAGCGTTTCATAAGTTCCTCAACTATTCGCTGCTTAAAAAGAGGCTAAGAGCCAATTTTTGATGAATCTTGCCTCATTTCTGGGCCAAAAATGGGGATTTTGAAGAATTAGTCCAAAAAAACTAAAAAATTTGCAATTTTCCCAAATTTAATCTTGACAATGTAAATGGGGGGGTGGTAGACTTCCAATACGTTGAGTTAGGTAGGTCTACTTTGTGGACTTAAAAAAGACGGAAGAGAAGAGTGAGAGTGATGAGAAGGAGAAAAGAGAGCGTTGGCTTTGTACTCATAGTCAGAATGGGTATCCCCCTTTTATTTCCCGCTACATCGGCCCTCGCTGCTTAAAAGCAATATAACTTAAATTTTGGAGGAGAAGAGTATGAAAAAGTCCGTCTTAGTTTTGTCCGTCATTGGGATAATCACGCTTTTGAGCACCGTAGTTCAAGCAACTACGGTAGAGTATCTGTTGGATGATCCTCCTCAGTACGAGCGTGAGATAGGGCCAGTACAGTTAACGGAGCATTCGGCTATGGATATTTATGTGGAGAATATCTTAAACCCGATCCGAGTGAAAGATTGGAAAATAATCATTTGGGTACCTGTCATTGAGCCCGATCTGGAAGCAATTCAAGTCGATTATAGCAACGATCCCTTGCACATTGCGGAACTTGAACGGTTCGGTGTGGATCTGGTTCCCTATACCGATTTTACGCCGCCGGGCTTCAAGGGATTTTATGCCGATACCTGGCTTCCCGATTGGGAGGAGTTTGGCACCAATCCTGTCGGTAGCGGCTTACCGCATGAGTGGGGCAATCCGATGTGGGTGAGCTTCCATTTTAATGTCAATGCTGATCCGTGGCTGTACATCAAGGATGCCTGCATTATTCCCGAGCCGGCAACAGTTTGTCTGCTTGGCCTTGGTGCGTTGGGCCTGTTGAGAAAACGCAGAGCGTAAAAGACTCGAAAAGACAACTTGTGTTACAAATCAAAGGGCTGTGCGAACAACACAGCCCTTTTTCTATTTAGGATTTAGCAAATGTTTAAGTCGAGAGATTTATGAAATGCTGTACTATTCCTCTGGCCAGATGCCCTCAAAGACCTCAACCGCTGGTCCGGTCATATAGACACAGTTATCTTCTTGGCACCAGTTCAAATCCAGCTCGCCTCCGGGTAGATGCACGGTGCATACTCGTTCTCCTCGCCCGGTAAGCACCGCTGCCACACAGCACGCACAAGCGCCCGTCCCACAGGCCAGGGTAATTCCACTGCCTCGCTCCCACGTCCGCATAGTAAATTCTCTGGGGTTATCAACCTGAACAAAATGCACATTAGTGCGGTTGGGGAAAATGCGGTGCTTTTCGATAGCAGGGCCGAATTTTTCAAGCTCAATTAAGCTGACATCATCGCAGAAAAATACGGCGTGTGGATTTCCCATTGATACGCACGTCATTACAAGTGCGCGGCTTAGAAATTGCATCGGCTGTTCAATTACTTCTCCGCTTGGGGATGCCTTACGGCATTTGACAGGCAAGTTAACAGGTATATCCTTGGCTGCTAATACAGGTTGGCCCATATTGACGCACACCTTTTGGACCTTGTCATTATCATCGATTATAAGCCCAACGGGTATAACGCCATTGCCGGTTTCTATATTTAGTGAAACAGGGCAGGGGGGCTGGCCGGGCACGGCAAAAGGCTCTCCCGATTTGGCTAATTTGTGTTCGTAGGTATATTTGGCTACGCATCGAATACCGTTTCCGCACATTTCGGCTTCCGAGCCGTCCGCATTGAAGATGCGCATCCGCACATCGGCTTTCTGTGAGGGACATATCAGAATCAGGCCGTCCGAACCGATGCCGAAGTGTCGGTCGCTGACGATTTGAACTAACTTTGCAGGGTTTTTAACTTTTTCCTCGAAGCAATTCACATAAACATAATCATTGCCCAACCCGTGCATTTTCGTAAATCTCATTTTTGTTCTCCTTGCTAAGACTGAATATACGTTTAAATGAGAACAAAATCAAGACTTGATAGAAAATGACGAACCGCAAATTTATTCGACAGCAAATTCCTTTTTGCGGGTGTTCATTTGAGCTTTTAGACGTGCAACAATGGAGGAGTGCATCTGTGAAACGCGGGATTCGGATAAATCCAGTGTTGCGCCGATTTCCTTCATTGTCATCTCTTCGTAATAATACAAGACGATAATCAGCCGTTCAGCTCGTGTCAGACCCTTGGTGAGCAGATTTTTTAGGTCTCGCTTTTGGGCTTCGGTCAGGGGGTCTTCGCTTTTTTGGTCTTTGATTACATCTATTTCGCGAATATCTTTTTCACCCTCGCTTTCGCTGTATTTGGTGTCCAGGGAAACCAGGCCGACTGCATTTGCATCGTGCTGGAGCCTGCTAAACTCCTCTATGTTCATATCCAGTTCTTCAGCCGTTTCTTTTTCGGTGGGCTTTCGGCCAAGGTGGGTTTCGAGCGAATGGATGGCCTTGGTCAGTTGGTGGGCACGGGCACGGACCAACCGCGGCACCCAGTCCATACTCCGTAACTCGTCGAGAATGGCGCCTCTTACACGAGGCGAGCAATATGTCTCAAACTTTACGCCTCTGGTGGGGTCGAAAGCATCAATAGCGTCCATCAATCCAAAAATGCCGGCACTGATAAGGTCATCCAGCTCGACCTTCTCAGGTAGTTTGCTGCGTAACCGCTCGGCGGTATATTTTACCAGGGGCCTGTAATGTTCCATAAGTAGATTACGGAAATGGGTATCGCCGGTTTTATAAAATTGCTCCCATATTTGGTCAATATTGAGTTGTTGGTTGGTTTTCATAGGATTCCTCCGTGAGACTCTATGACCCTGAAAAGTTTTGCAAAGCCGGTTTTAAGTCCTATAAGTGCCAGCATTCTTCTTACCTTCTGATTCTCCAGCCGTATCCACAAAGAAAGCACCCAGCACATTTCTTATCGACTTTCCAGCCGATAACTTTAGGAGAACCAATCAGCAACTTTCTTAAAAAGGTTTTCTTTCTCCGTGGCTAATCTTTTTCCTATCCGTTACACATTATTCGAAGATTGAAATCATTTCCTGTTTTTGCCTGAGCAATACTGCCGCTACTCTTTGGTTGAGCGAATTCTCCAAAAGCTTATTTATTTGCAGCTCGATATACTCGTTTCGATTCTTTTCAAGTAGCTCTTTGGCGTATTTGTCTATTGTTGGTTGGGTCTCTAATCTGCCGGTAGCACCAAATTTGATGTTTTTAGTATCGCAGAACAGAAGACGCTGGCTTCGGGTGTGCTCATTGATTGCATTGTTCAACAAGCCGGAGAACTCATCCACCGCCAAATCCTTCGGAACAAAACCGGGACTGTGGATATTGTTTATGTTCTGGGTAAGGATTTTTTGGCGGCTCTGTGTGAACTCAATTATCTTAACGAGTAGTTCGGTGATATTATCTGTTATCAATGACGTCAAATTCATAAGCAATCCTTCCTATTGAGGTTACGTTCCGGCAAAATGTCTCAAAGAAACAGCAGCTTAACACCTGCGTTCTTATTATGTTTTCATAATTAATTTTTCCTCTTGCGAGGGTGAGAAAAGCAGGAATGATAGTCTGTGAAAAGCGAAGCTATGTTTCTCATCCTTGACCCTTTTATCCTTTTGTTGCCCCCATCAAGGTGAAAGTAAAATAACGGCAGTTACAACCGTTTTTACTTTTACCTTTTTCCTTAAACTCCAATTTTCAATGTATGGTTAATTATTTAATTCCACTTAAGCTGCCAGGCTTTGCCTGGAATCAACCTGTCCATTATTTAATTATTTTTAGAATGCGAACTGTCTCCTGCTATTTTGCCGGCGGGCTCTTCTTTGTTTAAAATCCGCCTTATTTCCCAAAGGGTTTTTGTTTTCTTAAGTTCTATGATTTTTGATAATCTTTCAAAGACTGACTCGTCGTATAGTCGATGTCCGCCTTCGGTCCATTGCGCCTCACGAATAAGTCCCATTATCGTGTAGTTATGAATAGTTTGCCGGGAGAAGGGGGTGTAACGGACCAATTCACCAATTCGATAGAGCTTGGTGGGTATTTGCAACATGCGATTTTTAACTTCTACCTGCATCACGAAAAACTTTTTATTGGACCTGTTAAGGATTCGACGATTAAGAATTCAAAGGCGTAAAAAAGTAAAACACAAAGTGGCCGAAACCACCTGACTGTTACTGACGACTTTCGTTTGAATAATCATCTCAATTCAAATTCAGCTTATTGACTCTTCTCAAACCAGTGACTGTTAGTTTACGTTAGTCCTTAAAAAGTATTTTATATTTTGCAAAATGTAAAACACCTTTTATCGGGTGTCAACCTTTTTTTAAAATTTTTTGGAAAAATTTGATGAGTTTTCTATAGACAGCGGTTTTTTATTGGATGCTGTTTACCTGGCAGGCAGGAATTTGCCGGTATTTCTCTGAATTTATCGTTATTATCGGTGTTTTTCGCCAAATATCGTTAATTAAGTATTTTGGGGGATTTGGGCAAATTTTAAGAACAAAGGTGCGGGCAAAGGGTGGGTACATTTGGGACGAGGGCCTGGGCACGCACGTTCTGCGGGCGATTTTGCTGCAGAGCAGAGGCCTTTGGCTAAGACGAATGACCAGCCGGCATACGCAGAAAAGCCTGGGAAGTTACAAGGTTTTTGCCAAATGCCCTTACTAAAATGTCCGATACATTGTAAGCGAACCTAATAATACTGTCTGAAACTGTATGAATGGAGCGAAACTGTATCGCTTAAAAGTATGCACCAAAGCAGTAAAAGTTCCGATAATACCGGTAACCCCGCTCCTGGCGGTGTTTCCCCGCTTGAGCAGATAACTCCATTGGCCCGGCAGATAAACTGCCTCGACATCGAACGAATAGCCAATGTTTGCATTAATAACATCCCCAAATTGATTGGCGTGAGATTTGCTTCGCTGTATATACTTGATGAAACAAACAATATTTTGCTCCTCCAGAAATATAATCATCCGTTTCTTATAAATAAAATAGTCTCAATCAATCAAAATCCGCCTTCTTCTATGGTTGTGGCAGTAAGAAGTAAAATGCTTATGCAGGTACGAGACATAGACACCTACAAAAGGCCTATCATCAGGAAATCTCAACGTGCTTTTGCCGAAAATTACCAGACCAGCAATTGCATTATTGCGCCGCTTATTTGCCAGGATAAGGTGGTTGGTGTGCTCAATTTGGCGGACAAAATTGAAGGTGACAGCTTCAGTAGTGATGATATTGCACTTGTAGAGCTGCTCAGCCAATTAGTTGGTGCCTCTATCGGCAATATAAAGCTTTTTGAGAAGATACAGCGTCAAGCCACAACGGACGGTTTGACCGGTCTTGCGAACCACAAAACATTTTATGAAACTCTGGAGAAAGAGCTGTGGAGAACACGGCGATATGGCGGCCAAATTTCGCTGATTATGATAGATATCGACGGTCTCAAGAAGGTAAACGATGCCTACGGCCACCATGCCGGCGACAAGGTCATCAGTGAAATCAGTAAAAAAATAAGGGTGTGCATCCGGCAAATCGACACAGCAGCACGTTACGGGGGGGATGAATTTGCGGTAATTTTGCCCAATACTTCGCTGGCCGATGCTGTTGTTGCTGCTGAGCGTATGGTCAATTCGGTCTCAGAATCGCCGATAACGTGGAAAAAAGAGCAAATAGCCCTGTCTATCAGCGTCGGGGTTGGAGAATATGGTGCAGAGACTAGTCCCGAGGATATTACAAGCCGGTCCGACCAGGCCTTGTATATGGCAAAACAGGCTGGTAAAAACACAGTTAAAATCTTCGAGGCGAGTAAAAAAACGTGATTTCGGGGGTAGAATTAGAAGGCAAGTCAAGAGTCAACCGAACGCGGGTTCTAAAAAAGAATGATAGTAGGAACTACTAGTTGCAACTAACTTTCTGCAACTTGCTCAGAGAAGGCTACCCGGAGGCAGTAGAGATGCAGGAATAATCTCCTTTTTTTTCGTGTCCCATTTAGCAATTCTAATGTACCGGTTTGGCGGTCCATATTTTAGAATATCAAGACGCCCATAATCTTTCAGAAGTGTTATCAGTGGATCGGTAGGTGGAGCGGGGGACACAAGAATGGACAATATGGGCTTGACGATGATACTATAGCCGAGAAGTTGCGCTACGTCCATTAATGTTAGTTGATCGGCTTTACATTCAACAAGTGCAAGATGGCCGGTCTTGTCATCAAATACTACCCCAGTAACGTCAATTTTGACATCCCATGCGTTAAATTGAGGGAAGAGCTTTTGGACTCCCAACTTGGCTATTAATGTGGATAGTTTGGCGTTATGAGAATCTATTACACGAACATCCATACGTTTGAACCGTTGACTCAGAATACCCTCAAGCCAAAGGCGAACCGGTTCGTAAAGGTCATACTCCCTCAATCTTCTTCTCCTGCCTGGAACAATTCTCTCTGTGGCCCTTTTTTACCTTGTTTGCAACCCATTGCCTTACATATTTTATAATAGCTGTTAAAGTGTTTGCGCAATGCCTCTGGCAAACGTTCGCTTTGTTCATCATCGTGACGTGGTTTTTGCCCCCGAAGCTTTTTTGTCTTTGGATTACAAGGTTTTGGAAGATTAAAGTTCTGATTCCGGTTGTATTCAACCATTTCCTCAAAAATTCTTTGTTTGTACTCGAAATAAAAACCTATTGGCACAAATGAATCAGCATAGATTCTTATGCGTGTTTCTTTTGCCCAAGAACCGCCTCCGGCAGGTGCCCGCAGGTTAGGATGACCCCATAGAATATTACTTACCGGAATTCCAAGACATTCCTGCAATAGTTTACACAACTGAACCGGTAGCAACCAGTTGCCAAATTGAACCTGAATAACTATTCGTTGGCGATCACCTTGGTCTCTGTCGGCGTAACTTGGTTCACAAGACGTGTCTGCGATTCCGCGCAAGAATTCTTTTTGGATGTTTGTATCGGAATCGTATATGACTTGGGGGACTTCAAAATCCTGATAGTTGGACTTATAGCCGGTTATGAAGCGTAGGTCTCGCCAACCAATCGTCTCTCTCGGGAATACTGCATTTAAAGAAACCTCATGGGCCTTTCTTTGCACATTTAGATTTACTTCCAGAAGTTCGGAAATACGAGCTCGTATATTGTCGAGACTAAGGCGGAGTGCGGTTTCACGGTCTGCGCCAATTTGGCTACCAGGAACTGGTGTCATAGCATCGAGTCGGTATGGGAATTGAATTACAAGACGCCTGATATCGCCTTCTTGATGAAAAGAGCCGCGAGCAACTATCATCCCAATCAGGTAAGCCACATCGGGGTCAATATAATCAAATTG
>Ga0315282_10008682_pt1 | contig 16379 bp, 13 predicted proteins | sample YL17G07_20_MG_FD_203693 | JGI IMG/M metagenome (GOLD analysis project Ga0315282, IMG submission 203693) | Sediment microbial communities from Yellowstone Lake, YNP, Wyoming, USA - YL17G07_20 | ecosystem: Environmental > Aquatic > Freshwater > Lake > Sediment | place: USA: Wyoming | collected...
CTTGCCGTCATTGTCCATGTCTTCGGTGCAGGGGTTGTTGTCCACCGAAGTCGGTTCGCGCCCGGAGGCCAGCAGGCCCTTTTTCAAATTGGTAAGGACGCCGGCCGGACTGACCGCGGACAATTGCTTCAAAGAGGTGTCCTCCACCAGGCGCAGGTAGGTGAGCACGGTCTCGAGATTCACCGTGCCCTGGAGATTGTTGCCCTGGTGGCTCATGGTGTCGCCCGGGAGAACGCTGGTATCCACCGGCCCGAGTTGCTCGTCAATCATGCGAGCCACGGCGACGCTGATGAACTTTCTCCTTTTGGTCTTTTCTTCCTTCGTTTCCGCCAGACATCCGGCCAAGAGGCTCGTCACGAGCAGAGCCACGACCAACCCGGCAAGTCGGATCGTCCCTTCATTGTAGCCACGCATTCCCGCCCTCCTTTTGGGAACTAAAGTACCTTCGAACGTATCTTTAACCCTAGCACGCGGGTTTTTGTCCTGTCAAGTCAAATCGTCATGGGAAGGGGGCGGTTGCTTCACGCCAAGTCGCAGAGGCGGAGATGAGGCAAAAGATCAAAACACAAAGGCACCAAGACACCAGGGCAAAGATGGGAAAAGTCTGCCTCCAGTTTCTTGGCTTGGCGCCTTGGTGAAGAAAGCTTTCCTCCTCTTGCCTCGGCGTCTCGGCGCCTTGGCGTGAGATGCTTGCCCTTACTTTTTTAGTTTCCGGTCGGCCGGTTCAGGCTTCAGGCGTTGAGGCCCTTCTCGATAAACTTGACCAGCTCGGCCTTGGGCTGAGCGCCTACGATCTGGACGGCCACCTTGCCCCCCTTGAACATAATCAGGGTGGGGATGCTGCGCACGCCGTATTTGGCCGCGGTGTTGGCGTTGTTGTCCACGTTGAGCTTGCCGACCTTGATTTTGCCGGCGTACTGCTTGGCCAGTTCTTCCACGAGGGGACCGACCATCCGGCAGGGTCCGCACCAGGGCGCCCAGAAGTCCACCAAGGTCGGGAGCTCGGACTTGAGCACCTCGGTCTCGAAGTTCTGATCGCTCAACTCGTTCACCAATTCAGCCATGCTTAACCCCTTTCCCAAACTGGTTTTACTTTTGCTCTGCCCTCTAGTATTTTGACCGCCAAAATTTATCGGGTGGGGTAGGGGCGGGTTTGAAACCCGCCCCTACGGCGGCCCTTCAAATGAACTGACATTTTCGCGCGGTCAAAGTATTATTTTAAGCATTTAAGTCCATTTTGCAAGAGCTTTGAAAACATGATTTAATAACAAACATTGGCCGAATGGCAAAAGCAGTTGGAGCAGTTCCTCCGTCGCCGGCGCCGCCCAATCTGGGCCGGCCTTTTCCTCGCGCTGGCCTTGCTCTACCTGGCCTCCGCTTCCACCGAACTGGGCGGCGGTCTGGGCGGCGATGATGCCCAATACCTGCTGCTGGCCCGGGCCCTGGCGCAAGGCCAGGGCTACGTGGACCTTTACTTGCCCCAGCATCCGCCTCACACCAAGTATCCTCCTTTGTTTCCGATCCTCTTGGTCCCTTTCACCTGGCTGGGCCGGTATCAACTTTTTGGCGCTCACCTGTTTCTCGCCGGCTTGGCTCTGACCGCGCCCTTTGCGCTGGCCGGCTGGGCCCGGCGCCAAGGCTATTCGGAAACTGCGGCCTTGGGGGTTCTCCTGCTTTTGGCCACGATTCCTCGCTATTACCAATTTTTGCTCAACCTCCTGAGCGAAATCCCCTTCATGGCCTTTTGTTATTTCGCGCTCTGGTGGATGGCCCGAGCCGGCGAGCAGCCCAAATCCCGCGATCTCCTGATCGTCACCCTGGCCACTCTGGCCGCGCTTTTCACCCGCACCGCCGGAATCGCGCTCGCCGCCGCCATCGGGATTGAGCTGGTGCGTCGCCTCGAGTTCCGCCGCCTTCGCCTCGCCCGTCTGCCCGCGTTCCTGATCTATGGGGCCGTGGTCGCTGGGGTTTTCGGAGCCTGGCTGATTCGCAACCGGATCGCGGGCGGAGCCGGCCTGGGCTATTTTCAGGAATTTTTTCTGAAAGACGTTTACCAGCCGCAGCTTGGTGCGGCCAGCTTCACTGATATCCTGGCCCGCTCTACCCGAGGCTATTTCTACCTCACGCTTCTGGCCATGCAGGCGGCGCTCGGATACGTCTTTTACCTGGAAGATGAAATTTCGATCGGGTATGTTCCGCTCTTGCTTCTGATTGTAGTGGGATGGACCTCCCGGCTTCGCCGGCCCGACCGGAGCGCCGAAGGGTTTTTCTTGTTCTCTGCGATGGTGATGAGCGCCTGGTGGTACAGCGATGACCGATTTCTGATTCCGTTGTTGCCCTTGGCCAGTTTCTATCTCGTGCTGGGATTGCGAATCATCCTGGGATGGCTGTTGCAGCGCTTTCGACTCGCCTCGGCCTGGGCCCGGGTGCTGACCGTGACCCTGGGACTGGGGATTTTCTTTAATCAGGTTGCAACGCTGGCCGATCTGGTTCGAGCCCAGCATACCGATCGGCTGGAACCCCATCAACCGGTTTACCTGGCCGGCTTCGGCACCTGGGCCGCACCGGTGATCAATTGGGCCAAGTACGACTGGCCTTGTTTCAGCGAGTACCAGTTGGAGCTTTTGACCCGGGTCCAGATCATTTACCGAATCACTGAAGCCTGGGTGCCGCCGGGCCAGGTGATCCTCAGCCGCAAGCCCACTTTGACCGCGTGGTTTTCCGACCGGCCCTCGGTTTGTTATCTGTTCACGGAAGACGCCAAAGCCCAATGGGAGTTCCTCCGCAAGAACCGGGTCGCGTATTTTCAGGTACGCTATTTTGATGGGGAAACGCAGGCTTTGTTTGCCAGCTGCCCGCAGTGTTTCCGGATGGCGGTGGGTTTCCAGGAGGGGTATCCGGCCTTGTATGAAATTGCGGCTTACCCGGACCGGTTTGACAACTTGCCGAAATCTCCCTAAAATCGCGGTGATCGGATCAGATGTAATTCAGATAACATTTGATTCGCGGTCCGGAAAGAGTCTTTTTGCGGCTGAAGGAAGCACCCGTGGGAAAAAAGCAGAAGCGCCGGCAACTTAAAGAGAGCCGTCAGGAGGGCAGGGCTCGAAGCTCCGCCGGCCGACGTGGATTCCGCGGCTCGCTGGCGGAGGCGACTTTCCTCGGCCAGGGCCAGTTCCGGCTGGAACAGTGGCTGGGGCGTCGGCGCCGCTGGATCTGGGCCGGGCTGCTCGCGGTCGCGGCGGCGCTTTACCTGGCCGTTCCCTCCAATGAGTTGGGCGGCAACTTTGGAGGAGATGACGTCCAGTATCTTCTTTTAAGCAAGGCTCTTGCCACCGGCCTGGGCTACGCGGACCCGTATCTGCCCGGTCATCCTCCGCACACCAAATATCCTCCCCTGTTTCCGCTCCTCCTGGCCCCGTTTAACCTGCTCGGTCGCCACCAGCTCCTGGGGGTCCACCTCTTGATTTGCGCCCTGGCTCTCGGGGTGCCGTTGGCCCTCGCCGGCTGGATGCGCCGGCAAGGTTATTCCCAAACCGCGACCCTTGGGGTTTTCCTGCTCAGCGCGACCCTGCCTCGTTATTACCAGTTCCTGGTCCACGTTCTCAGTGAAGTCCCCTCTATGTTCTTCTGCTATTTCGCCCTCTATGGAATGGCTCGGGCCGGTTCCCGCCCGAAGGCCCGGGATCTGCTCCTGATTACCCTTGCGTCTCTGGCCACGCTCTTCACGCGCACGGCCGGCATGGCGCTGGTGGCAGCCATTGGGATTGAGCTTTTGCGCCGGGCCGAATTCCGGCGCTTGCGGGTGGCCGGGATTCCCAGCCCCATTTTCTTCGGCTTGGTGGTGGGTCTGGTTTTTCTGGCCTGGTCGTTGCGCAACTTTTGGGTGGGCGGTCCCAGTCTGGGCTATTTCCAGGAAATGATACTCAAGGACGTTTACCAGCCGCAGGCTGGAAATCTCAACGTTTCCGAGTTTGCGAGCCGAGTGTACGAGCGGACCTATCTCTATCTCACCGTGCTGGGCCTGATGACGGCCGGCGGGATCATCTTGATCGTCAAGAGCCAAGTGCACTATTACCACGTGTTCTTTCTGCTGCCGCTGCTGCTGGGATTCATCTCGCGGCTCCGCCAGGCCGAGCGGAGCGCGGAATGGTTTTTCTTATTTTCAGTCCTGATCGTGATCAGTTGGTGGTCTTATGAAGACCGGTTTCTGATCCCGCTGCTCCCCTTCGCCAGCTTTTACTTCATGCTGGGCGTGAGAAAGATGGCGGGAGCGGCGCGGTCATGGATGCGCCTTGCTTCGGCGCCGGTCTGGGCCAGGAGCTTGACCGGGGTGGTGGGTCTCGTGATCCTGCTCAATCAGGCCTGGATTGTTGCGGGCGTGGTCCAGCGGGAGCATACCGACCTATGGGAGCCTGGCGAGCCGGTTGCCATTACCAACTATGGCGTCTGGCAGAAGCCCGTGATCAATTGGTCTAAATACGAGTGGGGTTTGCTCGATCCCGGTCAAATTCAACTATTCACTCGGATGGTGATTCTCAGTCGCATCGCCGCGGAGCGAGTGCCCGCCGGGCAGGTTATGGTGTGCCGGAAACCCACGCTCGCGGCCTTTTTCTTTGGCTGGCCGTCGGTTTGTTTCCTCTTCACCAATGATGTCAAGGCTCAATGGGAATTTCTGCGTCGCAACCAGGTCACTTATGCGCTGCTTCTATTTTTCAACCAGCCAATCAAGGATTGGTTTGACAGTTGTCCCAGTTGCTTCCAGCTTGAATTCGGAGTCGAGGGCGGGCTGCCGCTTTTATACAAAATTGTGGCTTATCCAAGGGAGAGCGGGGGGAGCAAGTAATCCTTTAAGTTATTCTCCACCCGGGCAGAAAACTGCTTTAATAGGGGCGGGTTTTTCGGAAAGATTCGAAGGGGAGCAGGCATTCCTGCCTGCTTCTTTGGCGGCCAAGACGCAATGTCCAAGAAAAAGGCGCAGCAAGCAAAACGAACCGGCCAGTCGCGCAAGAGTTCCGAGCCGCGGTTTGAGTGGGAGCCATTCCTGGCGCGCCGGCGCCGCTGGATCTGGGGAGGTCTGGCGGCGCTGCTGGCGGTGCTCTACCTATCGGTTGCCTCGAACCAGTTGGGCGGCAATTTGGGGGGCGACAACGCCCAATACCTGTTTTTGGCGAAAGCGCTGGCGACCGGCCAAGGCTACGTGGACCTCCATCTGCCGGACCATCCGCCTCATGCCAAGTATCCTCCTTTTTTTCCACTGCTGCTCGCGCCTTTGACCCTGCTCGGTTCCCACCAACTTCTTGCCTCGCATCTTCTGATCTGCGCGCTGGCGCTGCTGGTGCCGTTCAGTCTGGCCGGCTGGGCCCGCGGGCAGGGCTATTCCGAGGCTGCGGCCTTGGGTGTCCTGCTCCTGGTCGCCACCGTGCCTCGCTTGTATGAATTTCTGCTCCACATCTTGAGCGATCAGCCGTTTTTGGCTTTTTCTTATTTCGCCTTGTGGAGGATGGCCAAAGCCAACTCGCAATCCAAGTCTCTTGACCTGGTCCTCATCATCGCCGCCACCCTGGCCGCGCTTTTTACCCGGACCGCGGGAATTGCCCTGGTCGCCGCGCTGGCGCTCGAATTTCTCCGCCGTTCCGATCTCCGCCGCCTGCGCTCGGCGCGCATCCCCTGGCCGGTGTGGTTCTTCGTGATCGTGGGTCTGGCCTTCGCGGCCTGGTCGCTCCGCAATCGCCTGGTCAGCGGGACCAGCATCAGCTACTTGAATGAATTTCTGCTCCGGGATGCCAATTACCCCCAATTCGGATACGCCAGCCCCACCGAGCTCGGCCAGCGCTTTTTGGAGCGGGCTTTTTACTACCTGCCCTTCATGGCGACCCAGGTCTCGATCGGCTCCATTTTCTTTCTCGGCAGAGAGAGCTTCTCGGTGGACCAGCTCCCGTGGTTGATCCCGGTCTTGATCGGACTCATCTCTCGGCTGCGCCGATCCGACCGCGCCGCGGAATGGTTCTTCCTGCTCTCGGCCGGCCTCATGTGCGGCTGGTGGTATCCGGACAGCCGGTTTATCCTCCCCCTGCTTCCCCTGGCCGGTTGCTACCTGCTCCTGGGGGTCCGGAAAATTTTCGGCTGGATCTTAACCTGGATTCGCCCGGCTTCAGCCCCGGCCTGGAGCCGATATTTGGCTGCCGCGGCCGGTCTGCTCATCCTGCTCAATCAATTTCGGATCGTCGCCGGCCTGGTCCAAAGCGAGCATGCGGATCGCTGGGAGCCGGCGCAAGCGTTCGCGATAGCCAACTACGGAATCTGGCGCGAGCCGGTGATCAATTGGGCCAAGTATGAAGTGGTGATTGAGGTTGAATCCACCATCCAGCTCCTCACTCGGTATATCGTGATCTGCCGGATCGCGGCCCAGCGCGTCCCGGCCGGAAGCGTGATCCTCAGCCGCAAGCCAACCCTGACGGCGTGGTTTGCGGACCGTCCCTCGATCTGTTATCTCTTTACGACGGACACCAAAGAACAATGGAAATTCCTGAAAAAAAAGCAGATCGAGTTTGTGCTGGTGGCGGGTTTTACTCCCGAGTTGAGCGCGTTGTTTGATGATTGTCCGGACTGTTTCCAGGTGGAGGCCGGCTTTGCGGACGGCTATCCGGGTCTCTATCGAATCGTGAAATCTCCGGCCGAGAATGACAGCCGGCCGGCTTCTCAGTGAGAGATCATTTGATTATGAACTACCCAAGCGGCATTGACACTCCGCCGCGATTTCCCTAAAATTTGGAGGCAGGGTAAGCCATGATTTCATTCGAACTGACCGAGCCGATGCAGGTGGTGCGCAAGATGGTGCACATCTATGCCCGCGACGAGATCCGACCCATCGCCGCCAAGTACGATGAGCTGGAGGAGATGCCCTGGCCTTTTCTGAAGCGAGCCACGGAAACCGGGGTCATGCCGGGCTTGATCCGCATGGAACTGGGCGCCCGGGCCGCGGGCGGGGCCAGGGAAGAGCTGCCCAACACGAACTTGATGGCCACGGTGATGGTGGAAGAGCTGGCCTGGGGCTGCGCCGGAATCGCCATGGCCCTGCTCAGCTCCAGCCTGGCCTGGAACCCGGTCCAGGCCATGGGCAACGCCGAACAACAGAAGTTCTTCCTCGACGCCATCTCCGGCCTGGATGAGCAGGGCCGGCCCAGGCTCGCGGCCATGGGCCTGACCGAACCGGAAGCCGGCTCGGACATTTCCCGGCTGCGGACCATCGCGGTCCCGGAGGGGGATCATTACGTTCTCAAGGGCGACAAGCGGTTCCTGAGCAACGGCGCCTCGGCCTCGATCTATTTGATCTGGACCACGCTCGATCCCCGCGGCGGCCGGTCCGCGGTGCGGGGCTTCATCGTTCCCCGCGATACTCCCGGCCTGTTTCCCGGCAAGAAAGAGCGCAAGCTCGGGATTCGCGCTTCGGAAACCGCGGGCGTCACTCTGGAGGATTGCCGGGTCCCGGCCTGGCTGATGCTGGGCTATGGAAGCAGCCGGGCGCCTCGGGGTCTGGCCGCAGCCAAGTCGGTCCTGGAATCCACCCGGCCCCTGGTGGCGGCTTTGGCCCTGGGCGTGGGGCGGGCCGCCCTCGAGTCGGCCACGGAATATGCCAAGACCCATCAGCGCGACGGCAAGCTCCTGGCCCAACACCAGTCCGTGGCCTTTCCGCTGGCCGAGGTCGCGGCCGAGCTCTCGGCGGCCAGGCTCTTGGTCTGGCAGGCCGCGGTGATGGCGGATCGGATGCTGAACAATATCCAGGAAGCGGCCATGGCCAAGTTTTATGCCGCGCAAGCGGCCGTCCGCGCCGCCTCCTTGGCCGTCAACATTCTGGGCCCGGAAGGACTGGTCCGGGGCTGTCCGGTCGAGAAGTGGTTCCGCGACGTCAAGGTGTTTGATATCCTGGAGGGGACCGGTCAGATTCTTCGCCGGATGGTCGGCAAAGAGATGTCTGGATTCAACCCTGAATAAGGCCGGGGGGGAGTGCGAGGAAAACAAGCGAATGCCGGGGTGGAGGCAATGGTGGAAAAAAAGGTTCGGGCCGAAGCAGCGGGACAAGCGCAAATACCCGCGCAAACCCTTGCAGGTCAAAGTGACCAACCTCAGAAGCGGATTGTTCACCTACTTCCTTTCCAACAACATCAGCGCCGGCGGCATGTTCCTCAAAGCCGAAGAGCCCCTGCCGCAAGGAACGCCCCTGGAGCTCCAATTTTCTCTGCCCAACAATGACCAGCCGATCCAAGCGAGGGCCGAGGTCGTCCGCGTAGCCCCGCCTTCCTCGGATCCAAGGCTCCCCTCCGGCATGGGCCTCCGCTTCATCAACTTGCCTGAATCCACCCGCCGGCTGATCCAGGAATTTGTCGAGCAGCCGGGGTAAGTTTGCGTTGATCCCAAGATCATCCGGTTATATAATGACGTTAAATGAGCACTGATCGCGACGAGCGTTACCTTGACACTCTGATCCGTCCGATTCGGGTGTGCGCCTCATATAGGCCCCGGCTCGGTCATGGTTCTAAGGCAGGGATGTCACTTTCCGATTTTCAAAACCTATACCAACAGGACCCTTTTTATTCATGGTTTGGACTGAACAACCCCTTAATGTACGCGGCGCATAAAACGGCTGGCGGGATGACCAGCATCTATCGTCAAATCGGGATTGGGGCTGAGCGTCTTTTTCGCCAGATTCTCCAGGATGAGCTCGGCCTAAGTCCGGAAGAGAGCAAATGGTCCTATACTATTTCCAGCGCAAACAAGAAAAAACGCACTCTTCGGTTGGATGCTCGCATAATGTTCAACTCGATTCCTGACGCCGCGAAGCGGCGCAAAATTTCAGCTTGGGTGCGAGAAGTTGCGGAAGACCTTCGGGTAAGTCACAAGATTGTTCGAGCCCTCCAAGGAGTGGTTTTTGAAGTTCGTCAAGGTTATAAAAGTAAAGACTCCAAACGTCAGAATGCCGATATCGCTAATGCCGCCACCGCCTATAGCCAAGCCTACCTGCCTTGCGCGGTTATCCTCTCTACCCAGATTGATGAAGATATCTTCAATCGTTATCGCTCCGAGCATTGGGTGATCCTGACTGGTTGTTTACAGGGGGCGACCCGTCTGAATTCCACTTACCATTTTATGCGACAGGTCATTGGCTACGATCTGGCTGACTTTTTCGAGCGACATTCCCGAGTTCTTCGGAATGAGGTAGGAAAAGTTCTGGAAACTTTGTTGCGAGCAGAATAGAGCATGCACCAAAGAAATATTAGTAAGAATCAAGAGTTACCGGATAAGCGCCGGGCCGAGCTGACCTTCAAACCCAATCAGACTCAAGGGCGGCATGGTTGGTTGCGGCTGACCCCAGCCTACTCTGTGAAGTTGGTAGCTGACATTCTGAATCAAAAGAGCTGCGATTTAAATGTCTTGGATCCATTTTCGGGAACCGCGACAACACCTCTTTACGCCGCAATGCTGGGACACCAAGCCCTCGGTTTGGAGATTAATCCCTTTCTAGTCTGGTTTGGAAATGTCAAACTTGCTCTTTATAACCAAGAAACCATTCTGCAAACAAAAAGCTGTTCTCGGAAGATCGTTGAATTGGTTAGAAGCGGAAGCGCTTCCGCGACCGCACCCCCTCCAATTTTCGATATCGAGCGCTGGTGGGCGCCAAACGAACTCGACTTTCTTTGTCGCTTGTTGAATGACATTGATATTCTCTCGCCAACGGGTGGACCGGTTCGGAACCTCCTCTTATGCGCCTTTTGCCGATCCATGATCTCTCTTTCCAATGCGGCCTTCAACCACCAATCTCTCTCCTTTAAGCCTTCTGCAAGGAACTTGCCCCAGTTAACGCTATTCAGTGAAAGAAATCAGGAAACTTTTTTGGATCAATTTTTGAGAGATGTTGACTTCATTTTGGCAGGAGCAGCCGAAAACCCAATCGAACAAGCTCAGGTCATCTTGGCTGATTCGCGACAAATTCCGAAGCTTTTTGACGGAGGCATTGACCTCATCGTCACTTCTCCGCCTTACCCGAATCGGATGTCCTATATCCGGGAACTGAGGCCTTACATGTACTGGCTTGGCTTCCTGAAGAAGGCCAGGGAAGCTGGGGAACTGGATTGGAATGCGATCGGCGGCACTTGGGGCATTGCTACCAGTCGAGTGGCTCATTGGAGATTAGACGCCCAAACTTACTTTCCTGCTTGCCTCCACCAAGTTCTTGACCAAATTCGGTCATCCGATGCCAAATCTGGAGAACTTCTATCCCGTTATGTGGGCAAATATTTCGAGGATATCTGGATTCATCTGCTTTCTGTTTGCAAGCAAATGAAACCCCGAGCCGAGATGCACTACATCGTCGGCAATTCGAAGTTTTACGAGGTTAATGTCCCGGTTGAACTCATTTTCCGCGAGATGTTCCAACGTCTCGGCGTCACGAGCACCGAGATCATTCCTCTGCGGAAACGCAATTCCAAAAAAGAACTGATCGAGTTCGATGTCGTAGCGGTGGTTTAAAGAGCAACCGGATTTGCCCCCTTAATTTTAGTGACAATGGCTGCCTGAAGTGCACCTTTCAGGTCCACGGACTGGGGACAAAAAGGCGCTGGAAGAGTTCGAGGGCATAGCGGTCGGTCATGCCGGCGATGAAATCGCACACCTCCTGCTCGAGGCCGAAGCGCAATTTCTTTTTCCCGGTCACCTCGAGTAATTTCTCCGGCCGCTTGACGAAAAAGCGATACAGATCGTGGATCACCTTGGTCGCTTTTTCCACTTCGCCGGCAATCGCCGGATGCTCGTACACTTGCTCGAACAGGAATTGGCGGAGTTTCTCCGTGGCCTCGAGCACCGCCGGGCTCATCACCACCCGGTTCTGACCCGCTTTCCCGGTCTCCTCGATCAAGTCCGAAAGCATGGTGTTAATGCGATTGCGATGGCTGGCCCCCAGCAGCTTCAAGCACTCGGCCGGGATGTCTTGCTTGCGGATCAGCTTGGCCTGCAGCGCATCCTCGATATCATGATTCGTGTAGGCGATGATGTCCGCGGCCCGGACCAGCTTGCCCTCCAGGGTCGCGGCCCCGTCTTTCTCGCTGCTCAAGATCGGCATGGCCTTGCCCTTGGTGTGCTGGCGGATCCCGTCCCGCACCTCCCAGGTAAGGTTCAGGCCCTTGCCTTCGTTGGCCAGAATCTCCACCACCCGCAAGCTCTGCGCCGCGTGATGAAAACCGCCGGGATGAATCCGGTCCAGGGCCCCTTCGCCGGCGTGGCCGAAAGGAGTATGGCCCAGGTCGTGCCCCAGCGCGATGGCCTCGGTCAGGTCCTCATTGAGGAAGAGGGCTTTGGCCGCGGTGCGCGCGATCTGACTGACCTCGATGGTGTGGGTCAGCCGGGTGCGGTAGTGGTCGCCGGTCGGGGCGAGGAAGACCTGGGTCTTGTGCTTGAGCCGGCGGAAGGGCTTGCTGTGAATGATCCGGTCCCGGTCGCGCTGGAAGGCCGGCCGGATGTGACAAGGCTTCTCCGGTCGTTCCCGGCCCTTGCTCTCGTCGCTCTTGGCGGCGAGCGGAGAGAGGATCTGATGCTCAAGCTTCTCCAGTTTTTCGCGAATCAACAATTGCGACTTGTCCATTACAGATGGGCTTCTATGCCGGGCAGATTGAAGACGGCATTTTGCTTTTGATTGTTCCCGGTCACGTTCTTCTTGAATTCAAGCATGGAAATTTTTCGGTCGAGAATCGTTTTATTGATTCTCCGCTGGGCCATCACGCAGAAATCCGGAGACAGGTCAATGCCGATGAAGCGCCGGCCCAATTTTTTCGCCGCCACGCAGGTCGCGCCGGTGCCATTGAAGGGATCGAGCACGATGTCGCCCGGGAAGGGCGGGTCGCTCTCCGGGCAGGCGGCGAAGGCATACATGGCGATCAAGCGGTTGGGCAGGCTCTCCGGGAAGGGCGCGGGGTGGTTCACGCGCTTGACGTCTTCGGGGTAGAGCGGCCAGATTTGGCGGGTCAGGTTCATCCATTCTTTTTCAGTTACCCGGCTCATCTCTTTGATCTCTTTCGGAGCCTGCTTGGGCTTGCCGGGTTTGACGAAGACGTTAATGAACTCGATGGTGTTTTGCTCGTAGAGGTTGGGAGGGTAGGGGTAGGAGCCGAACATTTTTTCGGTGGTCTGCTTCTGCCAGATGTAAAGACTGAAACGGTTCAAGCTTAGGTGCTTCAAAATTTTCGCTTCGATGTCACTGCTGATGTTTTTTAGGTGCCGGGTATGTTGGTCCGGCAGGACTTTCTTGGAAATGGGCATGATCGGCGCGTTGATGCAGAGCTTGCCGTTGGGAACCAGAATGCGCTCGCACTCGCGCCAGACCGCGAGCAGTTGCATCAGGTATTCATCGTAATCGCAAAATCCGAGTTGGCCTTCGAAACCGTAGTCAATCACGTTCCAGTAGGGCGGGCTGGTAATAATGCAATCCACCGAGTTATCGGGCAGTCGCTTCAAGGCGGTTTCGCTGTCCGCGCAGATGATTCGGTTGGCGACCCCGCTAATATCGCCCGGAGGTTGGGGATTATTCCGCCAGTCCAGGATTCCGAGCTTGGAAAATTCCGAGGCAGTATCCAAGTCGTCGGTGGGGATATAACGCCGGAGCACAGGATCCTCTGAAGAAGCCGCGCGCGTCTCGATCTGAGGGCCTTCGGCATTCGGGAACAGGACCTGTTTGTCCGGCGCGGCGGTCCTCGTCCGATTCCGCTTGAGCTTCGATTTCGGATCGCTTCGGGCCATGACTCTTATCTACCACCCACCCAGGAGGTTGTCAAACCTGTTTTACTGCTTGTCCCGCAGACGCAGAAACTGCGCGAGCCGGGAGGGATCGGAGAGCAGTTCCGCGGCCGCGGCGTAAGGGTCCTCGGCGCCGGAGAGGATTTGGCGGGCAATGATCTCGATTTCAGGGGTGGAATCCAGGCGCAGGCAAAGCTCGGCCAGGATGATCTCGAGGAACTGGCGCTTTAAGTAGTTGCGGCGGAAGGCTTCGGTCTCCGGCCGATCGGCAAGGTGCCGGCGGTGGCTCATCACCGCTTCCAGCAATTCCTCCAGACCCTTGCCCTCGCGAGCCGAGGTCAGCAGCACCGGCGCGGCCCATTCTTTAGGCGAGGGCGAGATTTCGACCATGGCCCGCAGCTCCGCGGCCATTCGGTCGGCCCCGTCGCGGTCGGCCTTGTTGACCACGAAGATGTCGCCGATCTCCATCAAGCCGGCCTTGAGGGTCTGCACCGTGTCCCCGGCTTCCGGCACCAGCACCACCACCGTGGTATTGGCGATCCCCATGATGTCAAGCTCGGTCTGGCCCACGCCCACGGTTTCGATCAGAATCTCGTCCATGCCGAACGCGTCGAGCAGCAAGGCCACCTCCATGGTGGCGCGGGAGATGCCGCCGTGCGAGCCGCGCGAGCCGAGCGAGCGGATGAACACTCCGGGATCAATCGAGTGATCCTGCATGCGCACCCGGTCGCCCAGCACCGCCCCGCCCGAGAAGGGGCTTGAGGGATCAATCGCCACCGCGCCCACGGTCTTGTGCTGGGAGCGCAACAGCCGGATCAAGCCGTCAATCACCGTGGACTTGCCGGCTCCGGGCGGGCCGGTGATTCCCAGCCGGGGCGCGCCCTTGGCCATCCGGGCAACCTGGCTCATGATCCGGTAGATCTCGGGCGGCCGCGCCTCGACCAGGGTCATCAGCCGGGCCAAGGCGAGGCGGTCGCCCTGCTGCATGCGGATGAGAAGATCGTTAGCGGACATGACGGTTACAAGAGGAGAGAGGATTTTTAACACAAAGGCACAAAGGCACTAAGCGAGAAGAGCAGAAAAGCTCTTTCTTTTGCTTTGTGTCTTTGTGTCTTTGTGGTGTAAATCTTTTGATTGTCACGGAATATCCTTGACCACGAATTTGAGCACGCTGTTGCCGAGGCGGATCTTGTCCTCGTGCTTGAGACGGGTGGTGCGGATGCGGACCCCGTTCAGGTAAGCGCCGTTGGCCGAAGCGAGGTCGGTCATGAAGATATGCTCGCGGGAGAGCACTTCAATCATGGCGTGCCGGCGCGAAGTCTGGACGTCGTCCAGCACCAGGTCGCATTCGGAGGATCGGCCGATGATGATCCGGCCCTTGGGGAACTTGAAGCTCCGTCCTTTCTTGGCGCCTTGCATGAACTCCAAAAAGAACTCGCGGTTGGGAGGCAAGGTGTGCTCACGCTCGGCATCCTCGGGCTCTACCTTGGTCCGGTCCTCGCGGGAGAATTTTTCCCGCTCCTCGCCGGCGTCGGGCTGGGGCTGGTCTTCAGGTCCGCCCAGAAGCGCGAACAGGATGCGGCTCTTGCCCGCCCAGATCTCGTCCATGTGCGCCAGCTTGGCCTCGGTGATCCGCCGGCCGTTCAGGTAAGTCCCGTTCTTGCTCTCCAGGTCGCGAAGCTGGTAGCTCTCTCCTTCCCGCACAATCTCCAGGTGCCGACGGGACAAGGCCGGATCGGCCAGGGTCAGGTCCGCGTCTTCGCGGCCGATGGTGACCCGATCCGCCCGGATCTTGTAGTGGATCCCCTGGTTCTCGCCCTCGATCACGGTCAGGCTCGCGCCCGGCACGTTCCAGCAAAACTCCGAGATGTCGCCTTCCGGTTTGAAGTCGCCGAGCAGAACGGTGGCCTCATCGGCCGGCTCTTCCTGGGCTGCGCTCTCCGAGGGACCATCCACCAGGAAGATGTAAAAGCATTCAGGGCATTTGAGCAGGACCCGGTCATAGGCTGACTCCGCCTCGAAGCTCAGCGGCATCAGACAGCCGGGACAGCGGGTAACCATCTCCTCTATTCTCCTTTGAAATCGCTGGTAGGGGCGGGTTTCAAACCCGCCCCTACGAAGGCACGATCATTTAATGAGATGAATTCCACAACAGCACCACTCCGGCCAGCAGGCCCAGGCCAAGCGCGAGCAAGATCCAGACCAGCCAGCCAATTCCCTTCTCTTCTCCGCGGCCGGCGCCGAGAGTGATCATCCGGTGCGTCGAGGTCAGGTCGCGGAAAATATCTTCAATCTCTGAAGTCGGAGTCAGGTTTGGGTTGGAGGTGACTTCAAACTCTTCCCGCGCCGGCGGCCGCGGCGGCACGCCTTCGCTCACCGATTCCGAGGCTGTTAGCTCCGCGGGCTCGGGTTTGGCCTCCAGTAATTTTTCCAGGGCCTGGGTCATCTCGCCGCCTTTCTGGAAGCGGAGGTCCGGGTCTTTGGCCAGGGCGGTTTCCATGAAGGCGTCAAAGCCCTTGGGCAGGTCGGTCCGGAGTTCGCTGGGGGGCTGGAACTTGCCATGCACGATCTTGAGACAGATCTCGTTGATGTTCTCGCCCGGGAAAGGTTTCTTCAGGGTCATGCACTGGTAGATGGTGACCCCCATGCTGAACAGATCGGAGCGGCCGTCAATCTTGAGGCCCTGCAGTTGTTCCGGCGACATGTAGCTGGGCGAGCCTACCAGTTTGCCTTCCTTGGTCAGCTCGGAGAAAGGGATTCGGGCAATGCCCAGGTCCATGATCTTGACCAAATTGCCTTGCACGATCATGAGGTTGGCGGGCTTGATGTCGCGATGGATCACCGCCTTGGCATGGGCATAATCCAGCCCCTCGCACACCTGGCGGACCACTTCCAGGAGCTGGCGCAGGGACAACTTCTTCTGGGCCCCGATCACCTCGCGCAAGGTCACCCCGTCCAGGAACTCCATGGCGATGTAAGGCCCGGCTTCGGTTTCGCCCACGTCAAAGATCGTGACGATATTCGGATGCTGGAGCCGGCCCGCGGTCATGGCCTCTTGCCGCAGCCGGCGGATGTACTCTTCCCGCTTGGCCGGTTCGAGCGAGAAGGTCTCGGGAATGCTCTTGATCGCCACCATCCGCCCGATGGCCGGATCGCGGGCCTTGTAGACCACGCCCATGGAGCCTCGTCCCAACTCGGCCACCATCTGGTATCGGCCGAAAGCCAAGGCAGGTTTTTTATCGGGTTCCGCCATGAAGGCACCTGGTTCTAAGAAACCATCGTAACTTGCCCGCGCCCGCTTTTCAAGAACTTTTTCGCGCCGGCTGAAAAATCGGCGAAGGTTTAGTTGGATCCGAGGGTTGAGTAGGGGCAGGTTTGAAACTTGCCCCTACGGTCGGCGGTTACGAAACCACCTCGAAAAAAAAGCTCTTTGACAAATTCTCGGGAACGCATTAAGATAGGGTTGAATCGTGACCGGGTCAAGGAGTCGAGACTATGCTGCCGGGCTACAACCATAATGTGAATTACAAAGGGGTCGTGTTTCACATTCAAACCGAGGACAGCGGGGTGGATAACCCCCACGTCATCACCCTCCTCTA
>Ga0315282_10008684_pt1 | contig 16377 bp, 7 predicted proteins | sample YL17G07_20_MG_FD_203693 | JGI IMG/M metagenome (GOLD analysis project Ga0315282, IMG submission 203693) | Sediment microbial communities from Yellowstone Lake, YNP, Wyoming, USA - YL17G07_20 | ecosystem: Environmental > Aquatic > Freshwater > Lake > Sediment | place: USA: Wyoming | collected...
AGGAGGTCAGCCATCGCTCGTTCGGATTTCGCGATCCGAAAAATTTCATTGTGGCCATCTATCACACCTGCGCGCAGCTTCCGCTGCCCGCAGAAACGTGATTACACTTTTGGGATACGAGCCAAAAAAAAGAAGGTGCGGTTGCGCCCATTGAAGCGGGGCAGCAGCACGGGGCCGCCGAAGGTGCCGCCGTATTGGTTCCGGGTGTAGGGCTGAACCGCGCTTCCGGTGTCGAAGGGGCTTCTTGCCAACCAGGTATTGCCGCGGTAGAACTCGAACAGGCTCCCGTGGAAGGCGTTGCTCCCGCTCCGCGTGACCATGGTCACCGTGGTCGCCGCCTGGCCGTATTCAGCGGGCGCCACGCCGGAGATCAGCTTGAATTGCGCGATGGCATCGACCGACAGCGGCACCGCCGCATTGGCGTTGAAGCGGTTGTCGTTGCTAACGCCGTCTACCAGAAACTCGTTGGAATACGACCGGTTCCCGTTCACGGCGAAGGGGCCGGCATCTTTGCCGCTCTGGACGTTGCTGTCGACGGCGCCGGCGGCCAGCAGCGCAAGTTGACTGAAATCGCGCCCGTTCAGCGGCAACACTTCAAGCTGATCGCGCGTCACCACGCTTTCCACCGACATGGTCTGGTTGATGATCGGCACGGCCTCGGCCGACACGGTGACGTCCTGCTGCACGCTGCCCACCTCGAGCGTGAAGTTGCGAACCAGCGTGTCGGTCACATCCAGCCGCAAGTTTTCGACGCGCGCGGCCCGAAACCCGGCAATCTCCGCGGTCATCGTGTAAACGCCCGGCGACAGCGGGTACAGCACATACAGGCCGTGATCGTTGGTGAGGTTCGAGCGCTGCTCGCGCGTTTCCTGGTTGGTGGCGGTCACGCGCGCGCCGGCCACAACAGCTCCCGAGGCGTCTTGCACCATGCCGTCAATGCGGGCCGCTGCGCTTTGCGCCAACAGCGCACGCCCGGCGATCAAGACAAACACAACAAACAGCGTGACAAGCGCGACTCTCCCTTTCATCGTCCCCTCCTGGGCGCGGTTACGGCGCAGTTGGAAATTAGCGCGTTCCGGGGCTTCAGTCAACCACAGGCTGGAGAAAAGCTGACGGACGAAAACCCTTGCGCATGCCGCTTCGCGGCACGGAGAAACGATGAAAAGCGGCTATGGAGCGCCGGCCTCTGGCCGGCCCCGGGGCCGCCGGGACGGCGGCGCTCCATATTTTCAGGGCAGAGGGCCGCAACCAACCGCGGAAAGCAATCTACTTGCCCAGCACCAGGATGTTGAACGTCCCCGGCTTGATGGTTTTTGCCTCGCGCTCCGCTACCGACAGGTACAACTGGTGTGTCTTGGGGTCCAGCGCGATGGTTTTTGCTCCGGGCTGGGTCTGCACGGTTTCCACCACGCTGTACTTGTCGGGGGAATCCTGGTGGATGACCGTGACCGTGCCGTCGCCGTTGGAATTGAAGATGTTGCCGCTGGAGCGCTCGAACACCGTGCCGTCCACTCCGCCGCCGATCGGAAGGGTGGTGATCACCTTGCCGCTCTCGGCATCGACGACCGCCATCACCTTGCTGCGGCAGCCGACGAACAGCCGGCCATTCTTCCGATCCATGGCCATTCCGGTGGGGATCTTGCAGGGCGCCAGCGGCCAGTGGGCAAGCACCGCGAGCTTTCGCGAGTCGAACTTCACAACCTCGGCCTTCTCTTCCAGGTTGACGAAGATATTTCCCTTGCCGTCGGCGACGCCGGCTTCCGGCCCGCCACCCAGCTCGACCGTTCCAGCCACCTCGCCGGTGGCCACCTCGATGGCCGTAGCGCTCTCGCCGTCGCCGTTGAACGTGAAGACGCGTTTTGTGGCCGGGTCATAAAGGACCGCGTCCGGCTTCTTGCCCGTCTTCACTTCACCCAGGACTTTCAGGGTCTTCACGTCGAACATGGTGGACGTGTTCGCCTGGCCATTGGTCGTGTAACCGCGGTCCGATCCCGGCGGGATCACGATGCCGTGTACTCCCTTGGTGTCCGGGATTTTTCCCACGACTTCGCCGGTGTCCACGTTAAGGACGTTTACCTCGGTGCCGTGCGACACGTACAGCCGCCGCGCCTGCGGATCGACGGTCAGGTAGTCCCAGCCGCCGTCGCCGGGGACGGGAAATTTCTTGATGATCTTGTAGCCGCCCTCCGGTGAAGCTGCCATCAGGAAGGCGGCCAGCAACAATGCCAGCAAAAGGTACGAAGTCTTCATCACATCCTCACTTGTCTAGGCTACAGACGAACCGCGGACTGCGGATTTCGAACGTCGCGGCTGCTTGAAATCCGCAATCCGAAATCCGCAATCCGAAATTGTCTCAGAACTCCACCCGGAACATCAACTGGAGCTTGCGCGGGTTGCTCGAGCCGGTGATCTTGCCAAAGGTGGCCGGCGTCGCGATATTGGCCGGCGGAGCGTTCAGAATCGCGTGGTTGAACAGGTTGAAGGCCTCGGCGCGGAAGCTGCCGCTCAGGCTTTCGCGAACGGGGAACTTCTTCTCCAGCGCCGCGTTCAGTTCATAGAAACCGGGAGCCCGGCCAAGGTAGCGGCCGGAGTTGCCCCAGGTGTTCTTGGCCGGAACGGCGAAAGCGGCGATGTTCCACCACTGGTTGATGGTCTGTCCGCCGGCCGGAATGATGGAGACGCCGGGCACCAGATCGGGGCGCTGGTAGCTGGCGTAGCCGTCCAGCATATTCGCGGCGGATCGAGTGACAGTGATGTTGACCGGGAGGCCGGTCCTGGCCATCCCCTGTCCGCTCAGGTCCCATCCGCCGATCAGCCGGCCCGCCACCCCGCCGTGCAGGAAGCGGCGCCCGGTGCCGAAGGGAAGCTGGTAGACCGCACTCGCCATGAGGTTATGGCGAACGTCAATCGGCAAGACGCTGCGATCGCAGGCCCGGCAGTCGATGTGTTGCACATATAATTGCTCGCCCGCGCCGAACGAGCCGTCGCCGATGCCTTTCGACCATTGGTACTGCGTCTGCCACAGGAAGCCGTGCGTGAACGAACGCTTCAGCGACACCTCAAGCGCATTGAAATTGTCGTTTGCGTCGTTGTGCTTGGTGCTGAATTGGCCGAACGCCGTCAAGGGGCGTTTCCCCGTCGCCGGGTCGATCCGATTGCCGGGACGGATATTGAACAGGTCATGTCCTTCGCTGCCAACGTAAGCGACCGAGAGCACGAAGCTGCGCGGCAACTGCTGCTGGATGTCGAAGTCCCAGTTCTCGTAGTACAGATCGTGGCGGAGCCGATCCCACCCCTTGGGGCTGAGGCCCATCGCTTGAAGCTGGCCCATGAATGGCTCGATCGGGTACGCGAGGTTTTTCACGACCGCCGAGGAAAGCGTGTAATTGGCCGCCGTGCTCTCGTGCGGATCGCTGAAGTCGTCGTTCTGGTTCGCGCCGAAGTAAACCCCGAAGCCCGCCCGGATGGCCGTTTTGCCCTTGAAACGCGCGGGCGACCAGGCCAGGCTGACACGGGGGGCGAAGTTGTTGCGGTCGGGCGAATAATACGGCGTGCCCGCCGGGCAGAAGCCTCCGCAACCCAAGGCGTCTATCACCAGGGAGCGCCCCAGCACCTCGTGCATCACGCTGTAAAACTCGTAGCGCACCCCGAGCGTCAGGTTCAGGTTGGGGCGCGCCTTGATCTCGTCCTGCGCGAAACCCATCCAGAAGGTGCGCCGGTTCCCGCCGGTGCCCAGCGCCGACTGCACCCGGATATTGTCCGCCACGTTGTTGATGAAGTTCTGGTTGCTGATATAGGTGAGCGTTGTGACGGGCAGCGCGTTGCCCGAATTGTTCAGCTGGATGCGCCGGATTTCCACGCCCATCTTCCAGGTGTGGCGCCCGCGCATGATGCTGAGGTTGTCCACGTAGTTCCAACTCGTGCCGATCTCGATGTCCAGCGTGTTCGCGCTCGCGTCAGCGAAGCCGAGTCCCGTGATGACCACCGGTGTGATTCCCACATTCCCATTGTGGTAGCCCGAGCGGTTCATGCCGATTTTCGTCTCGTTGATGACTCGCGGGGAGAAGATGTGCTGCAACTGGATGACCACGTTCTGGGGGCGAACGCCCAGCCTGGTTTTGTCCCCCATCGTGCCCGGAGTGAGCTTCAGCAGGTCATCGTTGTTGTAGCGCACGAACATGGTCGTGCTGTCGCTGAACCGCTCGTCGAAGCGGAACATGCCGCTGTCCTCGCGGACCGTGGGTTTCAGCAGCGGCTGGATCGAGTCCATATCGGCACTGACGGAGGTGACCGTGGTGGTGGCGGCCGGATAGGTGGTGGCGCTGGGATAGGCGTTGATGATGGGCGCCAGCGCCGGCGAAGCCGCCAGCACCCGCTGCTTAAACGACGCGCTGGGCACGTATGAGCGCGGGGTGGACGAGGTCTCCTGCCGAAAGGCCTCGTAGTTGGCGAAGAAGAAGGTCTTGTTCTTGACGATCGGCCCGCCGAAATTGCCGCCAAACTGATTCTGCGATAGAGCGGGCAGCGTCACGGCGCCGAACGGCCCACGGGCGTTCATCCCGTCATTGCGGTAATACTCGAACCCGCCGCCGTGAAACGCGTTGCCGCCGCCTTTCGAGACGACGTTGATTTGTCCGCCGCCGGTGGCGCCGCTTTCCGCGCTGTACACGGCGGAACTGACGCGGAATTCGGCGACCGCATCCAGCGAGACACCCAAGCGCGTGTCCGATTTCTGGGCTTGCTCCTGGACGCCGCTGTTGTCGATGCCGTCGAAGGTGTAGTTGTTATCGTCGATGGAGTGCCCGGAGAAACGGATGTTGCGCTGGTCGCTGCCGCCGCCGCTGCCCGAGTCAATGGCGCCCGGCGCCAGCGCCATCAGGTCGGCCCAGTTGCGGCCGTTCAGCGGAATGCTCCGCACCTGCTGCGCCGCGACCACGCCGCCGATCTCCGCCGTGGTGCGGTTCACCTCGACAGCGGTGCCCGTCACTTCCACCGCCGTCGTCAGCGTGCCCACTTCCAAGTGCGCGTCCAGAGTGCCCACCTGTCCGACCGAAAGCTTTACCCCCTGGTACGTCGTGGCCTTGAATCCGGCGGCCGATACGGTGACGTTATAGGTGCCGATCGGCAGCCCGGGAAAGTTGTAGGCGCCGAAGGCGCCGGTTGTTGTTTCGCGGTGGAAGCCCGTCGCAGGCGCGACGGCCTCCACCTTGGCGCCGGGAATGACGGCGCCGGTGGCGTCGCTGACTGTTCCGTTCAAAGTGGCGCGATCCACCTGCGCCGCCAGTGGAAGAACAGCCATGGACACCAGCGCCAAGACAGCAAGCAGCCTTCCCAGGAAAGACATATCGTTCCTCCTCTTGGAATGGTGCGACTCGGGCTTATGGCAGTGCCGCCAATTGCCAGCCGCATACCCCGCGTCGCAGGAAACATCGACAGGAAGGTAGGGGAATCCGCTGTGACCGCTCTCACCCACCAGACTCCACACTACGCACACTCCTTCGGGTACGCGTATTTTGCCCGATGAGTCTGAAAGTTTCCTGAAGAACTCCCGCTTTTTTTAGACGATGCTCAGGAGCGGCCGGTGGTTTGGCCGGTGAGGCCAGGCTCATGTGCAGGCGGACGCCGGGCCCGCGCGTTTTTTCACTCCACCGGGTGTCCTGCTCCTGGCCGCCTGCCCTTCACTGGGACAGAGTGAAGATAACGTCGATCGTGGTTTCCACCCTGACGGGATGGCCGTTAAGGATGGTCGGCTGATAGCGCCACTGGCGCACCGCCTCCAGTGCCGTTAGCTTTTGCGTCTGGCGAATTGCGGACTGCGGATTTCGAACGTCGTCCGCCGCGGCGGACTTGAAATCCGTCCGCCGCGGCGGAAAATCCGCAATCCGAAATTGCCTCAGAACTCCACCCGAAACATCAACTGGAGCTTGCGCGGGTTGCTCGAGCCAGTGATCTTGCCGAAGGTGGCGGGCGTGGAGATATTGGCCGCCGGAGCGTTCAGAATCGCGTGGTTAAAGAGGTTGAAAGCCTCCGCGCGGAAGCTGCCGCTCAAGCTTTCGCGAACGGGGAACTTCTTTTCCAGCGCCGCGTTCAGCTCATAGAAGCTAGGCGCCCGGCCAAGGAACCGGCCGGAGTTGCCCCAGGTCTTCGCGGCCGGAACCGCGAACGCCGCAATGTTCCACCACTGAGCGATGGTCTGTCCGCCGGCCGGAATGATGGAGACGCCGGGCACCAGGTTGGGGCGCTGGTTGGCGCTGACGCCGTCTGGCATCTGCCCGGCGGAGCGCGTGACCACGATGTTGACCGGCATGCCCGTCCGGGCCATGCCCTGTCCGCTCAGGTCCCAGCCGCCGATCAGCCTGCCGGCCAGGCCGCTCTTCAAGAAATGGCGCCCGGTGCCGAACGGAAGCTGGTAAACGGCATTGGCGATGAGGTTATGGCGAACGTCATACGGGGTGACGCTCCGGTCGCAGGCCCGGCAGGACATGTTTTGCACCGCGACGCCTTCGCCCGCGCCGGTCGAGCCGTCGCCGATGCCTTTCGACCATTGGTACTGCGTCTGCCACAGGAAGCCATGCGTAAAGGAACGCTTCAGCGACACCTGAAGCGCATGGAAATTGCTGTTCGCGTCGGCTCTTTTCTGGCCGATTGCGCTGAACGCCGGGAGGGGGCGTGTCCCCGTCGCCGGGTTGATCAGATTGAAGGAACGTGAGGTGGAGAGTTTATGTCCTTCGCTGCCGGTGTATGCGACCGAGAGCACGAAGCTCCGCGGCAACTGCTGCTGGATGTCGAAGTCCCAGTTCTCGTAGTACAGGTCGCGGCGGTACCGATCAATCCCCGAGCCGCTGCGCCCCAGCGTTTGAAGCAGGCTCATGAATGGCTCGATCGGGTACGAGAGGTTTTTCACGACCGCCGAGGAAAGCGAGTAATTGAGCGCCGTGGCTTCGTGCGGAGGGCTGAAGTCGTCGTTCTGGCCCGCGCCGTAGTACATCCCGAAGCCCGTGCGGATGGCCGTTTTCCCCTTGAAACGCGCGGGCGACCACGCCAGGCTGACACGGGGCGCGAAGTTGTTGCGGTCGGGCGCGTAATAGGGCGTGCCCGCCGGGCACCAGCCTCCGCAACCCAAGGCGTCTATCACCAGGGAGCGCCCCAGCACCTCGTGCATCACGCTGTAAAACTCGTAGCGCACCCCCAGCGTCAGGTTCAGGTTGGAGCGCGCCTTGATCTCGTCCTGCGCGTAACCCATCCAGAAGGTGCGCCGCATCCCGCCGACGTCCAAGGCCCCTTGGACGGAGATCGAGTCCGCCACGTTGTTCATGAAGTTCGCGTCGCTGGTATAGGTGAGCACGTTGAGGGGCCGCGCATGGGCCGAATTGTTCAGCCACATGCGCCGAATTTCCACGCCCATCTTCCAGGTGTGCCGCCCGCGCATGATGCTGAGATTGTCCAGGTAGTTCCAGGTCGTGCCGATCTCGATGTCCAGCGCGTTCCCCGTCGGACCCAGGTCAGAGAAGCCCATTCCCGTGATCGTCGGTATGGGCAGCGTGCCGGGGTCCCTGTGGTAGCCCGAGCGGTTCATGCCGACCTTCGTCTCGTTGATGACCCGCGGCGAAAAGAGGTGCTGCAACTGGATGACCACGTTCTGAGGGCGAACGCCCAACCTCGTCGCGAGGCCCATCACGCCCGGAGTCAGCTTCAGCAGGTCGTCGTTGTTGTAGCGCACGAACATGGTGGTGTTGTCGCTGAAGCGCTGGTCGAAGCGGAACATGCCGCTGTCCTCGCGGACCGTGGGTTTCAGCAGCGGCCGGATCGAGTCCATATCGGCATTGACCGACAGGACCGTGGTGGTGGCGGCCGGATAAGTGGTGGCGCTGGGATAGGCGTTGATGACCGGCGCCAGCGCCGGCGACTTCGCCACCACCTGCTGCCGGAACGAGGCGCTGGGCACGTACCCCAGCGGGTTCGACGTCGTCTCCTGCCGGAAGGCTTCGTAGTTGGCGAAGAAGAAGCTCTTGTTTTTGATGATCGGGCCGCCAAAATTGCCGCCAAACTGATTCTGGCTCAAAGCGGGCAGCGTCGCGGCGCCGAACGGCCCACGGGCGTTCATCCCGTCGTTGCGGTAATACTCGAACCCGCCGCCGTGGAACGCGTTGCCGCCCGTTTTTGAGACCACGTTGATTTGGCCGCCGCCGCCGGCGCCGCTTTCCGCCGTGTAAACCGCGGAATTCACGCGGAATTCGGCGACCGCATCCAAAGAGACACCCAACCGCGTGTCCGATTTCTGGGCCTGCTCCTGGACGCCGCTGTTGTCGATGCCGTCGAAGGTGTAGTTGTTATCGTCGCGCGAGCGCCCCGAGAACCGGATATCGCGCTGGTCGCTGCCGCCGCCGCTGCCCGCGTCAATGGCTCCCGGCGCCAGCATCATCAGGTCCGCCCAGTTGCGGCCGTTCAGCGGGATGCTGCGCACCTGTTGGGACCCGACCACGCCGCCGATCTCGGCTGTAGTGCGGTTCACCTCTACAGCGGTGCCCGTGACTTCCACCGCCGTCGCCAGCGTGCCCACTTCCAAGTGCGCGTCCAGAGTGCCCACCTGTCCGACCCCAAGGGCTACCCCCTGGTACGTCGTGGCCTTGAATCCGGCGGCCGATACGGTGACGTTATAGGTGCCGATCGGCAGGCCCGGAATGTTATAGGCCCCGAAAGGCCCGGTTGTTGTCGTGCGCCGCAGGCCGGTCGCAGGCGCGACGGCCTCCACCTTGGCGCCGGGAATGACGGCGCCGGTGGCGTCGCTGACTGTTCCGTTCAAAGTGGCGCGATCCACCTGCGCCGCCAGTGGAAGAACAGCCATGGACACCAGCGCCAAGACAGCAAGCAGCCTTCCCAGGAAAGACATATCGTTCCTCCTCTTGGAATGGTGCGACTCGGGCTTATGGCAGTGCCGCCAATTGCCAGCCGCATACCCCGCGTCGCAGGAAACATCGACAGGAAGGTAGGGGAATCCGCTGTGACCGCTCTCACCCACCAGACTCCACACTACGCACACTCCTTCCGCTGGCTCCTCTGTACCCGATGAACCTGAAGATTCCCTGAAAGGGGTCCTGCTTTTTTCAGGCGGCTCTCATCGCCAAGCCGAGATGCTGGCCGAGGATGTGAACTTCGCCGGTCTGGCGACGTCCCAGTGGAAATCCCGATCGAAGGTGAGGGATGGTCGTGCTACCATTTCGCGGCAAGAGAGCTGGAGGTGCCTCCATGAGATACCGTTTATTCACTGCGGTCGTTCTTTTGATGTGCGCAGCTTTCGCCGGCGCCCAGGAATACCGGGCGACATTGCTCGGTACGGTAACAGACCAGTCCGGCGCGGTCGTGGCCGGTACACGCCTCATTGTGACCAACGTCGAAACAGGTGTATCGGTGGAATCGGCGACCAATGACCAGGGCCGCTATGTCGTCCCTTATCTGTTGCCGGGCCGGTACAAGCTACGGGTCGAGCAGGCCGGCTTCAAGGCATTCGAGCGCGGGCCGTTCGAGCTGCGCATCAACGATCGGCTTGAACTCGACGTGGTTCTCCAGGTCGGGCAGGTCTCCGATCAAGTCACGGTGACCGCAGAAGCTCCGCTGCTCGAGACGTCCTCGAGCAGCCGCGGCCAGGTCATCGAAAACCGGGCCATCACCTCGCTACCGTTAAATGGGCACAATCCGCTTGAACTCGTGAATTTCGCGTCAGGCGTGCAGTATTCGGGAAGCACGCTGACTTACTTCCGGCCGTTCGACAACGGCTCGATCAACGACTTCTCCATCAACGGCGGCCAGCAGAGCATGAATGAGATTCAGCTCGACGGGGTCCCCGACAATGCCAACGCCAACTATGGGTCCGCGCAGCAGGTGTCCTACGTTCCGCCGGTGGAGGCAACCCAGGAATTCAAGATCCAGACCAACACGTATGATGCCCAGTACGGGCGCACCGGCGGCGGCGTGATCAGCCTGTCCATCAAGCCGGGCTCGAACCGGCCTCATGGTGCGGTTTACGAATATATGCGCCGGGCCAGGTTCGATGCGAACCAGTTCTCCAACAACGCCTCGAACCAGCCACGTCCGGGCGGCTTCGTAGATCAATACGGGTTCGAGCTGGACGGCCCGGTTCAGATCCCGAAAGTGTACCGGGGCAAGGACCGCACGTTTTTCATGTTCGCCCTGGAGTTGTACCGCGACTTCCAGCCGCAACCGGGCCTTGGCTCGGTGCCGACCCAGGAGCAGCGCAACGGCGATTTCTCTCAGACTTTCACCACGGCGAATAAGCTGTACACCGTTTATGATCCGCTGACCATCACGCCCAATCCCGCCTTCGACAAGAGCAAGGCGGTGTCTCTCACCAACCCGCAGTACTTGCGGACCCCCTTCGCCGGGAATCGCGTTCCCCAGGCCCGCATGAACCCGATTGCCCTGAAGGTCTTGAAGGACATCCCGTTGCCCAACCAGGTAGGTGACCCGGTGACGCACGCCAACAACGACTTCGCGGGCGACGCGGGATCGTTGACGAATTACTACAACGTGATCGCGCGCATGGACCACAACATCAGCCAGCGCTGGCGGGTGTACGGCCGCTGGGACCGCAGCCTCCGCGACGGAGGCCGCAAGAACCCTTATAGCTGGGATACCCCGGCAAACCAGATGAGCCACGCAAACCGCAAGAACGACGGCGGCGTGTTCGACGTGGTCGGGACGCTGACGCCGCAGACGGTTTTCAGCGGGCGCATCGGGTTCAACCGCTTCCTCTACACCAGCATTTACACGCCGCAGGACAGCTCCTACCTGGGATTGCCGGTGACACCCCTGTTGCAGCTACCGGGGAAGTATCCGCTTTTCAAGTTCGACGGCTACATCGGAACCAGTATCGATGAGAAGGACGTTCTGCCGAGTGAAACCTCCAGTGCCCAGGGGTCGCTGCTCAAGATCGTGGGCGCGCACTCGATGAAATTCGGCGGCGAGTTCCGCATCCAGCATTTCGCCAGCTTCGGGCGCAAGAACGGAAGCGGAAGCTATTCCTTCACGCGTGGCTGGACGAGCGCCAATCCCCAGGTGGATGACAAGGGAACGGGCAATTCGATCGCTTCGTTTTTGCTGGGCGACATGAGCGATGCCTCCGCCACGCTGAATGCCACGCCGTACACCACCTGGCACTATCCGGTGGTGTTCTTCCAGGACGATTGGCAGGTAAACCGCCGGCTGACGCTCAACCTGGGGTTGCGGTGGGACTACGAAACGCCCCCGGTGGAGCGGTTCGACCGCCAGAACCGCGGGTTCGACGTCACCGCCAAGAGCCCGTACAACGTTCCCGGCCTCGACCTGCGGGGCGGCCTGCTGTTCGCCGGCGTCGGGGGCCAGCCGCGGGGCGCGTTCGATCCCGACAGAAACACCTGGCAGCCGCGCCTCGGCGTTGCCTACAAGCTGTTGAGCTCGAAACCGCTCGTATTCCGCGGTGGCCTGGGCCGTTACTTCCTGCCCACGACCGAGTTCGGCGGCAGCCTCGGTTTCTCCCGCACCACCAACGCTCAAACCGCAACCGCCGATTATCAGCCCTTCAATACCCTCTCCAATGCCTTTCCGGGCGGTCTGATTCAGCCGGCCGGGGCCCAGGGAGGGCTGGCCACGCAGGTTGGCGACGCCGTCCAGTTCAACGACCCGAAGCGGCGCATACCCTACGTCTGGCAGTTCTCGGGCGGATTCCAGTACGAAATCAGGCCGGGCCTGCTCGTGGATGCGGCCTACGTAGGCAGCCGGACCAGAAAACTCCAGGTGAGCAGAGACATCAGTTTTCTCACCACCGACCAACTGGCCATGGGAACCGCCTATTTGTCTCAGGCGGTGGCGAATCCGTTCTACGGCATCCTGCTGGCGAACACCTCGCGCGGCGCGCAAGCCACGATCCAGCGCCGTAACTTGATGGTCCAGTTCCCGCAGTTCAGCGGCGTGACCATGGGAACGCAGAGCCTGGGACAGAGCTGGTACAACTCGTTCCAGTTCAAACTGCAGAAGCGTTTCAGCCACGGCTTTTCCTTGCTGGTTTCCTACACGGGGTCGAAGACGATGAAAGCGCTGGATTACCTTAACCCGCAAGATACCAAGCCTTCGAGAGAACTCATGGATTTCGACGTTCCGAAGCGCCTGATGATCAGCGGCATTTACGAATTCCCGGTGGGACCGAGCAAGAAATGGCTGAACCATGGGATCGCCTCGCATATCATTGGTGGATGGGAGTTTAACTGGATGAGCACCATGCAGCGGGGAATACCCATCTCTTATCCAGGCGGTTACTATGTCTACGGCGATCCGAAGCTCTCCAGTGGGCAGACGCTGAACCGCTGGTTCGATACTTCCTCGGCGATCTGGGTGGTGCGCCCGGCGGACACTCTGCGGACTACCAAGCTGCTGAGTTCCACGATTCGCAGCCACTCCGCGCCACAACTCGACGTCGTTTTGATCCGCAATTTCCGGATCCGGGAAGGACGCCGCTTCCAGTTCAAAGCCTCCGCGTTTAACGTAAGCAATACGCCGATTTTCAGTGCTCCGAACACGAGTCCGTCCTCGAACCTGTTCGGCGTAGTGCCCATCACCCAGCGGAATCTTCCCCGCAGCGTGGAGTTGACATTCCGGTACGCGTTCTAGCTTAGAAGAGAGGTGACGGGCGCCCGCAGTCGGGCGCCCGTCCGGGTCCTCAGCACTCCGGCGCCGGAAGCGTCGCTGACTGTTCCGTTCAAAGTGGCGCGATCCACCTGCGCCGCCGGTGGAAGAACAGCCATGCGTAACGGCCACTCCCTTCCGTTAGCTTTCCTTAAACCGCTGAACCTGAACATTTCCTGAAAGGAGTCCCGCCCTTTTTAGACGATGCTCAGGAGCGGCCGGTGGTTTGGCCGGTGAGGCCAGGCTCATGTGCAGGCGGACGCCGGGCCCGCGCGTTTCTTCACCCCACCGGGTGTCCTGCTCCTGGCCGCCTACCCTTCACTGGGACAGAGTGAAGATAACGTCGATGGTGGTTTCCACCCTGACGGGATGGCCGTTGAGGATGGTGGGCTGATAGCGCCACTGGCGCACCGCCTCCAGCGCCGCCTGCACCAGCATGGCATGCCCTTCCACCACCCGCAGCTCTTCGATGGCGCCCGCTTCGCTGATGAACGCCACCAGGCGGACCACGCCGGAGATGCGCGCCGCGCGGGCCAGGGGCGGATAGACGGGCATGGGGCGGCTGATGAGTTTCGCCTCCTGTACGCCGGAACTCACCACCAGCGGCTTTTGAATCCTCGGCGGCGCAGGCCTGGCCGGCTGCGGTGGTGGCGGCGTTCCCGGTCCCGGCAGGAAACTCAGAATGTCGGGGCCATGTCCTGCGCCGGCTCCGGGCACGGTGCCGATGATACCCGGCGGGCCACCGGCGGAGGGCTCGCCGGCCCCCAAGTCGGTAATGATCTGAGCCGTGCGCGGAATGCGCGCCGGGGTAATCAACCGGCCGTCGGTAAACTCGCTCCGGATTCTCTGAGCGGAATGCTGGACCGTTTGGCGCGCCGGCTCGGGATCAACGGAGCGCCCCGGGCCCGTCGGCGCGCCGATGAAAATGTGAGGCCCGGCCGGAGAGACGGCCCTGCTGAACAACAGCGGGAGCAGCACTAGCAGCGCGATCAGAAGGCACTGCAAAAGGGCGGAGACGGCCATGGGCCACGGCCGCCTGCTTCCGGTTTCGACGAACACCTGGGTGAACATGGCGTCCTCCCTTCCGGTGCCCGTCCGGAAGCCGGGCGGTGACGGCAGTCCGGCTGAGGCCCCGCAGCACTCGCCTGTCCGGACGGGCCGCTGGAAGGCAGGCGGGCGCCGGGCGCCGCGCCGAACTGCCGGTCACCGCTCGGGTCCCTGTCTGTCGCCGGGCAGAGCCGCGGCCGCACGCGGGCCGGCCGCCGGCAGAGAAGGCGGCCGCTCCTTGCGGCTGCGGTTCTGCTGGCACTTTGATAGACACCACGCGGGGCGGGAAGTTCCGCGCTATACTTCCGCTGACATGTTTCTGATACTGCAACGCAAGCCCAACAGCCGAGACGCGACGGCTGCGCAGAAGAGGGATTGGACGCAGATAAACGCAGATAAAGGCAGATTCAATCAGGTTCTGATCTGCGGCAATCTGCGTTCATCTGCGTCCCATTCCTTCTCCGTGTTGTCTGCGTCTCTGTGGTTAATCAGCGTGTTTTTGGCGGGCGCCACGGTGACGGCCATGGCAGCCGAGCACAAGACGTTTCGCGACCCCAAGACCGGCGTTGTGATTCACCAGTTGACCGACCACCCCTCGATCAACCACCCAACCTATTTTCTGAATTCGTCATTTACGCCGGACGGCAAGGTGGTGATTTTCACCTCCTATCGGTCCGGCTCGCCGCAACTTTACGAGAAGGAATACCCGGACGGCACCATCCGCCAGTTGACCAGCGGCGATGCGATTCACGCCTTCTCCGCGGTGATGGGGCGCAACGGCAAGGAGGTTTTCTTCGTTCGGAAGGGCGGCATCTATGCTCTGGAGCGGGCCACCCGCCGCGAGCGGCGCCTGGCCGAGTTTCCCGGCGGCCAACTGGGCGAGTGCAGCCTGAGCCCCGACGGCCGCTGGCTGACGGCGGCGCTGAAAGACGCGCAGGGCAACGGCGTGGTGCTGGCGGCCACCAACGGCTCGGACTGGCGCGTAGTGACGCGCTTTCCGCGCACCATCATCCATCCGCAATTCCATCCGCTGGAGCCGGAGTGGATTGAGTTCTCCGGCGATCCGGCGCCGCGCATGCACCGCGTGCGCCGCGACGGCAGCGGGCTGGAGTGTCTGTACCAGCATTCCAACGACGAGTTCATCGTCCACGAAACTTTTCTCGGCTCCACCGGTGACCTGGTGTTCGTCGTCTGGCCGTTCGCCCTGAAGCGCATGGACTGGAAGACAAGGGGCATCTCGACGATCGCCGAGTTCAACGCCTGGCACATCACCCCCAACCGCGACGGCACCATGGTGCTGTGCGACACCAACCACCCGGACATCGGCATCCAGCTCATCGACGCCCGCACGGGCCGGCGCCGCACCATCTGCTATCCGCAAAGCTCCAACGGCGGAACGCAGTGGAAAACATCGCGCTACGCCGTGGCCGAAGACTGGGCCGCGGCGGCGCAGCAGCAGGAGAAGAGCAAGGCGCTGAGCTGGATGGAAATGGCCACCGACCGGGTCTACGGGCCGCAGTGGACCCATCCCCATCCCTCCTTCAGCCCGGACGAGCGCAAGATCATTTACGCTTCCGATGTTTCCGGGCACACCCAGGTGTACGTCGCCGAAATCCCGGCGGTCAAATAACCACGAAGACACGAAGAGCACAAAGAAACACAAAGAATCCCTCTTTGTGTTTCTTGGTGTTCTTTGTGCCTTTGTGGTGAAGGGCCAAGGCGTGATGATAAAATTGTTCTTTCCAGTTCTGAAAACGAGGTTGGTTTGCCAAAAGTCGGCTTTGTCAGCCTGGGCTGCCCCAAGAACCTGGTCGATAGCGAAGTCATGATGGGCCTGCTGGCCCGCAACGGCTACGAGCTTACCCCGCGCGCCGAAGAGGCCGAGATTCTGGTCGTCAATACCTGCAGCTTCATCCACCCAGCCAAGCGGGAATCAATCAACGCCATCCTGGAGATGGCCGGGCACAAGAAGACAGGCGCCGCGCGCAGATTGATCGTGGCCGGGTGCCTCGTAGAGCGATACCGCGACGAGATTCGGAAGGAAATTCCCGAGGTGGATGCGGTGATCGGCGCCAACGAAGTCGAGCGCGTTGTGGAGGCCTGCGCTGGCGAAGAGAAGCACGGCCGGAAGGCCGTGCCACTGTACCTGTATGACCATGCGACGCCCCGCCTGCTGGCCACGCCGCGGCACACCGCCTACATCAAGATCACCGAAGGCTGCGACCACCCGTGCAGCTTCTGCATCATCCCGAAACTGCGCGGTCCGTTCCGCAGCCGGCGGCTGGAATCGGTGGTGGCCGAGGCGGAGCGCCTGTTCCACGACGGCGTCCGCGAAATCAACCTCATCGGACAGGACACCACCCGGTACGGGGAAGATTTAAGAATCAAGGACGGCCTGGCGCTGCTGTTGGAGCGGCTGGCGCAATTGCCCGGCGCCGGCTGGATCCGCTTCCTCTACTGCTATCCCAACCGGGTCACCCAACGGTTGCTGGATACGGTGGCGGCTTGGCCCGCGCTGGTGAAGTACCTGGACATCCCGCTGCAGCACGCCAGCCGCGAGATCTTGAAGCGCATGCGGCGCGGCCAGGACGGCGGCCGGTTCCTGAAGCTGATCGAGCGCGTCCGCCGGACCATTCCCGGCGTGGCGGTGCGGAC
>Ga0315282_10008685_pt1 | contig 16376 bp, 11 predicted proteins | sample YL17G07_20_MG_FD_203693 | JGI IMG/M metagenome (GOLD analysis project Ga0315282, IMG submission 203693) | Sediment microbial communities from Yellowstone Lake, YNP, Wyoming, USA - YL17G07_20 | ecosystem: Environmental > Aquatic > Freshwater > Lake > Sediment | place: USA: Wyoming | collected...
GTGTCCTCTGGCGGCCTCTTACCTTCAAGCCCTTCTACGGGAAGCACCAGGGGAAGGAGCTGCACGGTGTCCAGATCCACATGACGGACTACTCGAAGCTCAACCTCATGAGCCTCCAGTTCCTCTTCCTCCAGGCACACAACGAGCTTTACCCCGACAAGAACCCGTTTGTCCTCGCGGATTCATCGCGCATCCTTATGTTCGACAAGGTTGCGGGGACGGACCAGGTGAGGAAGCTCTTCATGCAGAAGATGTCGTACGACGACGTGAAGGAGTATCTGAACAAGGACGTGAAGGACTTTCGGAAGAAGTCGAGAAAGTACCGCCTCTACTGAGTCGAGGCAAGCTCCCGCCTCAACGCTTTTCTTAGATGTTCGAAGGGGCTTGCGGGGAGCGAGACCTCTTCGAACATCTCGATGATGTCTTTCCTCGTGATCTTCTGAAAATCCTTTTCGAGCGGTGTGATGCAGACGCCGCCGAGGTCGACTGAGGCCGGACTGAGGAGAATGCGCCTGCCTCCCTCAGCGAAGAAGAACGACGGACGGTGTTTGCCGCGTGGGAAGATGACCACTCTCCACCCTTCACTGTCGCAGAAGGAGAGGATGTTCATCATCGGCTCGTCGCCTCCCGAGGCGACTTCGGAAAAAGCCCGATAGAGGATTCTGAAGGCATCCGCCAGGGCCGCCGCATCGTCCGACTCGAACGCGATGAACCGCCGCAGATACTCCTGCACACTGTACACCCGGATCGATCCCCGCTCGACGATCGGACTCCCCATCCTCCCGACCACTCCCTCATACTCTGTATCGATCGGCATGAAGTGCTTGTCCCCTGCCTGGAAGTGAAGATGGTCGGGAGCCGATGCGCCGCACTTCGGCCCGTTGTAGAAGACGGTATAGCGCTTCTGAAGAGACTTGCTCATGTCGAGGAGTGTGTCGAACGTGTCGACGATGCGCTGCGGCGTATGATCGCGGTGTGAGATGGTGAAATGCTCGGGGAAGATCGGGTACGGGTTGCAGAGGATGAGGTACTCATCCTCCCAGAAAATGCCGCGCTGCTTGGCGGGGAGGTTGGCCGGACAGAGGAAGCACTTTCGTTCTCGAATCGACTTCGGGTCGACTTTCGCCGACGAGGATGTGAGCCGTCCCGGATTGAACTGCACTTTCACGGCGAACCCCTCGAAATCGAACGTCCGTGTTTCGACGGTGTCAAGACTCTCGTAGCCGTTCCGAAGAAGCTCCCACGAGCTCTTCTGCTGCTCGAGAAGCGCGTGTGCTTTGCTGGCAAGGTCGCTGCCCTCACAGAAGGGCGCGAGCTCGCTGTCGGGCAGGATGATATGGTCAGGCATAATCAAACCGCGGCTGATTCTTTTTCATTCTTTCTCTGTCTAGCGAGGATCTCGAACGTCCTGAGCTTGTCCTTGTACGAATTGTACGTGTTCAGCTTCGCGATGCCCAGGTCCGCGTCCGAATTCCCTTCCCACCGCCTGCACAGGTAAATCGGCTCGTAGATCCTTCCAATCTGGTAATCCCGCGATATCGCCAGCCCGAGCGCGTAGTCCTCGCCGTAGCTGACGTTCGGTATTTTCACCCGTCTCAGCACCGGTGTGTAGAACGACCGCGGCGCCCCGAGCCCGTTGATCCGGAGGGCGTTGTTCCTGCCGTTGTCGGGCGTCCATTCCCTGTGGTCGATGACTCCCGGCGGTATCTCTTCGAGCTCGAAGTTCGTCATCTGGTACGTCCCCACAACCATCGCGCACTTCTCGCGGCGGAAGGTCTCGACGACTTTCTGAAGCGTCGTCTCATCCTTGTAGAGATCGTCGCTGTCCAACTGCACCGCGAAGCGTCCGCACGTCGGATGGTGTGCCCCCTCGTTCCAGCATCCGCCGATGCCGAGGTCTTCGCGCTGCGGAATGATATGAATGATGCGGTCATCCTTTTGGGCGAATGTGCGGAGAATATCGGTTGTCCCGTCTGTCGAGTGGTTGTCGACCACGATGAGGTTGAACAGAAACAATGTCCGCTGCTTCAGGACCGATTCAACGGCGTCGACGATTGTGCGGGCCCGGTTCTTCACAGGGATGATGACGGATGCCTCGATTTCGAAGGCCTCCTCGTCGAAGTTCACCTCCTTGAACTCTGGCTTCAGGTATGCGCCGATTCTCTTGAGGTGATCGGTTGCCGCCTGCTCCATCTCGATCTGGACCATCCGGTTTCTCGGGTCGACGTAGTCGAAGAGTTTTTCGCCAGATTTCCGGACGTCGCTTTCGATCTTGCTGTAGAGGAACTCGCTGATCCGCGTGACGGCACGGCGGCGCGAGATTGCAAGCCGCATCGCGTAGAGTCCGGCGAAGCCATACGGTACGTCCCCGATTTCTGCAAATTCATCTTTGAGGACGGCGCTGTCGAACAACAGGAGAGACCCGAAGTCGAAATCGTCCCGGACACTTCCGAGCTGGTAGTCGATGACGGGATGCGGCATCCGCTTCCCCTCCTTGATGTCGTAGTAGTCGGCGAAAACGATGCCGGCGCCGGTGTTCCCGAGGACCGAGATGAAGCGATCGAGCCCGAACTGTCCGAGCTCGATCGGCGTGTCGTGGATGAGAAGGAGGGTGAAAGGCGTGGCTGCTTCTTGCGCGATGAGCTTCATCGTGCCGCCGGCAGTGATGGAATCGGCCGGGTGCATCCGGCACCCTTCGATCGGCGTTACGCCGCTCCCGGTCGTGAGAAGGTACACGCGGTCGACGAGGCCGGTTTCCTGCATCTCACGGACAGTCCGTCGCGTGAAATCGTTTCCGCTGTACGGAAGGAACGCTGTGATGGGCTTTGACATGGAAGCTCCGGGTACCTTGTAATGACAAATGAAACCACGAAGGACAAACGACGCCGTGAATGACACGAAAATGAAATGTCACTGCGAGCGAACGAAGTGAGCGCGGCAATCCCCTTGTTCGTGTCTTTTCCGGACCTCTTTCGTGTGATTCGTGTCTGCTTCTTCACTCCGACCGCTTCTTCCCGAACTCCGGGTCCACCTTCACGAGCGCGGCCACGATGAACCCCGGGATCGTCGAGAGGATCACCCAGAGGAAGAAGCTCCTGTAACCGATCCAGTCCTGAAGTGCTCCGCTGAACATCCCCGGCAGCATCATGCCGAGGGCCATGAATCCGGTGCAGATTGCGTAGTGGGTCGTCTTGTGCTCGCCCTCGGCGACTGATATCATGTACAGCATGTACGCGGTGAATCCGAAGCCGTACCCGAACTGCTCAATGGCAACCGCCATGTTGATAAGGACAAGGCTGTTCGGCTGCACTTGCGAGAGATAGACGAACATCGCATCCGGCAGGTGGATGACGCACACCATGATCCAGAGCCAGAATTTCAGTCCTTTCTTTGACACAACCCATCCGCCAAGTATTCCGCCGAGCGTGAGGGAGATCACTCCCACCGTCCCGTAGACGAGGCCGACTTCGCTGGTTGTAAGGCCCAGTCCTCCCTTCATCCTCGGGTCGAGCAGGAATGGGGAGACAAGTTTTACAAGCTGTGCTTCGGCGAACCGGTAGAGGAGGAGGAATGCGAGAGTCGCGACGATGTTTTTCTTCTTGAAGAAGAGCGCGAAGATATGGAAGAATTCCTCGACCGGGCCCATCGCGGCGTTCCTCGACGCAGGCTTGTCCGATGCCGGGCGGGGGAGGACGAACTTGTGGTAGACGAACGCAGTGAGGAAGAGGGCCGCCAGTACGAAGAACGTGACGGACCATGCAAGCCTGATGTTCCCCCCGCTCCGTGTCTCGATGGTCCCTGCAAGGACGACCAGCGCTCCCTGTCCCGTGATCATGGCAACCCGGTAGAACGTGCTCCGGACTCCGACAAACGCCGCCTGCTGATGCTGCGTAAGTCCAAGCATGTAGAAACCGTCGGCGGCGATGTCGTGTGTCGCGGACCCGAACGCCATGAGCCATAAAACAGCGATGGTGTACTGGAAGAAGGCAGGAAGCGGGATCGTGAGCGCCACCATCGCGAGTGCAACGCCGATGATGAACTGCAGCGTCACGATCCAGAACCGCTTTGTCCGGAGCATATCGACGACCGGGCTCCAGAGCGGCTTGATGACCCACGGAAGGTAAAGCCAGCTTGTGTAGAGCGCAATGTCGGTGTTTGAAATCCCGAACCGCTTGTACATGATGACCGAAACGGTCATGACAACAACATACGGTATTCCCTCGGCGAAGTAGAGTGTGGGGATCCACGCCCACGGGTTCCTCTTTGTAACTCTATTTGCCATTTGGCTGTCTTTCGTGGTTCCTTTTGTCACTCGTCGCAGTAGTCGAGGAAGTCGTCGATCCCATCCACGATCCTCTTCGCAATCTTCTCGCGAAAATCGTCGTCGAGGAGCTTCATCTCATCCTCGGGGTTCGACATGTACGCCAGCTCGACAAGGACGTTCGGCAGCTCCGTCGGTGAATTGAGTGTGAAGTTGAAGCTCCCGACATTGCCGAACGCCGTCAGTCCGGTCTTGAGAACCTCATCCATGATGAACATCGACAGCGGCCGGTAGCAGATGTATTTGTAGTATGTGCTGAGCCCCTTTGTGTCCTCCGGATTCGTCGTCAGGCCGATCGAGTTCGAGTGGATGCTGATAAGCATGTCCGCGCCCGAGTTGATCGCCTTCTTCAGCCGCTCGCTGTTCGGAATGAGTGAGTCGTCCTCGCGTGTCAGGACCACCTTCGCGCCTTTCTTCTCGAGAAGACGCTTGAGATGATACACCGTCGCGAGGTTCACATCCTTCTCGTATGCTCCCGTGGATCCAAGCGCACCGTTGTTCCCCGGGCCGCCGTGTCCGGCATCGAGCGCGAATGTGAGCGCCTTGATCTTCAGCTTCTCGGGCTGGCGGCGGAGCTTGATGACGAGCGTGTTCCCGTCGTACCCGATGCTGTACCCCCACACCTGCCGGTGCTTCAGCTCAATCGTGATCCTGAGGAGGTCCTTCCCGACCTGGTTATAATAGACGTTCTTGATCTCTTTCGTCGTGAGCTGCTGCGTGATCCAGTTTGTATTCGACACGGCGCCGTACACATCGACGATAACCCGCGTTGGCTCCACTTCCTGCGAGGAGGAGTACGGGAGGCGGTCGCCGAGGCTGACTGCGACGTAGTCGTTCTTCTCATCCCCGTACACATTCCAGTTTCCGGAAAGGGAGGACGGGACGAATGTTCCCCTGGGCTGAAGATCGACCATCTCCTCCGGAACCCATGCGTCGAGGTCTCTTGTGAGGGCGACGCGGTACTGTCCGGCTTCCTTCCCGGTGATCGTCAGCCTGATGCCGGGGTTGATGAACGAGAGCTTCGCCCCTCCGAGCCGGTCTTCGCCGAGGCCGAAGTTCAAGTACGGCCGCTCCCACTTCGTGACACCGACAAGCGGGAAATCCTGGGACTTGAATGATGCCCTCCCCCTCGACTGGCGCGTCACCGATTGCCCGTCTTTCGCTTCCAGCCGGAACGTGACGGGCGAATTCGTGAGCGTGTCTGTTGCCTTCACCTTGTAGACGCCGCGGTAAATCCCTCGAAGGCCGTTTGCCTCCGGCGGTGTGAGCTCGCGCATCGGCATCCCGTCGAGGAAAGTAGCCCTGCAGTCGGGTGTCCCTTTGAACTGCACTTCGAGGAGGTCACTTTCATTCAACCAGAGGTCCGACGACGGCTGCATCATGACCCTCTCGATCCGGAGCGAGTCGGCGGGCGTGGTTTCGAGCGGCTTCGTCCGGATGACAAGGAACGTCTTCGTTACCGTGTCTGCGGCATCGATCGATGTAATGGTGAACAGGTTCTCGCCGACCGGAAGGTCAAGGAGTCCGGCGAACGCGCCGGAGGGGTAGACGTTGAGCGACTTGCCGTTGATCGTGACATTCCTACCGGGATTCGTGCTTGCGGAAAGCCTGTACTTCGGCGAGCCGGTCACTGCCGTGTCCGACTCGGGAACGATCAGGCGGATGAATCCTGCTCCTGCGTCTTGCGCGGACGAGTTTCCGGCAATGAAGAGCATGGAAAAAGCGAATAGGACCCCACATGTTTTCATCTTCACTCCTGATGAGAATAACACAAGCGGATGGCGAGGGTCGTTTGTTGCGTCACCTAAATTAGCCAAACCGCCTCCGTTATGCAAACCCTTATCTTGATTTTCACTCCACCATTGGGTAATTTGACCGAGCATGCAAGGGGAAGAGAATGCCGAAGATTCGTTTTGTCATTGGGATGGACGGCGGCGGAACGAAGACCGCGCTTATTGCGGCTTCACTGAGTGGCGAGATCCTCCTCGAGCACGAGGGGGGTGCGTCGAACTTCCAGATCATCGGGACGAAGCGGGCGGCGAGGACGCTGGTCTCACTCATCAAGAAGACGCTCGAGACCTTGGGCGAGGATTCCTCGCAGCTCGGCGGTGTGCTCTGCGGATTGACCGGGGCCGGGCGCGACCATGACAAAGAGCGGATTCGAGAGGCCGTCCTCGCCGAGGCCAAGAATCGGAGGATCGCCGTCCCCGACGTCTGGATCGAAAGCGACGCACGCATTGCTCTTGAGGGCGCATTCAAAGGTGCGCCTGGCATCATCGTGATTGCCGGGACCGGCTCAATCGCATTTGGAAAGAACGAGAAGGATGAGATATTCCGCGTGGGTGGCTGGGGAAGAGTAATCGGTGATGAGGGGGGAGGATTCGCCGTCGGCCGCGATGCGCTCAAGGCCGTGGCGCGCATGCTTGACGGACGCGGCGAGAAGACGAAGCTATCAAAGCTCTTTGAGACTGAAGCGAACCTGAAGGACCAGCAGTCGATCATCTCGTTCCTCTATGAAGACGGAAAAGACCCCGCGACTCTTGCGCCGCTCGTCATCAAGGCGGCCGCCGGGGGGGACGAAGTCGCACAACGGATCCTCACCAGCCAGGCCGAGGAACTCGCAGAGCACGTGGGCGCCCTGGTCCAGAAGATGAGAATCCCCCGCCGCATCCCCCTCGCCATCATCGGAAGCATGGGACTCGCCGATCACCAGTACGGACGCCTTGTGCGGACAAAGATCTCGAAACGCGTTCCCTCGGTCCTCGTCCAGGACCAGGCAGCACCTCCAGTTTACGGCGCGGTCCTCATGGCATTGAAACGCCTGAAGTCGCAGCCCGCGTCGTGAGGCCCTCCGAAAAGAACTTCCAGCCATGAAAGGATCGAGCGTGATGAAGTCAGCCGTGCGCACCCTCGCTGCAGCGGTTCTTCTTTTATTTGTCGCGGTGGCCCTGAACTCCGGCCCCGCAGGTTCACCGGACGATCCAGCCACTCCGGCAATTCTGCAGGAATCACGCGCCGGCGTCGTTCCCCAATCCGCGAAAGAGTTCACGCTCAACGAGGAGGATCCATGGGTCCTATCGACCCTCCGTTCGATGACGCTGGAGGAAAAGGTTGCGCAGATGGTGGCACCGCGCGCGTTTGGTTACTTTACCAACGAGGAGAGCGATGGCTACCGGCGGCTCGTCCACCTTGTGAAGGAACGGAAGGTCGGGGGCATCGTCTTTTCTCTGGGAGATGTCTTCGAGACTGCCGCGCTTGCGAACAAGCTGCAGAGACTTGCGGCGGTTCCCCTTCTCGTCTCATCGGACTTCGAGTGGGGGCCGGCGATGCGGATAAAGCGCTCTACTGTCTTCCCGCCCGCGATGGCGATCGGCGCCACGGGGAATCCGGACTTTGCGTACAAAGTCGGCGAGGCGATCGCGAAAGAGGGGCGGGCAATGGGGATACACCAGAACTTCTCGCCTGTTGTCGACATCAACAACAACCCGGACAACCCGGTCATCAACATCCGCTCTTTCGGCGAAACGAAGGAGATCGTCTCTCGCTTTGCGATTCCTTTCATCGAAGGGACGCAGGAATCGGGGATGATCGCTACGGCGAAGCACTTCCCGGGGCACGGCGCGACGGATGTGGATTCGCACAACGACCTTCCCGTGATCCGGTTCGATAGGAAACGCCTCGAGGATGTGGAATTCGCTCCCTTCCGGGATGCCGTCAGGGAGGGCGTTCTCTCGATGATGATCGGACATCTATCCATCCCTGCCGTCGACGATACCGTCGGCCTCCCTTCGACGCTCTCGAAGAAGATTATTACCGGCGTCCTGCGCGATGAGATGGGCTTCAAAGGACTCGTCGTGACAGACGCGATGGAGATGAGCGGTGTCTCCAAGGAGTTCTCGCCCGCCGAGGCGGCGGTGATGACGGTCCGGGCCGGGACCGACATGGTTCTCTTGCCGCCGGACGAGGATGGAGCCATCGATGCGCTCGTCACGGCGGTCCGGCAAGGGTTGATCCTCGAGTCTCGGATCGACGCTTCCGTCCGAAAGATCCTTGCGGCGAAGAAGTGGATCGGCCTCGACATGCAGCGCGAGGTGAGCCTCGAGAATCTCTTCCGCGATGTCGCCCCGCTGCGGCACACGCTCCTCTCCGAAGAGATTGCGCGGAACGCGGTGACGTTGGTCAAGAACGAGAACAGCGTTCTCCCCCTCTCCCCGTATTCTCAGCAGCGGGTAGCCCTCATCTCCGTCCTGGACAACGGCGAGGAAGTTGGTGCCGGTGGGGCAGGCGGGTTTATGAGCGAAGTGCGCTCGCGTTGTCCGAACCTTTCCCGGGGCTTCATCTCACCGCGCTCATTCTCCGGGGAGGCCGAACGGCTCCTGGAATCAGCGAAGGAGGCGGATGTCATTCTCCTTGCCGTCTACAACAGGGTCCGATCAGGGCACGGCACCATTGCGCTGCCGCAGGTCGAGGCGGACTTCATCAATGAGGTCCTCGACATGGGCAAGCCCGTTGCCTTGGTGTCGTTCGGGAACCCGTATCTCCTGAAAGACTTCAAGAAAGTGAATGCGTACATCGCGGCGTACAGTGAATCGAACGTGATGGTTCGCGCTGCGGCCGAGGCGGTCTTCGGCGAAGCTGCGTCGTCAGACACACTCCCGATCACGATCCCGGATGCCGCGGCGCGGGGAGATGGACTGAAGCTCCCGCAGGTGAACCTCCGGTTCGACGCTCCCGAAGTCGCGGGGTTCGACCCCGACAAGCTTGGACGCATCGATGCCATCATCAATGCCGGAATCCGTGACAGCGCGTACCCGGCCGCCGAAGCGGTCGTCGTAAAAGACGGCATCATCGCGCTCGACAAGGCGTACGGCCGGTACGACTACTCGTTCGCATCGCGCGAGATCGATGAATCGACAATGTTCGACCTTGCGTCATGCTCGAAGGTCATCTCGACCACGACCGCGGTGATGAAGCTGTACGAGGAGAAGAAGATCGACCTCGACGCGCCGGTCGCTTCCTACATCCCGGAATTCGGACAGAACGGCAAGGAGCATGTGACGATCCGGAACCTCCTCCTTCACAACAGCGGCCTTCCGGGGTGGAAGCAGTTCTACCTTACGTGCACAAATCCCGAGCAAGTCCTCGATTCGCTTTACGCGACACGTCTCATCTACAAGACCGGCGACTCCACCGTCTACAGCGACCTCGGCTTCATCACGCTCGGGAGGGTCGTTGCGAAGGTCACGGGCATGACGCTCGACAAGTTCATGGCGGGAGAGTTCTTTGGCCCGCTCTCCATGACTCACACGATGTACAATCCGTCCGCCTCCCTGCTCAATCACATCGCGCCGACCGAATACGATTCGGTCCTCCGCCGCACGCTCGTCCGCGGTGTGGTCCACGACGAGAACGCGTATGTGCTCGGAGGTGTCTCGGGACACGCCGGACTTTTTTCAACGGCGCTTGACCTGGCGCGGATCATGCAGTTGCTCGTGAACGGCGGGACGTACGGCGGAACGCGGTACCTCCAGGAGAGCACCGTGAAGCTGTTCACGACGCGGCAATCCTCGGCGAGCACGCGTGCCCTTGGATGGGACACGAAGTCCCCGGGACGATCCCTCGCCGGAACGCTCTTCCCCCCGAACTCGTTTGGTCATACGGGTTTCACGGGGACGATGGTGTGGGCCGATCCGGCGCGGAAGCTGTTTGGGATCCTTCTGACGAACCGCGTTTATCCGACGCGGGAGAACTTGAAAATCTCCTCGGTGCGTCCTAAGTTTTACGATGCGATCATTGAGGCGCTTGTCGAAGGTCGGCGATAAGCGGACCGAAGATCCGCCGCCGCGGCGGGAGCCGGCGCCGTGCTGAGGTCCGGCCTGCGCCGTTAAAGATCTTTGTGCCGATGGACCGCTACGAAGAGGCGATTGAGATCCTGGTCGAGTTCGAGTTCCTGTTCAAGTACACTTGTCCGAACTGCGGTCACCGCTACACCGAGGTGAAGGTTGTCCGATGTGCGGCAAGAAACTTACTCCCGTGCCGGGAGTGGTCCAGATGGCCGACGGGGGTTTCCACTGATCGAAGGAGAGGCGTTCGATGAAGATCCACGAGTACCAGGCGAAGGAGATACTCCGGCAGTTCAAGGTGGCGGTGCCGACAGGAAAGGTTGCCTTCAGCGCTGATGAGGCTGTTGCGGCGGCGGAGGAAATCGGCGGAAGCGTGTGGGTGGTGAAGGCGCAAATCCATGCAGGCGGACGAGGAAAGGGAGGAGGCGTCAGACTGGCGCGAAGCCTCGATGAGGTCCGTCAGCACGCACAGGGCATGCTCGGCATGCGGCTCGTCACGCATCAGACCGGACCGGAGGGAAGGACCGTGAAGCGTCTCCTCGTGGAGCAGGGAATCAACATCGCACGCGAGCTCTACGTCGGCATCACGCTTGACCGTGCCAGGTCGCGGAACGTCGTCATGGTGTCCACCGAAGGAGGTGTCGAGATCGAGAAAGTGGCGGCCGAGGCACCGGAGAAGATTGTGAAGGAAGCGGTCGATCCCGCGCTCGGACTCATGCCATACCAGGCGCGCTCGCTTGCGTTCGCACTCAATCTATCGGGCGATGCCTTCAAGAACGGTGTGGGCTTCCTCACGGCACTCTACCGCGCGTACCTTTCAACCGATGCGTCGCTTGCCGAGATCAACCCGCTCGTCGTCACCGCGGAAGGCGCCGTCCTGGCGCTGGATGCGAAGATGAACTTCGATGACAACGCCCTCTTCCGTCACCCCGACATCCTCGCGCTGAGGGACCTCGATGAGGAGGAGCCGCTTGAGATCGAAGCGTCGAAATATAACCTGAACTACATCAAGCTGGACGGGAACGTCGGCTGCATGGTGAACGGCGCCGGACTCGCAATGTCGACGATGGATATCATCAAGCTTGCCGGCGGACAGCCGGCAAACTTCCTCGACGTCGGCGGCGGCGCGAATGCGGAGACCGTCCGGCACGGCTTCGAGATTATCCTTTCCGACCCGAACGTCCGGGCGATCCTCGTCAACATCTTCGGCGGGATCGTCCGGTGCGACCGTGTTGCCCAGGGGATCATCGAGGCGGCGAAGGATGTGAAGGTGAGCCTCCCGATCGTCGTCCGCCTTGAAGGGACGAACGCGGCGGAGGGAGGGAAACTCCTCGAAGAGTCGGGCATGAGCTTCACAGTTGCCCACGGGTTCAAGGACGCGGCGGTGAAGGTCGTCGCCGCGCTGCAGGCATAATGGTGTACATGGTGGCATCGAACGACTACGAAGCCGTCATCGGACTTGAAGTCCATGCCCAGCTCTTGACGGAATCGAAGGTGTTTTGCTCCTGCACGACGAAGTTCGGCAGCGAGCCGAACAGCAACGTCTGTCCCATCTGTCTCGGCATGCCGGGTGTCCTTCCGGTTCTCAACAGGAACGCTGTTGAGTTTGCGATCCGCGTGGGGCTCGCGACCGACTGCACGATCGCGCACCGCTCCATCTTCGCACGGAAGAACTACTTCTACCCCGACCTCCCCAAAGGGTACCAGATATCCCAGTACGAAGAGCCGATTTGCACGCGCGGCGCCGTCGGGATCGAGTGGGAGAGCGGCACTCGGAAGACGATCGGCATCACGCGCATCCACATGGAGGAGGACGCGGGGAAGTCCATCCATGACATTTCGGCCGATACGCTCGTCGATATCAACCGCTGCGGCGTGCCGCTCATCGAGATCGTGAGCGAGCCTGACCTCCGGTCGCCGCACGAGGCGTACCTTTACCTTCACGCCATCCGTCAGATCGTGACGTACCTCGGTATCTGCGACGGGAACATGGAAGAGGGAAGCCTCCGCTGCGATGCGAACGTGTCGGTGAGGCGAAAGGGTGAGACGAAGCTCGGGACGAAGACCGAGGTGAAAAACATGAACTCCTTCCGGAACGTCGAGAGGGCGCTCGAGTACGAGATCAAGCGGCAGATCGGAGTGCTTGAAAGCGGAGGGAGGATCCTCCAGGAGACGCTTCTCTGGGACGCGAACCAGAACGTTGCGGTCTCGATGCGCTCGAAAGAGGAGGCGCACGATTATCGGTATTTTCCGGAGCCGGACCTCTTGCCGGTGGTGGTAGACGATGCCTGGATCGAGCGTGTTCGGAAGGAGCTTCCGGAGCTTCCGCTTGTCCGCCGCGACCGGTTTGTGGAGGAGTACGGTGTCCCCCCGTACGACGCCGGCGTCCTGACAGAGGAGAAATTCTTGGGCGACTACTTTGAGGCCGTCTGTGCAAGCCTTTCCGCCCGGACGAAGGATCAGTTCAAAGCGGCGAGCAACTGGATGATGGGTGAGGTGCTGCGAGTCCTGCGTGATACGAAAATCCCTATCGGCGAGTTCCGCGTTTCACCGAAGAACCTCGCCGGACTCCTTAACCTCATCGCGGACGGCACCGTGAGCGGCACGCTGGCGAAGGAGGTCTTCGAGGCGATGCTGGAGAGCGACACGCCGCCGCGGGAGATCGTCGAGGCGAAGGGGCTGATGCAGGTGCGCGACGAGGGGGCGATTGAGAAAATCGTCGAGACTGTGATCGCCGAGAACGTAGAGCAGGTTCAGAAATATCTCGACGGCAAGGAGCAGGTGTTCGGCTTCCTCGTCGGGCAGGCGATGCGTGCATCGAAAGGGAAAGCGAACCCGAAGCTGCTGAACGAAACGCTTCGCAGGAAACTCGAGTCGCTGCATACAGCCCAGCGTCCAGGCTGAGCCGCCGAACCATTCACACCTCTCAAGGGGTAACACGCATGTCACAACGCCGCATCGTCATAGCAGGCAACTGGAAAATGTACAACACCGTGCCCGAAGCGCGGACGCTTATTCAGGAATTGAAGAAGAAACTCCCCAAGCTTGACGACCATCATGAAGTCATTCTCTGTCCGCCGTTTCTTTCTGTCGCGGCGGTGAAGTCCGAGCTTGACGGATCGCCAATGAAGCTTGGCGCTCAGAACCTGTATCCCGAGCCGAAAGGGGCATTCACAGGAGAAGTCTCCGCGCCGATGGTGAAGGCGGCGGGCTGCACTCATGTGATCCTCGGACACTCCGAGCGCCGGCGTTACTTTGGCGAGACGGACGAGTTCATCAACAAGAAAGTCCACGCCGCGCATGCAGAGGGACTGATCCCCATTGTGTGCGTCGGCGAGACGCTTGAGGAGCGTGAAGCGGGGAAGGCAACGGAAGTCGTGAGCCGTCAGGTCCGCGGCGTGCTTGCCGGATTAACCGAAGCGCAGTTGCGAAGCACGATCAGCGCGTACGAGCCGGTTTGGGCAATCGGGACAGGTCGGAATGCGACGCCCGAGCAAGCCGAGGAAGTCCACGCGCTCATCCGGTCACTTCTCGCCGGGCTGTACGGCGCTGAGGTTGCGGAGTCGATCACGATTCAATACGGTGGGAGCGTGAAGGCGGATAACGCCGCGTCGCTGCTGCGTCAGCCGAACGTCGACGGCGCCCTTGTCGGCGGCGCGTGCCTCCAGGCGGACTCCTTTGTGGCCATCATCGCCGCCGGCCTGACCGAGAAACCGTAGCGATGGGCATCCACCTCCCAGGTGGGGCCCATCTTTTCCATTCCGCGGTGTCATTGCGAGGTCGCCGTGGCGACCGCGGCAATCTCTTTGTTCTCAAACAAACGAAACGTGTGCTGACCGTGTTCTCCCATCCCTCAAACCCATGATCACGCTCCTTCCTATTCACTCTCTCGATCTACCCGACCTCCAACCCTACCGCACACTGCGTCGTCCTCTCGACCATCAATGCCAGGGGATCTTCGTTGCCGAGGGCGAGAAAGTCGTCCGCCGCCTTCTTGAAAGCAAATTGACCGTCATTTCACTTCTCGTCACGCCCGAGTGGCTCACGTCGATCAGGTTGCACCTCGAATCTCGCCCCGAAGACGTCGCGGTCTTTCTCGCTGACAAGAAACTCCTCGAATCCATTGTCGGCTTCAACCTCCACCAGGGGATCATGGCAGTCGCTCGAATCCCCGACCCACTCCCGATCGACCAGGTCCTTGACAACTGCCGTTCTCCCTACCTTCTTGTCGCCATCGATGGACTCACGAATGTCGAGAATCTCGGCGTTCTCGTCCGCAATTGTGTCGCGTTCGGCGTTCAGGCGATTATCGTCGGCGAGACCTCAAGCAGCCCCTATCTCCGCCGCGCCGTCCGCAATTCGATGGGGACGATCTTCAAGCTCCCTGTTGTTCACGTCACGTCCCTTGCGCAGGCACTGACAGACATGCGCCAGCGCTTCGGCATCCGCTCCATCGCCACAGACCCACACGCCACCGAGGAGCGCATCGAGCAGGTCGACCTCAAGTCGGGCTGCTGCCTTGTCTTCGGAAGCGAGGGAGAAGGCATCCGCCCGAACGTCCTCGAGGCCTGCGACGAACGCGTCGCGATCCCTATGCAGTCCAACGTCGACTCCCTCAACGTCGCCAGCGCCAGCGCGGTGTTCCTTTACGAGGCCTACCTGCAGAGGATCCGTTGAAGCGATCTTCTTTGATCTCCAGATTTCTCTTCGCGATGCTGAGCAATCGAGCACGAACTGACACACCAGTGTTTCTAATCGGAGGTCTGCGGGGGTGATCTGTCTTCATGCTACCAGTGCTTTGAGACATGGGAGCAGGATGGTCTCCACCTGGCAGATCGCCGCATACCTCTGAAGCTCGCCGAGGTTGGCCCCCTTCCGGGATGGCGAGGAAATTGTCGACATAAAGGTATTTGAGCTTCTCGATGAGGATGACGTTGTGGAACCGAGCGATTTCTGACGCAGGGTCTGGCGAATACTCGCCGTTCAACTCACTCCATTTCAGCTTATACTCCCTGTCGCTTCGTTTCTGGTAATGAACCCTGCCCTATCCGTCATTCCGAGCGAACGAAGTGAGCGCGGGAATCCCTGTGTTCTCGAACAAGCGAAAAGACAGTGTGACCGACTTGGCCACTTCCATACGAAAGGATTCCCACGTCGGTCGCCGCTGGCGGCCTCCTCGGAATGACGGGATAGGCTTAGGAGATTCCTACGGCCTCCTTCGGCGGACTCTTCGGAGTCGCCAAGAGCGACCTCGGAATGACGCCTCTACGATGGCTTTAGAACAAGAGGCGGCAAGGCCTGCGCGGTGACGTCGGTGTGGAAACCGATCAGCTTGTGCGTGTGATCGCAGAAGGGCTGATCCTTCGTAGCGCCGCAGCGGCAAAGCTTGATCTTTGTTCGCCCGCCGAGGTCAAACTTGTTCCCTTCCTGATCGAAGAGCTCGAAGTCGCCTTCGATGTGGATGCTCCCGTTGCGCTTGATAGTTACCTTCGTCGACATGTATTCCTCCTCCTTCAGGCGACTTTGCGGACCTCGTCGAGAAACCTGTTGACTTCGTCGTAGTTGTTGTAGAGATGTGTCGAGATGCGGATGCAGTTGAGATGGCTCTCAGGAACAACCCGTATGCGGAATCCCTTTCCGCTGATGTACTCGTTGAACTTGTCGAACGCCATGTTCTTTAGACGGAAGCTCGTGACGAAGCCGCGCGATTGTTCTTCCGTGGGTGTGAGCATCTCGACTTTATCGCCCAACTTCAGAAGCTCGCTCTGCAGGTAGCCCGCAAGCCCTTTCGCTCGTCGTATGATGTTATCCATACCGACGTGGTAGATGAAATCAATCGCGGCGCCGAGTCCGATGTAGATCGATGCGTTCTGAGTCCCGAAGTCGTACCGGTGCGCCGTCGGGTCGAGCGGCTCAAGCCGAGGCGGTTCAGTTGTCATGTCCCATCCGGTTGACATTCCTCCGCCGACCCATACCGGGTCGCAGATTCCGATCATATCTTTCCTCACGAAGAGAAAGCCGGTCCCTTTCGGCCCGCACATCCACTTGTGACAGCAGGTGGCGTAGAAGTCCGGGTTGGTGTCTCTCAGGTCGAGGTTCAGCATCCCGGGCCCATGAGCGCCGTCGAGGAACACGAAGAGCCCTTTGTCGTGACCGAGCCGGCTGATCTCCTTGCCGGGGAAGACTTGGCCGACTGTGCAATTGATGTGCGG
>Ga0315282_10008686_pt1 | contig 16374 bp, 15 predicted proteins | sample YL17G07_20_MG_FD_203693 | JGI IMG/M metagenome (GOLD analysis project Ga0315282, IMG submission 203693) | Sediment microbial communities from Yellowstone Lake, YNP, Wyoming, USA - YL17G07_20 | ecosystem: Environmental > Aquatic > Freshwater > Lake > Sediment | place: USA: Wyoming | collected...
TCAATTCCTACAAGCGGCTTGTTCCCGGCTACGAGGCGCCGGTCTACCTCTCCTGGGCACGGCGGAACCGCTCCGACCTCATCCGAATCCCGGAGTATCGTCCCGGCCGGGAAAAGGCAACCAGAATTGAATTCAGGTCTCCCGACCCTGCCTGCAATCCCTACCTATGCTTTAGCGTTATGCTGGCTGCGGGGCTGGAGGGAATTGAGAAGGGTTTGGAACCACCGTCACCCATAGAAGAAAACGTCTACGAGATGACCAATGAAGAACGGCAAAAGCGCGGGATAGGGACCTTGCCTGCCAGCCTGCTGGAGGCTATACTGCTAACGGAGAAAAGCAAGGTGGTGCGCCAGGCTCTCGGCGACCACGTTTTTAATGCTTTCATCCAGAACAAGAAGATTGAGTGGGACCACTATCGGACTCAGGTGACTGACTACGAGCTTAAGAGATACTTACCCATATTGTGAGTAGAACATCGCATGCGCTGGCTACGGATTGGTCTGGCTCAGATTAACACTACCGTCGGTGACTTTGCCGGTAACACCCGGAGGATTCTGGAAGCTATCTCCGAAGCCAGGCCTTCGGGAGTTGACCTCCTCGCTTTCCCCGAGCTTGCCATCTGCGGTTATCCGCCCGAAGACCTCTTGCTTAAGCCGAAGTTCATTGAGGAAAACCTGCGCTCACTGGAGAAGGTGGTTGCTAGCTCCTCGGGACTCAGCATCGTGGTCGGCTTCGTTGATGCTAAGGAAGACATCTATAACGCTGCGGCATTAATTCATGACGGCAAGCTTGTTGGCGTCTATCATAAGATATATTTGCCCAACTACGGCGTCTTCGATGAGAACCGCTACTTCCGGGCGGGCAACGAGTGCCCGGTATATATCGTTAGCGGGGTCGGCATCGGGATTAACATCTGTGAGGACATCTGGTATGAAGCTGGACCGGCTACCGCCCAAGCCTGCTCGGGGGCTGAGGTCATCGTGAACATAAGCGCCTCGCCCTACCATGCTGGTAAGGGAGATTTCAGAGAGAAAATGCTGGCGGCGCGTGCCGCGGACAATGTGGCTATCCTTACTCACACCAACCTGGTGGGGGGGCAGGATGAGCTGGTCTTTGATGGCCGGAGTATGGGGGTGGACGAGAAAGGACAGTTGCTCGCCCGAGGCAAACAATTTGAAGAAGACCTGGTAATAGCTGACCTTGATGTCGAGTCCGTCTTTCGAACGCGTCTTCACGACCCCCGGTGGAGAAAGGCAGCGCCACTTCAGCGGGACCAGGGATGGCGTGAGACCAAAATAACGGTGTCCGAAGCGCCTTTAGGCGGTCCGAAACCGCCGCTCCCGCCACGGCACGAGCAACTCCGTAGCCTTCCCGGGGAGGTGTATGATGCGCTGGTGCTAGGCACCCGCGATTACATCCACAAGAATGACTTCGAGAAAGTGCTCATCGGTCTTTCGGGAGGAGTAGATTCCAGCTTGGTAGCAACCATTGCTGTTGATGCTCTGGGAGCGCCTAATGTGGTCGGGGTAGCAATGCCATCAAGATATTCTTCTCCGGGCAGCATATCGGATGCCAAGCTTTTAGCTCGGAACCTGGGAATCAGGCTTATGACCATCCCCATTGAGAAGGCTTTTCAGGGCTATCTGGAAATGCTCGGTAAAGCCTTTGAAGGGACTGAGCCCGGTGTGGCTGAGGAAAACATTCAAGCCCGCATTAGAGGTAATATCCTTATGGCATTATCCAACAAGTTTGGCTGGCTGGTTTTGACCACCGGTAACAAGAGCGAAATGGCTACGGGCTACACTACGTTATATGGAGATATGGCCGGCGGCTTCGCAGTGATAAAGGATGTGCCCAAGACCCTGGTTTATAAGCTCGTCAGCTACCGGAACTCGCTAGCTGGCTCAGAGCTAATACCATCTGCCGTCATCACTAAACCCCCGTCGGCGGAACTGAGGCCCAAGCAAAAGGATACTGACACCCTGCCCCCTTATGAGCTGCTTGACCCTGTCCTGAGGGCTTATGTCGAGGAAGACAAGAGCGTGGAGCAAATTATCGGTATGGGAATCGACCAGGAAGTGGTCAAGCGGGCAGCCCGACTGGTAGACGGAAGCGAGTATAAGCGGCGGCAGGCGCCGCCGGGCATTAAGATAACTCCTAGAGCTTTCGGCAGAGATAGAAGGTTGCCCATAACCAACCGGTTCAAGGGATAGTCAGGCATGAAAATCGGAGTTTTAGCCTTACAGGGAGCCTTTGTAGAGCACATCAGCGTTATGCAGCAACTGGGAGTAGAGGTCGCAGCTGTCCGCCTGCCCGGTCAGCTTGACGGCTTAGATTGCCTCATCATCCCAGGAGGGGAAAGCACTACCATACTCAACTTGATGAAAAGCTCATACCTTTTCCAGCCCCTGAGAGACCTGGCTGGGGCAGGGCTGCCTATCTTCGGAACATGTGCCGGGATGGTCTGCCTCGCCAAAGAGGTCGGTAATTATCATGTGGAAACCCTGGGGGTCATGGACCTGGTAGTCAGACGCAATGCCTTTGGGAGACAGATAGATAGCTTCGAGACCGAACTACCGGTTCCAGCTCTGGGAGACAAGCCGTTCCCTGCTGTTTTCATTCGTGCTCCGTTTATTGAGAGCGCAGACCCGCAGGTGAAAATCATCGCCAGCCTGCCGGACGGCACTGCCGTCGCCTGCAAGCAGGGAAAATTGCTCGTTACATCCTTTCATCCCGAGTTGACCAGCGACTTCAGACTGCATAGTTACTTCCTTAGAATCGTTGCTTCTACTGATTCGCCGGGATAACAGGTCTTGAGGCGCTATTCAGTTTTTAAGGCGGAGATAGTATAATGGCAAGAGAGTATCTTGTAGAGCAGGAGGGGAGCCGAATGATGCAGCCTGGTGGCTCGGAAACAGAAAGGAAGATAGTAACTATTCTCAAGGTCTTGAGCGAGTTCTCGGAGCCGCTGGGGTCAATCACAATTGCTCGGGAACTGGAGCGCCAGGGGGTCTTCTTGAGTGAGAGAGCGGTTAGATATCACTTGAGAATAATGGATGAGCGTGGTTACACCCAGCCCGTAGGTCGTGACGGTCGAATAATCACCCCCGAGGGTCTTGAGGAAGTCAAGGAGGCGCTGGCGCCGCAGCAACTCGGTTCCGTGCGGGAGAAGCTGGAGATGCTGGCATTCCAGACTACCTTCGACCCCCAAAAACGAACCGGTCAATTACCCATAAATGTCTCCATCATCGACAAGAGCAGGTTCAAAAAGGCGCTGTCAGCTATGAAGGACGCCTTCAAGGCTGGGCTCTGTGTCAGTGATTTGGTGACGACAGCCCCTGAAGGTGAAAGGCTTGGTTCTTTAATTATCCCGCGAGGGAAAATTGGCTTGGCTACTGTTTGCGGCGTAACTATAAATGGTGTGCTTCTCAGGGCTGGCGTTCCTACAGAGTACCGGCTTGGAGGGGTGCTTGAAGTTAGAAATTCAAAGCCGAGGCGTTTCGTGGCGGTAATTGACTACGCCGGTACATCTCTGGACCCCTCTGAGCAATTCATTCGCGCTAGAATGACCAGCGTAAGCGAAGTCGCCAGGACGGGGAACGGCAAGATACTGGGTGTTTTCCGCACGGTGCCAGCGCCGGCGAGAGCACTTGTCGAACAGAAGGTTGCTGCGCTGAAAGAGGCTGGTATCAACGGGGTTTACGCCCTGGGTAATACCAGCGAACCGGTCTGCCAAATTTCAGTAGGCTTGAACCGGGTGGGCATTGTGCAGCTCGGTGGGCTGAACGCTGTAGCAGCAGCCGTTGAGGCTGGAATCGAGATAGAAAATATCGCTGAGAGCGGGCTGATTGATTTCCAGCAGTTATATAGCTTCTGGCAGCTCTAGGTGTTTTGAACAAGCTAAGCTAGTCACCTCCAGGTTGAAAAAACAGGCTTGTAGGAGGTAAAGAGAGAATATGAAAACGGGGACATAGAAGGTTAAGGCTGGACTGGCTCAAATGCTGAAGGGCGGAGTAATTATGGACGTAGTTACCGCTGAGCAGGCTAGGATTGCCGAGGAAGCTGGTGCCTGTGCGGTCATGGCGCTGGAGAGAGTCCCGGCCGATATCCGAGCTGAAGGAGGCGTGGCTCGTATGGCAGACCCGCCAGTTATTGAAGCTATTATGGAAGCCGTCTCCATACCGGTAATGGCTAAGTGCCGCATAGGTCATTTCGTGGAGGCTCAGGTCCTCGAGGCTCTCGGTATAGACTTTATAGATGAATCTGGGGTGCTGAGCAGATGGATGTAGCTATGGTGAAAGCCTACGCCCGGGACCTGCGTGGTCTGCTTGAAGAGGCTGATTTTACCGAGAGAAAGGCTTTCCTGCGCTCATTCATAAAACGAATAGAGGTGAGTAAAGAACAGGTCACAGTGTACTATGACCTGCCGGTGCCACAGGATGGAAGAGCGAAGGAAGAAACAGCAGTTCTACCTATTGATACCCCTGGTGGAGATAGGGTTACAATAGACAGAACTTTTGAGGTGACATTTGACCTCAATGCATCAGGTTTTGAGCAGTGATTTAGGCTTCTTCTACATCTGTGACCCAAAGATGTTGGAACCTAGCATAAGATAAGGGTTGGCCTAGCCTTTTTATGTTGTCAGCAAAATCTATTACATCGCAACTTTCAGTACCACCAAACTTAGGGCCACGCAATCCCCGACCTACAATTTGTTCGTACAATACCTCACTGGTGGTAGGGCGAGCAATTGCGATACATTCAGTTTTCGGCGCATCGAAACCCGTTGTAAGTACTCCGAAATTGCAGAGAAAGTCGATTTCTCCCCTCTTGAATTTTTCAATCAGTCCTCTACGGATTGTCATAGGTGTATCGGAAGAGATTGCTGCTGCACTTCTTCCACCTGAAGCCTCGAGAATGACAGATACAAAGTAAGCATGTTCAACAGTACAAGCATAAAATAAAGTTGGCTTACCCGTTGGTATTTGAAGAAGGCGTTTAATAATTAGAGTATTCCTTTTATTGTCACTGGCAAGGCGTTTTAAGAAACCTGTTGGTAGGTCAGGTTCTAATCTCATTTGTTCTATTTCCTGATCAGTCAGCTCGTACTCTTGGTGCGAGTGAACCAAAATATGATGAGGATTAGCCAAGTACCCTTTTTCTCTAAAATAATTCAGCGGGTTGCTGTAAACCTGTGGAATTTTTGGACTAACGAGATACCACTGAAAACGATCCGCAAGAAATGAAGTCTTCTCCGTACCGTCGCTGCCTGCTTTGCCTGGCGTTGCACTTAACCCGCAGATTGGAAACATATCGGGACCAGCTAGAATTTTTGCTTGATCCAATAATGAAGTGTACATCTTTGAGTCTGCATGGTGGGCTTCATCTATTATCATAGCCCCGGTATTTCTAAGTATTATGTCCAGAGCCTTATCCTCACCTTTGATGCGGTTGTAAATCTGCTGTATACTGCAAATGACAGCACCACCTCGAAGTTCGTGAATAGGTATATCTCGTCCCCCAAAATAACGGTAGATTCTCAAGGCGCTTGGGTATTCCTTGGATCCCCAAATTTGTTGAATACATGCGTATGCTTGTTCGCAGAGTTCCTCACTTTGGGCAATCCAAAGCATATATTGCCGATTTGCGAAACGCTCCTCCATCCAATGTATGAATGATTCGACTGCAACTCGAGTTTTTCCTGTCCCGGTTGGATGACTGACCATGCAACGCGTTTTGTTACCTTCTTTGGCGAGGACTGCGAGCATTCTTTTCTTCAGAGATTTTTGAAAATCAGCTAGCTCGAGTGGTTTCCCCAGTGGAGGTATATCCCATACCGTTGGCTTTACATCGGTTTGCCGTACGCCGGCGTAGATCTCCGGGAAGCCCAGCACTTTTACGAAGTCTATAGGCCAAGGACCTCGCGCAACCCATTTCATTTCAGCTAACGCCTTTCTCATGTATGACGGGGAATTTATCTTTTTCTTAGTTGGGTGATGGCAAGTATAAAGCTCCTCTATTTCTTTATCGGACAACTTCGAAAGGAGTTTGCGTCGCAGTTCCCTTACTGATTTGGTGCTACCACAAAATAACTCTGGACCTTTTCGCAATATTAACAAACGAGCGACCTGCAATTTTGTCAATCTACCAGTGCCCAGCTTTTGAAGCAAAACGTTTGCTTGGTCTCTCTGACTCTGTCCAAGCAATTTCGTGAGTAGTTGCTGCGAGACACCACATTTGTTCACGAGGATATCAGCAGCTTGGTCTATCTCTTGCTCGTTAGGAAAAATCTCCATATTTCCCCCCTACTGCAAGCCAATACCTTTATTTTGTAGTCACTTAATGTGACTTATAAATCTAAGCTGCTGGTGGAGATAGGGGGATTCGAACCCCCAACCTCTGCGATGCGAACGCAGCGCTCTCCCAACTGAGCTATATCCCCACAAATTCAATTCTAGCAAAGCCGGAATTTTAAGGTCAAGCTCGCTGTAATTCGTCGGCTGACGGATTAGCCCTGACCTCCAGGCTTCACCAGAGGGACGCCGGCGGCGCAGAGCGGGCAGGACTCGGCAGGATAGACCACCGTGGGGACACGAAGGCAACTGAACAGGGGGACATTAAAATCCACCCCGTCCGTGCTGCGGTCAACAAGCACGCCGACGCCGATGACGACCCCGCCGAGCCTGATTACAGCATCAATCGTTCCTCTAATCGAGCTGCCGGTGGTCAGGATGTCATCAACTATAAGGACGCGCTCGCCAGCATTGAACTCAAAATCGCGGCGGAAGACCCTCTTCTCCCCTTCCTTTTCGGCAAAAATGCTCCTCACCCCCATCTGCCGGGCTACCTCAAAAGCGAGGATGATGCCCCCGGTAGTCGGTCCGGCGACCACATCTACCGCCCGGGACTTAAAATGCCGAATGATACGGCGACAAATTTTCTCGGTATAAGCCGGGTATTGCAGGATGCGGAACTTCTCCCAGTATAGCGGCGAATGCAGTCCCGAGGTAAGCAAAAAGTGACCTTCCCGTATCACTCCGGTCTTCTGGAATATGTCCATTACCGCGCTACTCAAGCTACCTCCGTTAGCCGACGGATGCATTGGCAAGCTCGGGATAATTATAGCCCCCCACCACCCGCCAGTGCTTCGGCGGCCAGTATATAAACCAGACCTTGCCGATAATGTTCTCCCGGGGGACCGTCCCCCATATATGGGAGTCGTCAGCGTTATTGCGGTTATCGCCGAGCACAAAATATTCGCCCTCAGGAATTACCTGGGCAGGCAGGGTGTATCGGAGCGGCTCGGCGATATAAGACTCGTTCAGGGGAGTGCCGTTGAGGTAAACTTTGCCGTCCTTGACCTCAATGGTATCGCCGGGGAGAGCAATAACACGCTTGATAAAGGGGTGCTCAGTCTGAAACGGGGGCTGGACGATGACCACATCTCCATGGTGGGGGCTGGAGAAGAAATAAGATGCCTTGCTGACCATCACCCAGTCCTGGTTTTCAATACCGGGCAGCATACATGAGCCACGCACCATGTAGCCCTGCAGGCAGACCCTCAGAAGGCAGAAAACCGCCAGGGCGATGAGTATGGTTATGCCGATGTCACGGAGAAGCTTCATCGTCATGCTATTCTAACACTGCGGAGGGCGCAAGACCACCCCTTTCGCTATGCCATCTCGTCCCAATTTCTGCCCAGCTTTAGGTCAACCTTTAACGGCACGCAGAGGGGAACCGCCTCTGACATTATCCCCGAGACCAGAGCTTTCATCTCCGCTACTTCCGGCTCAACCACCTCAAAGAGCAGCTCGTCGTGAATCTGGAGCAGCATCTTGCTCCGCAGCCCTCGCTGTGCCATTTCCCGGTATATCCCGACCATGGCAATCTTGATAATGTCCGCCGAGGTCCCCTGCACCGGGGCGTTTATCGCCATCCGCTCGGCAGCTTCCCTCACCAGCCGGTTAGGCGAGTTAATTTCGGGGATGAGCCGTCTCCTCCCCATCAGCGTCTGCACATAGCCTGACTTCCGGGCTTGCTCCTTGGTCTTCTCAATATACTTTCCCACCTCGGGATACTTGTCAAAGTAAGAACTGATAAACTTTGCCGCTTCCTCCCGGCTGAGCTCGGTCGCCCGCTCCAGTCCGTAGTCGCTCATGCCGTAGATGACGCCGAAGTTGACCGTCTTGGCAATCCGCCGCATCTCCGGGCTCACCTCGTCCCGGGGGACATTAAAGAGCCTGGAGGCGGTTGAGGCATGTATATCCTCATCGCTGGCGAAGGCGGCGATAAGTCCAGGGTCGCCGGAAAGGTGCGCCAGCACCCTGAGGTCAATCTGAGAATAGTCGGCGCTTAACAGATACGCCCCCGGCGGCACGGTAAAGGCTCTCCTTATCATCCGGCCCAGCTCTCCTCTTACGGGGATATTCTGCAGGTTCGGCTCGCTGGAAGAGAGCCGTCCCGTAGCCGTGCCCGTCGGATTTAAATTAGTATGCATCCGCCCGTCGGCTGAGGGGCTGATTAGCTCCAGCAGGGCATCGGCGTAGGTCGATTTAAGCTTGCTTAGCTGGCGATACTCCATCACCAGCTCAACTGCGGGATGCTGCCCTCGCATTGTCTCCAGAATCGCTGCCTGGGTAGAGTATCCCTTCCTGGTCTTGCGGGGCTGAGCCAGCTTGAGCTCTTCAAAAAGCACCCCGGCAAGCTGCTGGGGCGAATTTATATTGAATTTGTGACCCACGCTGTTGTAAATTTCCGCTTCCAGCAGGGCGAGCTTCCCCGCCAGCTTAACGGAAAGCTCACCAAGCAGTCGGGAATCCAGAACAATGCCGTTTCTCTCCATAGCCGCCAGCACGGGAACCAGGGGCATCTCCATCCCGGTAAAGAGCGTCCACAAGTCCAGCTTCTTCAGCTCCGGCTCCAGGTCATCCTTCAGTCTCCCGATAGCGCCAGTGCCAGCGCAGGCATATCGGGCGAGCCGCTCCACCTCTAAAGCAGCGATTGAAATCTGGCTCTTTCCCGTTCCCGTGAGCCCCGTCAGGGACGCCATTTCCACTCCCAGACGGTCAAAGGCAAGCGCTTCAAGGGCGAGATTTTTTTCGCCGACAAGGTGGGCGGCAATCATAACATCAAAGTCGAGATTTTTTAGCTCCACTCCGTAGCGGGCTAATACCAGCATGCTGCGCTTACCATCGTAGGCGGTCTTCTTTATCCGGGCATCTTCCAGAGCGGGCTTCAGCCGGGCGATGACCCCAGGCAGGGGAAGCTGCGCCGGCTGGTTCAGACCCTGGTGCCCCAGGGGGATGTAGAATGCCTCCCCCGAAGCCAGCGCTAGCGCTATTCCCACCAGCTCCGCCGTGAGCGCCTGCCTGCCCGCAGCTTCAACATCGAGAACGAAATCATCCGCCTTCTCCAGCCGCTCCACCAGCCTGCCCAGGGCTGCTTCGCTATCTACCACCTGATAGCCAGGCTCGCGGGGGACTTTGCCTTCAGCGGCGCCGCTCTCCTTACCTATCTCCTGCGGCAGTCGGGAAAGCAGCTTGATAAACCCCAGCTCCTGAAAAAGCTCCACCACCTCATTCCGGTCGTAAGCGCTCGCCTGGCAGGCTTCCAGGGAGAAGTCCAGGGGGACATCCCGGACTATGGTGGTCAATACCCGGCGCTCCAGAGCCCGGGGAAGTTGCTCCTTCAACACCAGACGCAGCTTCTCCGGCGTCATCTCGTCAATATGAACCTGGAGTTTCTCCAGGCTGCCGAACTGCTGGAGCAGCCGGGCGGCGGTCTTTTCGCCAATACCGGGTATGCCGGGGATGTTGTCCGAGGCGTCGCCGACCAGAGCCTTGAAGTCGGGAAGCTGCCCTGGCTTTATGCCATACTTAGCCTCCACTGCCTTCTCGTCATAGAGAACGGTGTCGGTAAAAGTCCGCCGGGGAACGAGCGCCCTCACTCCCGGCTCGATTACCTGGAGCATATCGTTATCGCCGCTGACAATCACGACCTCGATTCCCCGCTCACCGGCTTTTTTGCTCAGTGTGCCCAGGACATCATCGGCTTCAAAGCCGTCCATCTCAAAGACGGGGATGTGGAACGACCGCACCAAGCGGTGAACCAGCTCCATCTGACTTCTAAGCTCCTGGGGGAGAGCCGGACGCTGCGCCTTATACTGGGCAAACTCCTTATGCCGGAATGTGGGCGACGGGCGGTCAAAGGCGCAAGCCCAGTAAGCCGGCTTATATTCACCGATTACCTTGAGCAGCGTGTTGACAAAGCCATAAACAGCGTTTACCATCTCCCCCGTTCGGGACAGCGTTAGCGGGGGCAGAGCGTGAAAAGCGCGGTGCACTATGGAATTGCCATCAAAAAGCAATATCCGGCTTCCACGCTCCATCACGCCCATTATAGCATTTGACCGAGAAGTGATATACTAAGCGCCACCAGCGAGGATGACGATGAAAAAAGACTTCCTCTCGGTAGCTGATTTCAGCCCCGAGGAAATAAAACAGCTCATAGAGCAAGCCGCGAGCTTGAGCGAAGGGAGTTCGGGCTCTCCGCTTTCGGGGAAGACGCTGGCTCTCCTTTTTGAGAAGCCTTCACTGCGCACCAGAGTCAGCTTCGAGCTCGCCATGCGCCAGCTGGGCGGTTATGCCCTCTACCTTTCTCCCCCGGAAGTGGGACTGGGCAAGCGGGAAGCCGTCCCCGATGTCGCCCGGGTGCTCAGCCGCTATGTTGACGGCATTGCGTCACGCACCTTCTCCCACGAGACCCTGCTCCTCCTCGCCCGATACTCTGAGGTGCCGGTAATCAATGCCCTCTCCGACCGGGAGCATCCCTGCCAGGCATTGTCCGACCTCCTCACCATCTACCAGAAAAAGGGAAGGCTCGCCGGTCTGACCCTGGCGTTTATCGGCGATGGCTGTAACACCGCCGCCAGCCTGCTCCTCGGTGCTTCGCTCACCGGGATGAACTTCCGCATTGCCTCGCCATCAGGCTATGAAATTAACCCCGAAATAGTACACCAGGGCAGGAAATTCGCCTCCTCCTTCCGGAGCGAAATCAAGCTGTTCAGCAGCCCTGAGGAAGCCGTGGAAAACGCCGATATAGTCTACACCGATGTCTGGACCAGCATGGGGCAGGAAGCCGAGACCGAGAAGCGGCGCCGGGCATTCCACGACTATAAGGTAGATGAAAAGCTATTGTCTTTCGCCAGGCAGGATGTTTTGTTTATGCACCCTTTACCCGCTCATCACGGCGAGGAAATCTCCCCGGGACTGCTGGATGACCCCCGGTCAGTGGTCTTTGACCAGGCAGAGAACCGGCTTCACCTCCAAAAAGCACTGCTTTCCAAAATACTTCTCCCCGACAACTGACGGAGCAGCAAGATGACACGACCCATCATCGCCATCGTGGGGCGACCCAATGTCGGCAAGTCCACCTTGCTCAACCGCCTGGTGGGGCGGCGCATTGCCGTCGTCAGCGATTTTCCGGGGACTACCCGGGACCGCATTTTCGCCTCCGTCACCTGGGAGGGAAAGGAGCTGACCTTAATTGATACCGGCGGATGGCAGGCGAAGCCTTCTTCCACGCTGGAGCAAAAGGTCAAGCAGCAGGTAGAGGTAGCTATTGCCCAGGCGGAGGCGATTATCTTCATGGTGGATGCCCGGGACGGCGTCATTGCCGCTGACGAGGAACTGGCTGAGGCGTTGCGGGAGGTCAGCAAGCCGGTCGTCCTGGCGGCAAACAAGGTCGATTTAGCCTCTCAAGAAGACCGGTTGGGCGATTTCTATCGCCTGGGCGTCGGAACGCCGCTGTCTATCAGCGCCTACCATAACCATGGAATAGAGGCGCTGATGGAGGCAGTGCTTGCCTTCGTTACCCCATCGGCTGAGGGCGCCGCCGCAGGAGAAGAGGTCAAAATAGCCATCGTGGGACGCCCTAATGTCGGCAAGTCAACGCTGCTGAACGCCCTGCTCGGCGACGAAAGAGCTATCGTCCATGAGGCTCCGGGGACAACCCGCGATGCCCTTGACACCACCCTCAACTGGAAGAAGAAGAATATCCTGCTCGTTGACACCGCGGGAATCAAGCGAAGAGGGCGCCTGAGCACCGGAATTGATTACTACAGCCTGGTCCGCTCTCTCCAGGCTATTAACCGCTGTGATGTCGCCCTGCTCTTAATCGACGCCGGCGAATTCATCACCACCCAGGACTTCCATATCGCCAGCTATATCCTCGAGGCTGGCAAGGGACTGGTGCTCCTGGTCAACAAGTGGGATATTATTCCCCAGGAGCAGCGGAAGGAATTTAAACGACTGCTGGAAAAACGGAGCAATTTTATGTATTATATACCTATGCTTTACCTTTCCGCGGAGTCGGGAGAAGGCATAGGGCGTGTTTTGCCGCTGGCTTGCCAGGTATGGCAGGAAAGGCAGAAGCGGTTAGCGGACTCAGAGGTCGACACTGCCATTGCCGAGGCAGTCGAAAGCTACCCGCCGCCGCGGGCAGGCACCAGACGGCTGAAGGTCTTTCAAGCCCGTCAGGACAGTTCCAGAATAGCGAGCTTCGTTTTGCAGGTCAACGACCCCAAGCTGGTCGAGCCTCCCTATCAGCGCTATCTGGAGAGAAAGCTCCACTCACAATTCGGCTTTGGCGGCGTGCCGCTAGAACTGATTTTCACTAAGAAAACAAAGGTGGCAAAATGATGGTTGCCCAATTTGCCGCTGTGGTAGTCATCGCTTACCTGCTTGGCTCCGTTCCTTTCGGGCTGATAATCGCCCGGATAGCCCGGGGGGTCGATGTCAGGAAATACGGGAGCACCAAGACCGGCGGTGCCAATGTAATGCGTGTTGCCGGGACAAAGGCAGGCATCCTGACCATAGCCCTGGATATCGGCAAAGCCGCCGCAGCAGTCCTTTTAGCCAAGGCAATCGTCAGCCACGGTATTATCATCGTTTCTGGCGTGACTCTCCACTATTACCAGATAGCCCAGGTTGCCGCGGGGCTGGCGGTTCTCGCCGGGCACATCTGGTCGGTATTCCTGAAATTCAAAGGGGGGAGAGGGGTAGCCTCCTTTTTCGGCACACTCATCCCCATCTTCCCGCCGGCAGCAATCTTCGGCGGCGAGGTCTTAGCCATAGTCGCCCTAAACAGCAAATATGTGTCACTGGGCTCAATAGTAGCCGCTCTATCTACATTGTGCCTGTTGATACCGATGACCCTTGTCTACAACCTTTCCCCCATTTACCTCATTTACAGCCTGGCAGCCGTAGCCCTGATAATCTATCAACACCGCGGTAATATAAGCCGGTTGCGGCAGGGCACGGAGCGGCGTTTAGGCGACAAAAGCGGGGAACAATCTAGCTGAGCTATGCCGAGAGCCGCTATCATAGGCAATACCACCTGGGGGAACACCTTGGGAGCTTTGCTGAGCAATAACGGGGTAACGGTAACGCTGTGGACGAGAAGCGAAAGCGAAGCGGAACGGCTAAACCAGGAAAAGCATAGCTATACCTCCACGGATGATATCGCTGAAGCCGTCGGTGACGCCGACCTGCTCATACTGGCAGTCCCCTCCCAGAAACTGAGGGAAAACATCAACCAGGTCAAGCACCACCTGAGCCGTGCCACAATCTTGATGAGCGCCGCTAAAGGGCTGGAGACGGAAAGCGGCAAGAGAATGTCCCAGATAATCGAAGAGGAAGTCGCTCCCTCCCTCAGGAAGCAGATTTGTGTTCTCTCAGGTCCCAACTTAGCCAAGGAAATTTCTCAGGGACTGCCTGCGGCTTCGGTAATTGCCGCTCAAGACGCCGCCATTGCCCGAAAGGCAAAGAAGTTGCTCCAGTCGCCCCAGTTCCGCATATTTACCACCGATGATGTCATCGGCGTGGAGCTAAGCGGGGCGTTAAAGAACATCGCCGCACTGGGCGCCGGGGTAATTGATGGTCTGAAGCTGGGCGATAACGCCAAGGCTGCCTTCATCGCTCTGAACTGGAACGAGGCTGTTTCCCTGGGGATAACCCTGGGGGCAAGGAGCGATACATTCTACGGACTGGCTGGTCTGGGAGACTTAATAGCTACCTGCGCCAGCACTTTAAGCCGCAACCACTATGTGGGCTACAAGCTGGCTGAGGGACACTCCCTGGTGGAGATATCCGCTTCTATGCCCCAGATTGCTGAAGGAGTTACCACCACCATGGCGGCCCACCAGTTGAACAAGAAGCTCGGCATCAAGGCACCGATTACCGAGCTTATCTACCGGATTCTCTTTGAGAGCTTGCCCCCGACGGAGATGACCGCCAGCCTGGGGAAACTGATAGAGAGCTAGCGCCGATTAGTCGTCTGGACGAGGTGGATAAATTCGGCTGTCACTGAGACGAGAGCGTTTGATTTGATATTCCAGGGGGTGAGCTAAGACCCGGAACAAAGAATGAATTGCGCCGGGGAGGCAGCGCGAGGAACCGTGGAGATTCCTCAACATTCTTTGATGCTCAAAATAAGTGGCACCAAACATATCCACCTCTGGCGTCAATGATATGGAACGGCGGTGATAAAAATCAGTGGAAAACCGGGGAAATACCGTGAAAAATCTATGGAGATTTATGAAAAATCGAGGATTGGACGAGGTGGATAGGTTCAGATGCCACTAAGAGATGAGAGCGCTGTGATTTGCGTTGCCATTTCAGGGGGGCGAGCTATGGCTTGAGACGAAGAACGAACTGCAGGGGAGGCAGAGTGAAGAACCTCAGGGATTCTCCGATATTCTTCGGTGTACTTAGAATAGCTGACAATGGCTCTGAACATTATCCACCTCTACTTTCAATATACGAAATAAGCACCGGAAAAGTCAGTGGAGAAATACGAAAATAGGGTGAAAAATCCATGGGGGTTTGTAAGAGATTATGGAAATTCCTGAAAATTTGCAGAAATTTGTGAGGATTTGTGAAGATTTATGAGGATTTATGGAGATTAGGGAAATTCGGGTGTGATTTCAGGAAAAACTATGAATTGCTGGGAGGGACGAAGCGGTATCCCCGACCCCACTCAGAGATGATTACTCTGGGGCTATCCAGATTGTCGCCGAGCTTCTGCCTCAAATACTGGATGTATTTCCTCAAGCTATCGGAGGCATCATAGTTGCCTCCCCAGACTTCCTTAATCAGAGTGGCATGAGAGACTATCTTCCCCTCGTTACCTATCAGCAGAGACAATATAGCCCGCTCATTTGAGGTAAGCCTGATTACCTGCTCCCCGTGGGCTATCTCTCCCTGGACAAGGTCAATGACTAAATCACCGAAGACGCGAGGTTCTTCACCCATCATATGCGGGGTATGCCGGAGCACATTTTTCACCCTGGCGAGAAGCACCACGGGGTCGAAGGGCTTGGTGATGTAGTCATCCGCCCCCCACTCCAATCCCTCAACCATAGAAATGGACTCAAGGCGGGCGGTGAGGACAATCACGGGCACATTGGAGAAGTGGCGGATTTTCTGGAGCACCTCAATGCCGTCAATATCAGGCAGCATCAGGTCAAGGATGACCACATCGGGCAATTCGGTCTCCACGAGATGGGAGGCTTCGGTGCCGGTGGTGGTGGAGACGACCTCCATCTCCGTCCAGCGCAGCTTGAACACCAGCGATACTGCTTCTATGGTTGCTTTGTCATCTTCAACAATTAAGGCTTTCATGGCAAGTATCCTCCATCATAGTTTTTTCCCGCTGTTAATTTCAACTCATCGGTCTATTGGATGGCTGACTGTGCCTGCTAGCTGATAAATCAGGCTCTCTTGCCCTCAACGATGAGAGCTTCTACGATAACTACCTCACATTATAGTCCTTTATGAGGCAAATTTCAATCCCCACGGCTATTCCCGTCAGCCAGGGGGAGGGAAAAGCTGAAGGTGCTTCCCCTGCCCGGCTTGCTCCGGACCCAAATCCTTCCACCCTGCATTTCCACCAGCTGCCGGCAGAGAGCCAGCCCCAGCCCCGGAAAGCCCGGCCCACCAGCTTTAGCACGCTGGTAAGGGCGGAACAGCTTCCGCCGCTCCTCCAGGATAATGCCAGGTCCGTTATCCTTAACCTAGACGACAAGCTCATCACCTTCCCTCTTAACCCCCAAGGTCACCCTCGTCCCTTCAGGGCTGAATTTGCTGGCATTGGAGAGGAGATTGAGCAGAACCTGGGTGGTGCGGGCTTCATCAGCTACAACCCGGGGCAACGGGCGCTCCACCTCCAGGTCAAGCTGGAGCTTCTTGTCCCGAAACATTGCCCCACACTGGAGGGCGGCGTCCTCTATCAACTCGCTTATATCAACGGGATGAGGCTCCACTTTAAGAAGGTTCATCTCACCCCGGGCAAAGTCAAGAAGCTCATTTAACCGAC
>Ga0315282_10008687_pt1 | contig 16369 bp, 17 predicted proteins | sample YL17G07_20_MG_FD_203693 | JGI IMG/M metagenome (GOLD analysis project Ga0315282, IMG submission 203693) | Sediment microbial communities from Yellowstone Lake, YNP, Wyoming, USA - YL17G07_20 | ecosystem: Environmental > Aquatic > Freshwater > Lake > Sediment | place: USA: Wyoming | collected...
ATTTATCTTACCGAGGCTAGCGGCCTTCAATCCATCTATGCCGCATATAGCTCCCGAAGGTATAAATATACGCGCCTTTTTTTCTTCTGTTAATACTTTTAATTCCTGATAATGCTGTATTATACCTCCGACACTCATAATCATAATGTCTTTTGACAAAGAAAGTACTTTTTTAACAATATCAAAGGCAGCATCGGCTTTTGTGGCTTCAATCACTAAATCAGCCTTATTTATTAAATCCTCTAAATTTAAAGCTGCTAACTTCTTGTTAAACTTAATAGGTCGGGAGACCATGGTTTGGCTTCCGATAGCCAAAGCCATAGATAGATTATAAGCCTTTTCTATATCAATATCGTATAGGCTGACGAGCTCGCCTTCTTTAGAGAAACCAGATACAATTGCCTTTGCAAGAGAAGAACCTATTGCGCCGCAACCTACGATACCAATCTTTAATTTCTTGTCTTTTTCTGACATAATAATGATTAGGGACTTATTACAATATTATCAATTAATCTGGTCTTGCCTATCCAGACACTCAGGGCAATTAATACCTTACCCCTTATTTTATCAAGGGGCTTTAAATCCTTATGTTTGACAACTGAGATATATTGTATGCAGGCGCTCTTTTTCTTATTTATTAACCGTCTCATTTTTCTTATGATGCCCGAAGAGTCAACGCTACCCTGTTTGATTAAATTTTTGGCCAGAATCAGCGCCTGATATAAAACTGCAGCATCCCGTCTTTCTTCTTTATTTAAATATGCATTGCGGGAACTCATTGCTAACCCGTCTTTCTCACGCACTGTCGGCATCACCTTTATTTTTATCGGTATATTTAAATCTTCGACCGCCTTTTTTATAATTATTGCCTGCTGGGCATCCTTTCCTCCAAAATAGGCTATATCAGGACGGACTATATTAAAAAGTTTAGTTACTACTGTAGCCACGCCTTTAAAATGCCCGGGCCGAAACTTACCGCATAATACATCGCTTAAATCTTGGACAATCACATATGTTTTATAATTACCAGGGTACATCTGTTGTACGTCAGGAAAAAATATAACATCCGCGCCTTCTCTTCTACATAATCGGGCATCAAGTCTTAAGTTTCTGGGATAACGCCTATAATCTTCCTTTGGGCCAAACTGAATAGGATTAACGAATATGCTTACCACAACAATATCGTTTTCCGCAGCCGCCTGGCGAATAAGGCTTAAATGACCTTGGTGCAATGCGCCCATTGTCGGAACAAAACCAATGGTTTTACCTTTGATGCGCTGCTTCTTGGAAAAACCAGTCATTTCTTTTATGCTGCGAATAATTTTCATCCTTCGACTCCCTTCGGTCGCTCAGGATGACCCTCGAGCGAAAGTCAAATGGGTCATATAATCTCTCTTAATGGCCTTAAAACAAATTCCCGTTCAAACATCCGGGGATGAGGAATTACCAGATTCTTTCGTTTTATAAACTTATTTCCGTAGAGTAGGATATCTAAATCTATTTCGCGAGGGCCCCAACGAACGGTTTTTTTGCGTCCTAAATCTTTCTCTATATTTTTTACAGTTTTAAGGAGTAATTGAGGGGTAAGTGAAGTCTTAATCTTTATTGCAGCATTCAAGAATTTACCTTGGCTAGGGCCACCTATGGCTTTAGTTTCATAAATCCGCGAAGCCTTCTCTATTTTTATACCTTTGGTTTTGGCTAAATAATCCAATGCCTTTTTAATATTCTTTCTTCTGTTACCTAAATTAGAACCCACTGCCAAATAACAAACTACCATTAGAGAATTCTTTTTAAGCGTTCGACGGCCTCTTGGATCCTCTCAACAGAAACAGTCAAAGCCATACGAATATAACCTTCGCCGTATTTACCGAAACCCACGCCAGGAGTAACCACAATATTTGCTTTCTCTAATAATAATGCAGAAAATTTCATAGAATTGGCGGTTCGGCTGCGCTCACCGCCAACACTGAGCGAAGCCGAAGTGTTGGTTTTTTTGGGAATATTCAACCAGACATAAAAAGTAGCTTTGGGTGCATTGATATGTAAACCTGAAGAATTTAAGCCACTAATTAAAGTATCGCGCCGCTCTTGATAAAGCTGGCACATATCTTTAATATGTTGCTTGGGTCCTTCCAAAGCAGCAATACCTGCTAATTGAATTGCCGAGAATATCCCGGAGTCAATGTTCGATTTAACTTTTGCTAATGCTTGAACTAACTTAGCATTGCCACAGGCCCAGCCTATCCGCCAACCTGTCATATTATAAGTTTTAGATAAAGAATGAAATTCTATGCCTATGTCTTTGGTGCCTTCAACTTCCAGAAAACTGGATGGCCTATACCCATCATAGGCGATCTCAGAATAGGCTAAATCCGAAATAACAATAACTTTATTTTTGGTAGCAAACTTAACGGCGTCTTCATAAAAATCTCTTTCTGCGATTGCTCCAGTAGGATTATTAGGATAATTAATGTACATTAATTTTGCTTTCCTGCGTATATTAAGGGGTATCTTTTTAAATTCGGGTAAAAACGCATTTTCTTCTTTAAGCGGCATAAGATAAGGTCTTCCGCCGGCAAGGATTGTCCCGCCTTTATAAGGCGGATAACAAGGATCCGGCACTAAAGAGTAATCGCCCTCATTTAAAAATGCCAAAGGAAAATGGGCAATACCTTCTTTGGAGCCGATTAGGGGGAGGATTTCAGTTTCAGGATTAAGTTTAACATTAAAACGCTGCTCATACCATTCTGCAATAGCCTGGCGTAATCTTAACATTCCCTGATCCAAGGCATAACGATGCGTTGAAGGGTCGCGCGCTGCCTGATACAATTTCTCAATAATATGCCCATGAGTAGGTTGATCCGGATCACCTACTCCCAAATCAATGATGTCCCTGCCTTCCTGTTTGGCTCTCTTCTTTGCCTTATCTATTTCCAAGAAAAGATAAGGCGGTAGTCTCTGCAATTTCCTAGATAGTTTAAACATATATTGTTCCTTAAATTCCGAATCTAGCGTAAAACTCAAATCGCAAAGCGTAAAGTTAAAACGTAAAGTTTAAAGTTTTGAGTCTTAAATTTTAGTTTTACGCTTTTCGCCTTGCACTTTACGCTTTTATTTTAACACGTCCTGCATTGAATATAGGCCTGGAGGCTTACCCATAACCCACTTAGCTGCTTTTAATGCTCCTAAGGCGAATAAATCGCGCGAATGCGCCTGATGTCTTATCTCAATACGTTCAGAATTACCGCAAAAGATAATGGTATGGTCGCCTACGATATCGCCTAATCTTATGGCATGGATGGGAATTTCTTTTCCTGTTGCATCAGTTAAAACCTGGCCGAATTTTTTAGCTGTGCCTGAAGGAGTGTCTTTTTTGGTTTTATGGTGTGCTTCCACAATCTCAATACTATAATCCGGACCTAATTTTTTGGCAATTTCCGGCAACATAGCAAATAAAACATTTACTCCTACAGACATATTCGGAGAAAATACTACAGGAACGACTCCAGAGACTTCTTTTATTTTTTTCAATTGCGTATCATTAAGCCCGGTTGTGCCTAAAACCAAGGCCTTCTTATATCTGGCTACATAATCTAAATTAACCTCGGTTGCTTCTGGCGTAGTAAAATCCACAAATACATCTATAAGAAATAAACCGTCAGCAGTGGAAGATATCTTTAATTTACCCAATTCCTTTCCAATTTGAGGAGTGCCTTTTTTCTCTAAAGCTAAAGTAATCTCAAAATCTTTATCATGACAGGCTAATTCAAATATGCGCCTGCCCATTTTTCCACAGACACCAGCAATGCCTAATTTAATCATAGGTTACTCCTAAATCCCAAATTCCAAGCACCAAATTACAAACAATATACAATTACCAAAATTCCAATGTCCAAAACCCATAAGTTGGTTTGTGATTTTGGTCATTTGGTATTGTGATTTATTTGGGATTTGGAATTTGTAATTTGGAATTTCATAATAATCCATATTCTCTCAATGCCTTCTTTAGTTTCTCTAAATTTTCAGGTAACATCGCACACATCGGAAGCCTTAAATCCGGCTCACACATACCCAACAACCCCATTGCAGTCTTAATAGGTATGGGATTAGTTTCAAAGAATACTGCCTTAATCAAAGGTAATAACTTATAATGAATCTCCTGGGCTTTTTTAAGATTGCCTTTTTCAAATTCAGCCACGAGACTAGTGACATCTTTGGGCACAATATTGGCCACTACTGATATTACGCCTGTTCCGCCAACACTTAATATAGGTAAAGTCAGGCTATCGTCTCCGGAAATTAAATCAAAATTTTGTCCGCATAATTGCTTAATGCGCGACATTTGGTCTAAATTTCCTGAGGCCTCTTTGACTCCTACTATATTTTTGCAATCATGCGCTAATTTAGCTATAGTTTCAGGCTCAATATTCACGCCTGTCCGAGAAGCAATATTGTAAAGAATAATCGGAATGTTTACGGATTCAGCAATTGCCTTAAAATGTTCATACAGGCCTTTCTGCGTGGGGCGATTATAATATGGCGAGACCTGCAAAGAGGCATCTGCACCGGCTTTAGCAGCGTGCCTGGTTAACATTATCGCCTCTTCAGTAGAATTTGAGCCTGTTCCGGCAATAACGGGTATTCTTTTTTTTACCTGCTCAATAGTAATTTCAATTACCCTATCGTGCTCATCAAACGATAAAGTTGCGGATTCGCCAGTGGTACCACAAGGCACAATTCCGGAAGTGCCATTTTTAATCTGAAATTCAATAAGGTCTCTTAATTTCTGTTCGTCAACTTTGCCATTTTTAAATGGCGTAACTATGGCTACGATTGAGCCTCTAAACATTGTACACCCCCGTATAAACTATCTTTGCTTTACCCTCTAACCAAACATCTGTAAATTTATTATCTATTCTATCAAAATATACTTTTAATATCTCTTGGCTTTTTGTTTGGACGTTGATTTTAGTAGCGAGTAGCGAGTAGCGAGTAGCGAGTATTAAAGCTGAGGCCACTGCCCCTGTACCGCAGGCGAGGGTTTCATCCTCAACGCCTCTTTCGTAAGTTCTAATTTTTATAGATTTATTACTTAATGCCTCTACGAAATCCACATTTGTCCCTTGGGGAGCAAATCTTTTATGAAAGCGAATTTGCCTGCCTAGATTTATCACGTCTATCTTATCTAAATCTGCAACGAAGATTACTGTATGCGGAACACCTGTATTGATAAAATTTACCTGCAATGTTCTATTATTGACTTTAATGGGTAAATTTAATTTTAAATCCTTTGGTTCAGTCAATTTTATTTTTACACTATTCCCTTTTAGTTGAGATTGAATTATCCCTGCTTTCGTTTCTAACTCAGTATTTCTTCGGCCTATGTATAAAACACTGCAGCGCGCCCCGTTTCCGCACATCTTGGCTTCTGAGCCATCAGGATTAAAGATACGCATTCTTACATCGGCAATCTTAGATTTTTCTAAGAGGAGTAACCCATCCGCACCCGCTCCGTACTTCCTATTGCAAATCTTCCTTGCCAAAAACTTGTGACTTGTGACTTGTGACTTGTGACCACTTTCTATAACCACAAAATCATTTCCCGAAGCAACCATTTTGGTAAAACTAATTTTTGGCATTTTACAAACCCAAAAGAAAAGACGGAATTATTTCATTACGGGTTAAATTTGTGTGGGTCTCTCTTTTTCTAATTACAAATACTTTATCCTTCATTACTAAAACCTCTTCGGCTCGACGCCTGGAATTATAATTGGAAGACATGCTAAACCCATAGGCGCCTGCACCCATTATTGCTAAGTAATCTCCTTCTTCGACGCAAGATAATCTTCTATCTTTGGCAAAGAAGTCTGCGCTTTCACAAATTGGGCCAACTACATCTACTTTTTCCGTTTTTCGTCCTGCGCTGTCGGTCATGCGTAAAGGAAGAATTTGATGATACGCATCATATAAAGCAGGCCTAATCAAATCATTCATCCCTGCGTCCACAATAACAAATTTCTTTTTAGGTGTGGATTTAATGTATAAAACTTTGGTCACTAAAATACCGGCATTCCCTACGATAAACCTGCCCGGTTCCAAAATTATTTTTAGTTTTGTCTTTTTCAATATAGGCAAGACATTCTGTGCAAACTTTTGCGCAGTCTGAGGTGTTTCTTTATCGTAAATAATTCCTAAGCCGCCTCCGATATTCAGATATTCTAAATCTATGCCTCTTCTCTTTAGCTTTGCGATAAACTTGGCCATCTTAGTAATTGCTGCCACATAGGGAGTGCTCTCGGTAATCTGAGAACCTATATGTATATGCAGGCCACAGATATTTAAGTGAGAGAATTTATTCCGGATTAACAATATTTTATAGGCACTATTAAAATCTATACCAAATTTATTAGTAATCTTTCCGGTAGTAATAAACTTATGCGTCTTAGGTTCTACATCGGGATTTATGCGTATAGCGACGTTGGCAACCTTATTTAATTTGCCCGCAATGCGGTTAATATTTTCTAATTCAGGTAAGGACTCGACGTTAAAAAACAAAATTCTTCTTCTTATAGCCTCTTCTATTTCTCTATCAGTTTTACCAACTGAGGCATAGACAATTTTCTCTGCGGGGCAGCCAACTTTTATTGCCCTGGAGAGTTCTCCGCCAGATACAATATCTAATCCCGCGCCTTTATCGACCAATGCCTTCAGAATAGCTAAGGTCGAATTAGCTTTCACAGAATAGCAAATTAAAGGCTCAACCTCTCGGAAGGCAATTCGTAATTTAACAAAGTGGTCGATTAAAGTATGGTAACTGTAGATATAAAGCGGTGTGCCAAATTGCTTGGCTAAATCTAAGACTTTTATATCTTCACAGCAGAGATAATTTCCTTTATATTTGAACTCATGCATTTAATCTTTTACTCCAATTCTTAATTTGTCTGGCTACGAGCTTGGGATTTGTACTCCCGTAAGATTTCTTAAGATTAACTGATGTCCAGGCATTCAGGATATTCTTTACATCCGGTCCGAGTTTAGATGAATATTTCTTTAGTTGCGCAACACTTAAGTTTGAAATCTCCTTACCTTTATCCAGACAATCCCTGACCATCCTGCCTACGATATCATGCGCTTCTCTATAAGATACCCCTTTCTTAATTAAATACTCTACGATGTCTACTGAGAATAAAGATTCATCCGTTAATTTTGCTGCTATTGCTTCTTTCTCTATTACAATATCCTGAAATAACTCTATAAATATCTCCAATATATTCTTAATCGTATCTATGGCATCAAAAAGCGGAGGTTTGTCTAATTGCAGATCCCGATTATACGATAAAGGGAGTCCCTTCATTAAAATAAGGACACTGGATAGAGCGCCGTGTATTTTACCGACAGAGCCCCTGATTAATTCTAACACATCCGGATTTTTCTTGTGCGGCATAATACTAGAACCTGTGCAGAAAGAAAAGTCGATATCAATAAAATTGAACTCTCTGGTGGACCATAAAATTAAGTCTTCTGCAATTCTGGATAAATGCACGGACAATATCGACAAATCTGCCAATACTTCAATGATAAAATCCCTGTCGCTTACACTATCGATACTGTTTTCTGTCAGTTTTTTAAAACCCAGCTGAGTCTTTACATAAGCCCTATCAATAGGTAAGCCGGTACCTGAAAAAGCACAACTACCCAAAGGCATTAAGTCTATTCTTTTGCCTGCATCAATAATCCTTTCTTTATCTCTCTCTAAGCTTTCAATATAAGCCAGTAAATGATGCGCGAGTAGTACACACTGCGCTATCTGTAAATGCGTGTAGCCCGGAATAATTACTTTTGAATTATTCTTGGCAAATCTTAATATTGATTTCTGAAGCAAAGTAATTAAATCCAATAGTTCTTTCATTTCATCTTTCATATACATTTTAACATCCAGAGCTATCTGGTCGTTTCTGGAACGGGCAGTGTGTAATTTATGAGCTACCTGTCCAATTCGCTTTATTAGCGTATCCTGAATATTGGAATGTATATCCTCTGCTTTAGGGTCGAACTTAAACTTACCGTTCACTACATCTTTTAAAATAGAATTAAGCCCTTTCGCGATTAAAGATGCGTCTTTGGGAGGTATTATTCTTTGAATACCTAGCATCTTAGCGTGGGCAATGCTGCCTAAAATGTCATATTTGGCTAACCTCTTATCAAATGAAATACTTGAAGTAAACTTATCAGTCAGTGCAGTTGTTTTTTTAGGAAATCTGCTCCCCCACAATTTCTTTGTCATCTTATTCTCCTTAGCAATACTTATCTTGTCGTGGGACAGTCCCCTGCTTGGGGATGAGTCCCTACTGGCTGTACTATTATCTCTTATACGGCATTCCCCAAATTTTGATAAAACCTTCTGCTAACTTCTGGTCGAATTTGTTTCCCTTGCCATAGGTGCTTAATTCTTTTTTATATAATGAATAGGGGGACTTTCTTCCCGCCGGAATACAGCTTCCTTTGAATAGCTTCAGTTTTATGGAACCGCTAACTTGCTTCTGCGTAGAATTAACAAAGCTATCCAGTGCCTCTTTTAAAGGAGAATACCAGAGTCCGTAATACACCAACTCTGAATATTTAAGCGAAATAATCTCCTTAAAGTGGGCTAATTCTCTATCGAGTACTAAACTTTCTAATTCCTTATGTGCCGTATATAATATGGTTGCAGCAGGTGCTTCATAAATCTCCCTGGATTTTATACCTACCAGCCTATTTTCCACAAGGTCCATTCTACCTACGCCATACAGTCCGCCGACCTCATTTAAATGGTTAATCAAGCTTTTTAATTTATAAGTTTTCCCGTCTATCTTTTTAGGTACGCCTTTTTCAAAATAAATTTCAATATATTTAGGATAGGTAGATATCTGAGTCGGACTCTTGGTTATCAAATAAGCATCCTCAGGCGGTTCCTGCTCCAGATTTTCTAACACACCCGCCTCAATACTTATTCCCCAGATATTTCTATCAATGCTATACGGCTTTTTCTTGCTTACATCAATAGGGATATTATATATATGTGCATATTCTATTTCTTCTTCTCTCGATTTAAATTCCCAATCTCTCACCGGGGCAATAATCTCTAATTTTGGGTCTAATATTCCTACTGTAACCTCAAATCTCACCTGGTCATTACCCTTGCCTGTACAACCATGGGCAATGGCAAGGGCTTTTTCTTTATGGGCTATCTCAACCAGATACTTGGCAATCAACGGCCTGCCTAATGCAGTAGCAAGCAGATATTTTCCTTCATAGATAGCATTTGCTTTTAAGGCAGGCATCACAAAATCTTGGACAAATTCATCCTGAAGGTCTTTGATATATACTTTTGAGGCGCCAGCAGCAAGAGCCCGCCCTTCTATCGCTTGAAAATCTTCTCCTTCTCCTAAGCCCTGACCTAAATCCGCAACAAAACATATGACCTCATACCCCTGCTCTTTTAACCATCTCACCGCACAAGAGGTATCTAAACCGCCGGAATAGGCGAGTACTATTTTTTTCATTTTTGGCGTATCTCCCAATTTAAACTTATCTCGGTTAGTAGGGACAGTCCCTACTGCCGTGCTTTAGTCTCCTAACAATTTAATCAATATGGCCTTTTGCACATGCATTCTATTCTCTGCCTGGTCAAAAATAACGGAGTTTTTACTCTCCATAATTTCATCGGTTATCTCTTCTCCCCTGTGCGCAGGCAAGCAATGCATAATAAGGACATTTTTCTTGGCTAATTTCACTAAATTCTTATTAATCTGAAATTCCTTGAATATTTTTTTTCTGATTTTAGCTTCTTTTTCCTGGCCCATACTCGTCCAGACATCAGTATAGATAACGTTAACATCCTTGACTGCGTCTTTCGGTTTAGCAAATAAATTTATAGCTGCCTTTTTTGCTTTAGCAATTACCTTGGCTTCTTTTAAAACTAATTTATCGGGCTCATAAGCTTTGGGTGTGGCAATATTCAGATTTATACCTACCTTGGAACACGCATGTAGCAGGGAATTACAAACATTATTGCCATCACCGATATAGGCAACAGTTATTCCTTCTATATTTTTTAACTTTTCTCTTATGGTATAAACGTCTGCCAGGGCCTGACAGGGATGCAATAAATCAGAGAGCCCGTTTATTACAGGAACAGTTGCAAATTGAGCCAAATCTATTACATTCTTATGCTCGAAGGTCCGCAAAACTATTCCATCGACGTATCTGGAAAGAGTCTTAGCCACATCTTTTATGGATTCTCTGACTCCCAGATTTATCTCATCAGGGCCTAAATATATAGAATATCCTCCCAGCTGAAACATCCCTACTTCAAAAGAAACCCGCGTGCGGTTAGAAGGTTTCTGAAAGATTAAAGCTAATGTTTTACCTGTTAATACGTTAGCGAATCCTGCTTTATCTTTCTTGATTTTATCCGTAAGGTTAAAAATCTCTTCGATTTCACCAGCCGTTAAATCTTTAACTGAAATCAAATCTTTTTTCATCTTATAGCCCCTTCAGTACGCTATCCAATATGTCTATGGCCTTATCAATCTCTTTTTTAGTAATGCTTAATGCCGGCATAAGTCTTAAGACTTTATCGTGAGTGCAATTAATCAAAAGTCCTTTTTCAATACATTTTTCGACTATAGTCTTGCCTTCAATATTTAACTCCATCCCTGCCATCAAGCCTATGCCCCTTACTTCTTTTATAATCAAGTATTTATTTTTTAAGTCATCGAGTCTCAAGAATAAATATTCGCCCATCTTTACTGCATTGGTAAGGAGTTTTTCTTTCTGTATTGCCCTTAAGACTGCTAATGCCGCTTTACAAATCACCGGTCCGCCTCCAAAAGTAGAAGCATGCATACCCGGGCCTAAAGTATCGGCAATCTCCTTCTTTACTACCATTGTGCCAATAGGCAATCCCCCTCCCAATGCCTTTGCCAGCGTCATAATATCAGGAGTTATACCATAGTGTTGATAGCAAAATAATTTACCTGTCCTGCCCAAACCGGTTTGCACCTCGTCTATAATCATAAGTAAATTCTTTTCGGTGCAAATCCTTCTTAATTCTAACACAAAATCCTTATCTGCCACATTGATCCCGCCTTCACCTTGAATTAACTCCAGCATCACGGCAACGGTCTTCTCAAGGTCAATAGCCTTTCTGACTTCCTCTATATTATTCAATTTAACTATCTTAAATCCCTCGGGTAAAGGCGAAAATCCATCCTGATATTTTTTTTGACCGGTGGCAGCAAGTGCGCCTAAGGTCCTTCCGTGAAATGAATTTTCAAAACTAATAATTTCATATCTACCCTGCCCGAATTTTCGGCTAAACTTTATGGCTGCTTCATTCGCCTCTGCACCGGAGTTACAGAAAAAAACCTTAGCCGGATATGTCCAGAAAACGATCTCCTTGGCTAATTTTGCTTGATGAATATGATAATAATTATTGGGTATGAATATTAATTTAGAAATCTGATCCCGCACCGCTGCCATAACCTTGGGATGACAATGGCCGAGATTGCCCACGCCCCAACCCGGGAAAAAATCCAGATAGGCCTTATTATGGATATCCCAGAGCCGGCTGCCTTTTCCTTTTACAAAAATTAAAGGAGTCTTAGTATAAGTCGGCATTATGTTGGCTTTATAACTATCGAATACTTCCTGTGCTTTCATCCTTCGATTCCTTTCAGTCACTCAGGATGACCCTGAGCGAACAAAGTGAGTCGAATGGGTCATTTTACGATTTCCGTCCCTACGCCTGTGTCCGTAAATATCTCTAAAAGTAATCCGTGCGGCGTGCGCGCATCAATAATATGTGTCTTTTTTACGCCGTTTTCTAATGCATCAATACAGGCCTTTACTTTGGGAATCATACCCTGCTGGATAATGTTACTCTCTATCAGGCCTTTTGCTTCCTGCGTAGTCAAGGTTGATAAAAAAGAATTGGGATCTTCGGGATTACGCATAATACCTTTTACATTAGTAAGTAAAACTAATTTTTCCGCCTTCAAAGCAGAAGAAATACTGGAGGCTGCCTCATCAGCATTTACGTTGTAGGCCTTTTTATCATGGCCTTTGCCCATAGGTAAAATTACTACAACCGTATCAGACTTTAACTCCTCAGATATCGGTTCAGTATTTATCTGGGTGATATGGCCCACCAGGCCCAAATTTATCTTGGCCTCCTTTTTCTCAACCTGAATTATCTTCTTCTTTTCGCCATTCAACCCAACAGCATTTGCGCCTAATTCGGATATCTCATTGACAATAAGGTCGTTTAGTTTTTCTAATTCTTCTTCGACTACAACAAGGGTCTCTTCATCGGTTACGCGTATACCATCTATAAACTCAGCCTTTTTCCCTTCGGCGCGCATACGTCCGCTTATATTAGGGCCCCCGCCGTGCACGAGCACAGGCCTTAGCCCCATAAAACTTAAAAAAACAATATCTTCTAAAACGCTCTTTCTGATTTTTTCTTCTGCCAATATGCTGCCGCCGTATTTTATTACGATTATTTTCTTATGAAACCTCTTAATATAAGGTAATGCTTCAATTAAAACCTCTGCCTTTTTAATTGCCTCTTCCATTTTATCCTTTCTTAATTATATTCGGCATTTATTTTGATATACTCGGGCGTCAAATCCGATGTATAAACCGTTGCGCAGGCATTGCCCTGTTTAATAGAGACATCTACATTTATTTCTTTTTTATTTAAGGGTGAGACTTTTATTCTGATGTCTTTCTCTTTTACATCCAGTCCGCTTGCGCCTATAGCAGCAATAATTCTTCCAAAATTAGCGTCTTCGCCATACATGGCAGTCTTAAAAAGATTAGAATTAGCAATATTTAAAGCAACTCCTTTGGCTTGCGCGAAATTCTTTGCTTTCTCTACCTTGATCTGAATAAATTTAGTTGCGCCTTCGGCATCCCTGATAATCAATTTTGCCAATTTAAGGCACGCTATATTTAATGCCTTAAGAAATAAATTAAAATACTTATTATCTGTATCAATTAAATTATTTCTACTCGCACCGTTTGCCAGCGTTATTATCGTGTCATTTGTGCTCTGACAACCATCGACGGTTATACAGTTAAAAGAATTATCAACTGAACTCTTAAGCGCTCTACTTAAGGCTCTCTGCGTAATTAGGGCATCAGTCAAAATAAAACAAAGCATTGTCGCCATATTCGGCGCAATCATACCTGCGCCTTTGGCAATACCGCAAATCGTAATTATCTGACTGCCGATATTAAATTTTACGGTAACCTCTTTGGTGAACGTATCAGTGGTAAGAATTGCTATTTTTGCTTTATCTATACCGTATCTGGATAATCCCATGACTAATTTGGGTATTGAGTTCTTTAGCTTAAGTAAAGGCAATGGCTTTGCGATAATACCCGTAGAAGCCACTAATACGGAATCTTTCTTAATACCTACAGCCTTGGATAATATTCGGGTTGTCTCTTCAGCATCCCTTAAGCCACGATCACCGGTAAAACAATTAGCATTACCGCTATTGACAATGATTGCCTGATAATCTTTATTTTCTTTTAGATATCTTTTATTTATCCTGATAGGCGCAGCCTGAATTTTATTGGAGGTGAATTGACAGGCAGCTTTTGCAGGAATGTCAGAATAAAACAACGCCAAATCTAATTTACCCGATCTTTTAATACCCGAGGCTATACCGTTGGCTTGAAATTCCAAAGGTAGAATCGCTTTTTTATATATCTTCATCCTTCGGCTCGCTTTGCTCGCTCAGGATGACCCTGAGCGTAGTCGAATGGGTCATAGCAACGCTGTATATTCCGGGAACTTATACATAATATTCATATTCTGTACTGCCTGACCAGACGCCCCTTTTAGTAAATTATCTATTGCTGCAATGATAATTATAGTATCGCTGCTATCCTTAATTCCTATATCGCAGAAATTTGTGTGCACTACATCCTTAATTTTAGGAAAATCTTCCTCGTCCCTTATTCTTACGAATGATTCTTTTTTATAAAATTTTCTATACAAAGCAATTAAATTTTTGATTTTTGATTTTTGATTTTTGATTTTTTTAACATATATCGTCTCTAAAATTCCTCTGTCTAAAGGCAATAAATGTGGCACAAAAGTTACATTTATTCTTTTATCTGCTAATTTTGATAACTCCTGATTAATCTCAGGCGCATGCTGATGGATATCTACCTTGTAAGCCTTGAAATCCTCGTTAATTTCAGAAAAAAGAAAATTCTCCGCTACTTTTTTACCCGCACCAGTTACTCCGGACTTGGCATCAATAATTATCGAGCCCAAATCAACTAAATTAAAAACCACAAGCGGAGCTAAAGCTAATATACCTGCTGTAGGATAACAGCCAGGATTGGCAATAAACTGTGCAACTTTAATCTTCGCTCGATATAGCTCAGGTAAACCATATACTGCCTTACTAAGATTGATTTTATCTTTATGTTTGGTTTTATAAAATTGCGTATAGATTTTAGCATCCTTTAACCTATAATCAGCGCTCAGGTCAATCACCTTCTTGCCCGCACTTAATAATTTAGGTGCCATCTCCATCGATACAGTATGAGGCAATGCCAAAAATACTAAATCGCATTTACTGATTATCTCTTTTATATCCGGTTGCGTACAAACAAGTGCGATTCTACCCATAAGATTAGGGAATATCTCTGATATATTCTGTGGCTTATCTATCTTGGCAGAAAGGCTTACAATTCTCGTATCCGGATGCCTTAAAAGGATATCAATTAATTCTTCGCCCGCGTAACCTGTTGCGCCCACAATACCTACATTTATCATTTTGCGCTCCTTATTTTATACTTTTCATATTAAGATAAAAAACCTGCATAGTCAAGGAATTTCTCGTCGGATACCCGTCGGAATGACATAGATTATTTAAATTTTAGCGGGACCTGTCTTGGGTAGTTTCTCACAGCACCGCTCGATTTTCCCCGCCGAGGAAAATCTCGCTTGAAGTTTCTGCTCGCTCGCCCTCGCTTTCGCTCGGGCACCCTGGCCGCTCGCATAAACTACATGCTGCTTGAAACCACCCAAGCCACCCGCTAAATCCTATTAATCTATGAAGTTATGGTTGAAGTTCGAAAGCACATTAGAAGTTTTTCGGCAAAAGTGCACAAGGATTTACCAGTTGCTGGAGCAACGCCTCACCTCACGTAAGAATACTGGCGGAAGCAACGAGTAAACCGTAGTGCGTCAGCGAAAAACTTCGAGTGTCTTTGAGAACAAAACCATAACTTATTACATTGATATAGATAAAATAAAAAAACCCGCATTCCAGCGGGACTTTAAATAATTTGCAATTTTTATTTATGAGTTTTACATCCTCCTACCTCTTCGTCCACTGGAATCGTTTGCGTGCGCCCTTCTGTCCGTATTTCTTACGCTCTTTCATGCGCGGGTCGCGCGTGAGGAAACCGTGTTTGCGCAATGGGTCCTTCAATTCAGGCTCTGACTTTATCAATGCGCGGGCAATACCCAGCTTCAAAGCCCCTGCCTGTCCGGCGAGACCGCCTCCTACAATATTGGCAATAATATCATACTTATCCAGATTATTGGTTATTTGCAATGGCTGTTTTATAATAATACGGTCTGTCTCCCGGATAAAATATTTTTCATAAGGCTGTTCATTTACCAGAATATTCCCTGTTCCAGGCAATAGCGTAACCCTGGCAATTGCTTCTTTACGTCTACCCACTGCCATATATTTTGTCGTCTGATTCATAATTAACTATACCTCCAAGATAACCGGATTCTGCGATTTATGCGGGTGCTTATCATCTGCATATACCTTTAATTTCTTTAAAACATCTCTTCCTAAAGGGCCGCCGGGTAACATTCGCCTTACTGCCAGTTTAATCACTGTTTCAGGTTTTTTCTTAAGCATGGTTTCCAAAGGCACTTCTTTTAGGCCGTGCTGGTAACCTGAGTAACGGCGATAAACTTTTTGTTTAAGCTTTCTGCCCGTAACTTTAATTTTTGCGGCATTTATCACAATAACACCATCTCCTGTATCCATGTGCGGGGTAAATATGGCTTTATGCTTGCCTCTCAGGATTACCGCTATCTTAGCTGCAAGCCTGCCCAATATTTTATCCCTGGCATCCACAAGATACCATTGCCTTTTTATGTCTTCTTTTTTGGCTACGTATGTTTTCTGCATAGAATATAAAGTATAACATATTTCTTACCTAAGTCAAAATAAATTTTAATATTTGTCAAGCACATTTAGAAATGTCCTATTGTTACCAAAATAGAAATGTCCTCTTTTCATGTTTCAATTAGTAGTAGTTCTTTTTCTTTTTG
>Ga0315282_10008688_pt1 | contig 16367 bp, 6 predicted proteins | sample YL17G07_20_MG_FD_203693 | JGI IMG/M metagenome (GOLD analysis project Ga0315282, IMG submission 203693) | Sediment microbial communities from Yellowstone Lake, YNP, Wyoming, USA - YL17G07_20 | ecosystem: Environmental > Aquatic > Freshwater > Lake > Sediment | place: USA: Wyoming | collected...
TGTCTGTTGTATGTCCTTCTTTTCACCGCAGCAATCTCGCGCGGCGGGCACAAGCGCGACGCTCATCAGGCGCGAGAGCATCCCGGTTTCCGAAGGCCAAACGATCATCCGCTCTCACTATCTGGTTCAGCCGCGGGCGATCATGGGGGGCACCGGGCCGGACACGACCGTCACGCAGGAGGTCATTGTTCTTGGAAGCGGCGTGAACTATGATGCCAACCGCGGCGTGGGCGCGCCGGTGTGGGTTCCGTCGCAGGCCGCGCTCTCGGCGTCCACGGAGCCGGGCGCGCCGTTCAAATCGTCGCAAAGTCCTCTGGAAATCACTTTGCCCGACACGGCCGCAGGCGCGCTTACGGTCTCCAAGAATGGTCGCGGGATTTCCTCCCGCTTCATGGGGGCCGACGCCTCCCCGGCCATTCTCACCGACAACCGCACCGCCCGCTATCGCAACGTTTATCCCGACACCGACCTGGAGTGGCGCGTGGGCAACGGCTATCTCAAGGAGACGCTGATTCTTCGCTCGCGCCAATCGCCCGCTGAGTTCTCCTTCATCCTGTCTTCATCCGACCTTGTGCCCTTGGTTCAAAAAGGCGACGGCTTCGCTCCCGTTTTCACCGCTGCGTCGGCCGGCCAAAAGGCGACCGTTGGGGGTCCAATCATTCTGGCGGTTGCGGACGACACGGCGAAGCGGCGGATTCTGATCCCCACGCCTTCCATCGCCGACTCCAGCGGCCGAAAGCGCAGCCACCTGGAATGCTCCCTCTCTCGGGCCGGGGGTGAGTTCCAATTGACCCTGCGCATTCCGGCCCGCTTCCTGGCCGACCGCGCGCTCCAATATCCCCTCCTGCTCGATCCCAGTTACATTAACGTAACGACCCAGAATCACCCAACCGTCTATGAAACGGCCAAGACATACTTCATCAGCGGACCGATTTTCTATACCGAAGGCGAGGTTCGGATCGAGGCCAACGCCTTTTTGAAATATGCCCCGACGGGCTACCTGTCGTTTGAGACCACGGCTTCGGTGCGAGTGGAGGGAACGCCGTACAATTACGCCTACTTCACGTCGGGGTACGACGATACGGTGGGCGCGGACACCGACGGCCCGCCGCCGCTGCCGCTGCCCGAGGACGGTCCCGCAACTCATCCTTATTCCGCGGCGCTTTCCGTCCAGAGCCTTAAGTCCAGCGGGCCGCCCGGCCCGGAGGCTCTGGTGCAATACGGCAAATTTGCGTACGCCTGTCAGGCGATCAGCGTGTCCGACGTTGCCGAGGCGTCCCGTGGGCCGGTGGCAGTGGTGGAGGACTGCGTCTTTCGCAATGACGGCAACCCGGTCTACATCAGTTGCGGCGCGACGGACCCAAATCACTCCTGTGACGTGCAAATCCGCAATAGCCTCTTCGTTGGAGGCGGCGTGTCCCTTTGGAACACCGCCGCCGTGTCGCGCGACCTGTCGGTCAGAAATTGCACGTTCGATCAGTGCAGCAACGCCGTGCATATTGACGACTACTACGACAACGGCCAATACGAGTTCGTGAACAACGTCTTCGCCAATGCGTACTACGGGGTTTGTCTGTCCGGCGAGCTTGGCGGGCAGACCGGATATACCATTGACTACAATGGCCTGTGCGCGGTCTCGAACTACGTCTCGGAGAACCTGTTGGGAAGGATCGGGACCCACCACCCCACCGACAACGACGCGTTCGAGGTAAACCCCAACGGCTCGTACTATCTGCGGGCGGGCTGTGCATTTCGCGACAAGGGCTACGGCACGGCCGCCGCCGTCGGCCTCGACACCAAGGCCACCACGGCGGCGAGCATCGCCAATGGCCGAATCAAGAGAGACAACGTCACGACTTCGGTGACGTGGTCGTTATTTACCTCGAGCCTCGACAACGGCGTCGTGGACCTGGGCTATCACTACGACCTCGTGGATGCGATCATTGCCACGACGAACGTAGTGTATGGCCTTTCTCCCGTTCTGGCTGTTTACGGGACCAACGCGGTATTGCGGTTGGAGCCCGGTCTGGTCGTGGCCTTCTCGGCCGACACGACCAATTCGCTGGGGGACAACATATCCCAGTGGAGTTGCCTGTATGCGGCGGGCAGGGGCACGATTATCGCCGAGGGGACGCCGGCGCGGCCGATCGGCTTCAGCTCGTGCGCGGCGACGGGCGACCGCATCGGCAATCCCGTGAACGTGGAAGCTTTCCCCTTCTGGTGGTATGGTTCGCCTCTCTACCTGGGGGGGCCGAAGCAGTGGGGGGTGCCTCCGGCGGGTGCGGGGACGCGCATCAGTTACTGCGACATCTCGTGGGCGGACATCGGAGTGGCGATAGACGCCTGGGATCATGCGGAGCCTCTGAACGTGAACAACTGCCGGCTCTCCTGCGATTTCTTCGGTGTGGCGTCGGCTCCCACGACTGGAACCATAGGGGTGAAGGTTCAGAACTGTCTCTTTCACGACATTTCGTTTGCCGCGCTCTCGACGCAGAATCCTTTCGGCCACACCGTGGTTGAGAACTGTACGACCTCCGGCAGCTTCATTGGGGCGGGGATTAACGGCGGGACGACGCTGCGAAACTGCATTTTTTACGACTGCCACACGACGATCTCCGCCTCGACCACGTACATCAAGGATCACAACTACGGCGACGATTGGTGGGAGACCGATCCGAAGTTCGACGTGGGGAATCCTCCTCCGGCCGACATCAACCAGCGTTTTCATCTGGACCAGGGCGCAAGTCCCTGCGTGGACAAGGGGAGTCCCTACACCGCGGCGTACCTGAGCACGGCGCGCGGCGGCTGGCCCGACTGGGGGTATGTGGACATCGGCTATCATTACCCCGAGGAGGGAGAGCATCGCGGCGCGGTCTCGCCAATGCGCGAATCGGCTGGAATATTCGCGGGTATCATCTACGGGTACCCGAGAGCTTGTCAGCGCAACGACCGCTCGATCCTGTGCGCCTTTCAGCGGCTCTGGACTCCTGACTGTCCCGTGGTCCTGAGCGTGGACGGCGGGGCGACCTGGCAGTACGATTCCGTCGTCACCGAGACGGCACACCCGGACAACTGGCTTATTCGGCTTTCTCAGCCCCATTTGATTGAACTCCAAAATACCGATGTCCTGTTGGCAGCCTGCTATACGGACCTCACCCCCTACCCCGGCACATCGTATACCGGCATTAAAGTCTATAAACGTTTCTATGATGATGAGCATGGGAGATACGAATGGCAGGAGCTGAGCACCGTGGCGACTGGGCTCGTGTCGAGTCTGGGGGAGCCATTTCTACTGGAGAGGGTCGGTGGTGGTCAGCTTATATGCTTCTTTACCGTTCGCGTAGCCGCGACGGGTGAGGGTTACGTCGCTTGCAAGGTCTCGAGTAACGGGGGAGGGAGCTGGGTAGGGAGCGGGGGATCGCCCTATCCCATTATCGTGGCACAGGCGTCTGGCCAGTATCACGGAATGCCCTCGGCGGTGGATCTGCCCGACGTCGGCAAAATCCGCGTCCTCTTTGGGAGCCGGGAAACCACCGGAACCGCCGCTCCCATGGACGTCCGGTCGAACGTTTCCTCGGATGGAGTCAACTGGCCGTCCAACACCAGCTATCCCTCCCAGAGGTACCCGCTGGTTTACCACCCAGAGCCAGGGGAAAGCACGAGCAATCCCGCCGTAGTGCGGCTGACGGACAAGCGCCTTGTTTGCAGCTTTATGTGGTCGGGCCGGCTGTTCGATTCGCAAGTTAGGGGCGTGGAAAGCAGCGACTATGGGACCAGCTGGTCAAGCTCCTACTTGATCGCGGGCGCCACCTCAGACGTCGGGTGGCGGGGTTGCACGTCTCAAGGCCTGATCCGACTGCATGATGATCGGCTGCTGTGCACATTCGAGCGCGATGCGCCGACGTCCCCGCGGGGCACGAGGCTTGAATGCACGTTCGCGAACTACCGGCCGGGGATGTTCTCGGACGATTACAAATTCGGCGGGACGGGGAATTGGTCGGCTCAGTCGGGGACGACGTGGACGGTCAGCCAGGCCGTCCAGCAAGCCAGCGGGTCGTGGTACGTGGGCCAGGCGCCGGCGAACAATTGGGCCTTGACTTTGGGGGGCACGCCGAAGTGGAAATACTATGAAGTGTCGGCCGACCTGTTGCATCTTTCGGGTTGGAATTGCGAGGAAGCGGGGATCGTGTTCAACGCACAGAACGCGGGCAGCTTCTACTACTTCGGCGTCAAGCCTTACGCGAATGGAACGACCGCCACCTACAGCGTGCAGCTTTGGCAAAACGGCTCTCTCTCGACGAGTTGGTCCACGACAACCGCTGAATGCCGCGACCGAATGAAACTGCGCGTGCAGTTCTACAACGGCTACAAGTGTTATGCTGGCGAGACGTCCGTGGATTTCTCCGACGACCTTCAGACTTTTACCACCGGAAAGGTGGGGTTGCGGGTCAAGGCCGGGACCGGTGGCGCGACAGGCAAAGCCGCGTTCGCCAACGTTACGGTGCACGGTGGAAACGCCTGGCTTCGGGACGCGGCCGCGGGCCTCGAAGCGCCGCTGCTCGAAGATGGGTTCGACCACCGCAGCCTCGACGGGACGCCGTTCATGTGGAGCTTGTTGCCCGGGGACTGGCAACTGACCACCGACCCGACCCACGGGAACGTCCTCAAGGGCACGTCGCCAAACAATGATGAGCCAGTTGAAGCGTTCTACGGCGACTGGAGCTGGGCGAAGTATGATGGGGTGCATAAGATGGACTACTTTGTCCAGGCGGATGTGAACGTCGAGTCGTCGAGCGGGGCTGCCGGAGTGTACGTGAGAGTTGCGGATCCCTCGGTCGATGAGGGCCGGGTGTACCTGCTAGAGATCAATCGAGCCGAGGGAAAGCTGAAATTCCTCTCTCATTACAACCCGGGGCCTGGGTGGTCTTGGAACGATCTTGTAACGACCGCCCTGGCGAACCCGAGCGGCTGGCACACGCTTGCTGTCAAAGCCGTGGGCTATAATTTCCAGTGTTACCTTGACGGAACGCTGCGGCTTACGTTCACGCCCTCACCCCCTTTCCCGTATTATATTCCGACGGGTCGGGTCGGTCTTCGAACAGAAAACGGCACGGCGACATTCGACAACGTCAAGGTCGTTGATCTGCGGTAGCGGAGTACGTAGTCCCACTTCAGCGGGGCTTGTGGCTTTTCGGGCCCACTGAAGTGGGGACTACGAACCGATTCGGTGGGGTGCTGCCAATGAAGTGCGGGAAAAGGGACTGCCTTCTTAAAGGGCTTCTCCTGGGTGGCCTTTGGTGCTTTGCCGCGTCACAGGTTGGCGCGCAAATCTCGAGCGACCCGCCATGGAACGTCCGCTTGGTGGGACAGATTGGTGGCTGGTGTTTGACGGTCGAATTCGTCGGTCACTACGCTTATATGGGCGAGGGACCAAATCTCAGGATTCTTGACGTTTCGAATCCTTCCTTGCCTGTCCCAATCGGGAATGTCTGGCTAGGCGACTTTTGGGTATATCACATTCGCGTCAAGAACACCCTGGCTTACGTTGCCGGAGGGGAACTGGGGGGCTTCTCCGGCCTGAAAATCGCGGATGTTGCCAATCCCCGCTCGCCCCGTTTGCTCGGTTCCTTCCCCACGCCGTATCAGGCAACTGGGGTGTGCGTGACCAACGGCCTGGCCTACGTCGCTTACGGTGACGTTCACAATGGTTCGAACGCTGCGCCGGGTGGCGTCCGGATCGTTGACGTCAGCATTCCGTCGTCACCCTCGCTTCGGGGCTCGTTCGATACCGGAACCGTCGCTTACAAAACCTATGTAACCGGGGGAATTGCGTATGTGGCAACTCGCGGTGGGTTATACATCTATGATGTGACCAACCCGGCCGCGGCAAGACGCCTTTCCATCGCCTATTCGCCTTATTGCAACGACGTTTACGTGCGTGGGAACCTCGCCTATAGCGCCTACGGTAGTGGATTGCAGATCACCGATGTCACGAGTCCCTCTGCGCCAGCGCGGCGGGGATGGCTCTATTGGGGCGCGAGCGATGGCCTTGCCCTCCAGAACAACCTGGTCTTTCTGGTGGATCCGATCCGTGGTCTCAACATCGTTGACGTGACCAATCCCTGGACTCCGACCTCGGTCGGTTCCCTTCCGACGTCCGGGATGGCGTATTCACTCGCTGTTTCGAGCGGGACGGCCTACGTCGCCTGCGGTGGCGGCGGCCTGTCCATTGTGGATGTCAGGAATCCCACCCGACCGACTCTCCGCGGTTCCTACGATACCCTGAGCGGCGCGAACGAGGTCCAAGTCGTGGGAAACGTCGCTTATGTTGCCAACGGACAGAGGGGCTTCAAGACCGTTGACGTGTCGAATCCGCGCTTGCCGCGGATTCTCGGCGCGTTGCGCACTCCGATCGGAGATTACGAGATCGCGGTTTCCCGCCCTTTCATCTACCTGACCGGGGTGCATGGCAGGTCAGCATACTATGGCCTGCAGATCGTTGACGTTACGACCCCCTCGCTGCCGCGGCTGCGCGGGTCCTACGGTGTGCAGAACACCATGGGCGACGTTGCGGTCTCCGGCGGTCTGGCGTATGTCGCTCAGGGCGACTACGGACTTCGGATTGTTGACGTGACTAACCCCTCGTCGCCGACGTCCGTCGCGCTTTATGACACGCCGGATTACGTACTGGGCGTTTTCGTTTCCGGGTGCTTGGCCTATCTTGCCGATTCGAGCCGCTTTCGAATCCTTGACGTGCGGAATCCGGCGGCCCCTGTCATGCGATCCGTTTTCACTCCGAACCCGCCCCATTTCGTGGAGGATGTATGCATTTCCAACGGCATTGCTTTCCTGCGGGGCGAGGGCCAATATAGCGAGGGCTTTGTCACCTGCGTGGACGTCAGGAACCCCGACGCGCCCAGGTTTCTATCCAAGTATCAGTCCGGCACGGGGACGTACTACGGCTACGGTGGATTGCACGCGACGGATGGTTACGTGTACGCCGGTCTGGACGCCCTGCGAATCCTCGACGTTCGCGATCCCACGCGGCCCACGCTTCGCGGTTTCTACCCAGCGGGGTTTGACTGCCGACCCTTCGCCGTTGGCGACCTGATCTATGTTGCCAGCGTCCGCGGCCTGCGAATCTTCCAATTCACCGGCCGCGTCAGCGCCGCCGACCGCCAGTGGCAACTTTACCGGTGACGCCGCGTTGGCAATGTAATATATACCAGCCGGACTACGCCGGTCTTTTTCGGAGGAGGCCGCCGGCCACGACGATTAACTCGACGTTCGTGAACTATCGGCCGGGGATGTTCTCGGACGATTTCAAATTCGGCGGGACGGGCCATCTTCTCTCTGTCCAGCACAAAGATTTTTGATGAACCAGAAAAGAAGGGCCGCCTTTTCCTACCTCCAGCCTTGTAGCGCTCACTTCTCTCTTCTGATCTCCACACGGTTCGCAGGCTAACAGCCCGCGCCACTATTTGTCTGATCTCCACACGATTCACAGGCTAACAGCCTGCGCCACTTCGCTTTTGGCAACTCCCTCATAATGGGCCGTCTGCTTATCGCCCACTCTTGACTTCGCTCACCCGAGCGGGTAGGCGTGCGCGGTCGGCTTGGAAAGCACCTTTGCACCCCCAGGGCATCGAAAAAGACTCATCGGCTTGTCTGACAAGCCGCGCCGGAAACATCTGCGAACTTCGTGTGTGTTTAGGCCCTTTCGTCTAGCATCTAGCCATTTTGCGAGGATCTCCTCCCGTGGACGAAATGGACGGCATGGACGAAGTGGACGACATGGACGGCATGGACGAGATGGACGGGATGGACTTTTTCCGGTGCATGAGCGGATGTCCACGACTCTCACCCCTCTTTGGTTGTGGCCAGAGGCCGGCTTGGGATGAGAGTGTTACGGGACCAACGGAAAGCCCGAGACGGCGAGGGCGCTAAACCCGTACCGAACTGCGGCTGGGAGATGAACGGTTTCTGAGATGGCAGAAAAGCAAAAACCGCTCTCGAACGACTTCGACATCGGCACCGTCGGCGGCCTTTCGGAAACCGAGGCGGCCGCCCGGCTGGAGGCCGAAGGCTACAACGAACTGCCCACGGCCAGGCGGCGCAGCATCTCGGCGATCGCGCTCGAAGTGGTCGGCGAGCCGATGTTCCTGCTCTTGGTGGCGTGCGGCACGATCTATTTCGTCCTGGGCGACGTCCGCGAAGCGCTGATGCTCCTGGGTTTCGTTTTTGTCATCATGGGCATCACGATCTATCAGCAGCGGAAAACGGAGCGCGCCCTCGAAGCGTTGCGCGATCTCTCGAGCCCCCGCGCGCTGGTCATCCGCGACAGCCGGCAAAAACGCATCGCCGGGCGCGAGGTGGTGCGCGGCGACCTGCTGGTTCTGGCCGAAGGCGACCGCGTTCCCGCCGACGCCAAGCTGTTGGGATGCACCTACCTCTGCTGCGACGAGTCGCTGCTGACCGGCGAATCCGTGCCGGTGCGAAAAGTCGCCTGGGACGGTGTTCAGAAGATGGAGCGTCCCGGAGGCGAAAACCTGCCCTTTGTGTATTCCGGGACCATGGTCACCCAGGGGCAGGGACTGGCCGAAGTCGAAGGCACCGGCGTCAACACCGAGATCGGCAAGATCGGCAAGGCGCTGCAAACGCTCGATACCGAACAAACCCTGTTGCAGAAAGAAACCGAACGGCTGGTTCGCAATCTCGCGATTGTGGGCCTCTCGTTGTGTGTCCTGGTGGTGATCGCCTACGGGATCACGCGCGGCAACTGGCTCAACGGCCTGTTGGCCGGGATCACCCTGGCCATGGCCACGCTGCCCGAAGAGTTTCCGGTGGTGCTGACGGTTTTTCTCGCGCTCGGTGCGTGGCGCATTTCGCGCGAGAGGGTTCTCACCCGCCGCGCGCCGACGGTCGAGACCCTGGGCTCGGCCACGGTCCTGTGCGTGGACAAGACCGGCACGCTCACGCTCAATCACATGACCGTGACCAGGATTTTCGCCCACGGAGCCTTCTATGACGTGGCAGCGCCTCGGCCGGCTCCGTCCGAAACCCCGGCCTCGGCTCCGGCGGCTCCCGGTTCCGGCTGCCCGCTGCCGGAGACGTTCCACGAACTGGTCGAGTTCAGCATCCTGGCGAGCAAGCGCGACCCCTTCGACCCGATGGAGAAGGCCCTTAAGGAACTCGGCGATCAACACCTCGCCCACACCGAACATATTCACCACGACTGGACGCTGGTGCGCGAGTATCCCTTGTGCCAAAATCTTCTCGCCCTCTCCCACGTCTGGAAGTCGCCCGACGGCACGGACTTCGTGATCGCCGCCAAGGGTGCTCCCGAAGCGATCGCCGATCTCTGCCACTTCGACCGCGCACAGATGGAAGACCTCCTGCGGCAGATCAAGAGCATGGCGGCCGAAGGACTTCGCGTGCTCGGTGTGGCCAAAGCCCACTTCCGGAGACCATCGCTGCCCGGCGAGCAGCACGACTTCAAGTTCAAATTCCTTGGCCTGGTGGGCTTGACCGATCCGGTCCGTCCCACGGTCCACGACGCGATTCGCGAATGTTACAGCGCCGGAATCCGCGTGGTGATGATCACCGGCGACTATCCCGGCACGGCTCAGTACATCGCGCGACAAATCGGCCTGACGCCGATGGACGAGTTCATCACCGGCCGCGAACTGGACCGCATGGACGACGAGGAACTCCAGCGGCGGATTAAGACCGTGAACATCTTTGCCCGCGTGGTGCCCGAACAAAAACTCCGCCTGGTCAACGCGCTGAAGGCCAACGGCGAGGTCGTGGCCATGACCGGCGACGGCGTGAATGATGCCCCCGCTCTCAAGGCGGCCCACATCGGCATTGCCATGGGCGGACGCGGGACCGACGTGGCCCGCGAATCGGCGGCGTTGGTTTTGCTCGACGACGATTTCTCCTCCATTGTCAAAGCGATCCGGCGGGGCCGGACCATTTTCGACAATCTCAAGAAGGCCATGGCCTATATCTTCGCCATCCACGTCCCCATCGCGGGCATGTCGCTGATCCCGGTTTTGCTGCTCAAGCTGCAGGAGCTCGTCTTTGGGCCGGTTCACATAGTGTTTCTCGAGCTGATCATTGACCCGGCCTGCTCCATCGTTTTCGAGGCCGAGCCGCCCGAAGAAAAAGTGATGCACCGGCGGCCGCGCAATCCCTCCGAACCGCTGTTCGGCAGGCGAACCCTGACGGTCAGCCTGCTTCAAGGGATCAGCGTCCTGGCCATCGTTATGGCCGTGTTCGGGATCGCACTCTCGATCGGCCACAGCGAGAATGAGGCGCGCGCGCTCAGCTTTACCACGCTCATCGTGGCCAACCTGGGCCTGATTTTCACCAATCGCTCGTGGTCGCGCACCATTGTGACGATGTGGCGCTCGCCCAACTCGGCCTTGTGGTGGGTCAGCGGAGGCGCCTTGGTTTTCCTCGGGCTGGTGCTCTACGTTCCCTTCCTGCGCACCCTGTTCCACTTCGGTCCGCTGACCCTCGTTGATTTGGCGATCTGCTTTGGAGCGGGGATCGTCAGCATCCTCTGGTTTGAGGCGATGAAAGTCATCAATGGTCGTCGTTCTCGCGCCGGCGCTTAAACGGCTCGGGAACGCCGGCGGCCCCGCCGGTGCTTCAGGCCCTTTCGTCTAGACCCTTTCGTCTAGACATCTAGCCATTTTGTGAAGATCTTCTCCCGTGGACGGAGTGGACGACATGGACGGGATGGACGACATTGACAACATGGACGGGATGGACTTTTTCCGGTGCATGAGTGGATGTCCACGACTCTCACCCCTCTTTGGTTGTGGCCATAGGCCGCCTTAGGGCACTCTTTTATTGAACGGCCAGTTTTGCCGGTAGATTTTTTATTCAGTAGTGCAGATACGTTGCGGCCCGCGAAAAAAAGTAAACCGCTTTCGCGCCGGAACAGTTCAAAAGAGGGAGGGAACAAAGCATGGTTAACATGGTGAGAAAGACCGTATGGTTCGCCGTCGGCGTGGGGCTGATTCTCGGCTTGGCGCCAACAGCGGCAAGGGCAGCAGCGGCGGCCGAAAACCAGGCGCCGCCTGTCCGATCCGAGATGCTGGTCACGACCGACTGGCTGGCCCGCAATCTCGACAATCCCGATTTGGAGTCCCGGCTTCAGCCGGTTCTCCTTCCGCCTGAAGGCGGGACGCCAAACCTATTTTCGCAGCAGGCGCGCGCGGATCATGGCCCACGGTTTTCCCTTGTCCTTTTGGCTGGGCCCTTCTATGGCTTGGTCACAAGAGCGCACGGAAGGACAGGGGAGCATGCCGGACACAATCACCACGGACGAGGTTCGAACGCTGCTGCAAGAGGCGGTGGGGATTGACAGCGTCAATCATCACTTCCGCGAGAATCGCGCGGGAGAGGCCAGTCTTTGCGACTGGGTCGAGTTCTTTCTTCAGAAACAAGGCGTCCCTCACCATTCCCAAACCGTGCGCGACCGCCAGCGCAATGTCATTGCCACGATTCCGGGGCGCGACGAAAGCCAGGCGCTGTGTTTCGAGGCCCATCTCGACACCACCACGGCGCGCGGGATGACGGTCCACCCCTTTGCGGCCGAAGAGGTCGAGGGACTGCTCTATGGACGCGGGACCGCGGACTGCAAAGGGGCCCTGGTGGCGATGCTGGCGGCGCTGAAAGCCCTCAGCGAATCGCGGACTCCGCCCGCGCAGACGGTGGTTTTCGCGGCGACGGTGGATCGGGAAGTGGGGCTCACGGGAATTCAGCGGTTCCTGGGCGCGAACTCCCGGCCCGTGGCCGCGGTGGTCGCCGTACCTACCAACCTGGCCGTGGCCCGTTGCATTCGAGGTTGCCTGCGCTGGAGGATTGGCGTGGGCGAAAGCCCCCAGTCCTACACCCCCGCGACGCGCAACGCCATTTCGGACGCCGTGTTTCTGACCAGCCGGATTCAGGAACGTATCGCACGGTTGGCCGCCACGCGGTCGCATCCGTTCCTGGGTGAAGCCGAGGTCCGGCCGTGGCGAATTCGGGCCAGCGGACTGGAGGGCTTTCTTCCGCCCCACTGCGCCGTGGATTTCGACGGCTACACGGTGCCGGGATGCGCGTCGGAGACGCTCCTGGAGGAAATCGCCGACATCGTCAGCAGCTTCGAGGCCGAAGAGCCGACGGTCAAGATATCCATGGACCCGCCGTTTCTCAACGACCCGCCAGTGGAGTTGCCCGAATCGTCGCGCCTGGTGCGCGCGGCGGCAAAAGCCTGCCATGCGGTCCTGGGTTCGGCGCAAACCGTGGGTTTGCGCGAGAGCGGCCACGCCAACCGTTTTGCCGCCGCCGGAGTCGAGGCCATCGCGCTCGGGCCGGGCGATCCGAGGCTGGCGCGTGCGCCCAACGAACACGTGCCCGTGGCGCAGCTCGTGCCCGCGGCGCGGATCTATCTTTCGCTGATGCGGACGGGGGTATAGGGAGAAGGGTTCGGGGTTCGGGGTTCAGGGTATGGGGCGGTGCATTTCCCGAATTCGGGTGAAGCACCCCCTCCGTCGGGAACTCCCAGAAGTCACCCACGAGGAGCAGAACGTCGTCTTCCCCCGACAAACGAGAATCGGCTGGCCCGATCTTATTTCATCCGGCCAGGATTAAGTCCTTCTCTGAATCAGGTGTCTGGCTCGGCTCGCGGTGCGACTTTTAGGATTTCCTCCCTCCGCCCTTGGTGCATTTCCCGAATTCGGGTGAAGCACCCGGTCTGGGGTATGGAGTATCGGGTCTTCAGACAAACCCGCAATCGGCCAAGAGCTGTTCGGCGCGGGCCATGACATCGCTCCAGCGAAAGTTGTTGGCCACGTATTCCGCGCCCTGCCGGCCCATCTGCCGCGCCTCGTCGGGATGCGCCTGCAAATGCAGCAGCGTGCTCTCGAATTCTCTTTCGTCGCCAAACCAAAGTCCGCCGCCCGAGATCTCGCACTGCCGGCGCAGCACCTCGCAATGGGCGTTGACCAGCGCGGGGGTGCCCTGCGACCAGGCCTCCATCAAGACATAGGAAAACGACTCGTAGCGCGAGGGCTGGCAAAAGGCCGTCGCCGCCGCCATCGCGTCCCACAGTTCCTGTTTCTCGACAAATCCGAGATCGAGAACCTGCGCCGGCAGGTCGTGGGCATTGGTCATCCGGCCCGGTCCGGCCAGGAGCAGTTTCCATTCGGGATGGCGCTCCACGAAGCGGGCGAAGTGTTTCAGCAGCAGCCCAAAGCCTTTGCCCGGCACCCGGCGGCCGGCAAAAAGCAGGCAAGGCCCGTCAAGGCCCTTTTGCCGCCGAAGCCGCTCTCCCTCGCCCCGGCCGCAGAAATCCATTCCCGCCGCGACGACGCGGGCCACCGCCCGTTGGATGGGATAGAGGGCGCGCGCAAAATCACGCTCGGCCTCGGACAGGAACCACAGCCCCCGCGCCGATCCCATCATCTTCTGGAAAGGCGCGAGATAGGCAATCGGTTCGTTGTGGAGGCAGGGAATGAGGATGGCGCGCTCCCGGGCCGCCAGAACGCCATGATAGGTCGTCCCATACAGATAGGGCAAGAAGCAGAAACAATAGCGTTCGCGGTGCTCCTCGATGAAGGCCTGAAGCGAATGGCTGTTGATGCTGTGGGTGACGAATTCGCGCTCTTCGATGTCGGTTAGCGGACGTCCCTCGGCCAGGCTCTCGTTGATCCGGATGAAGCGCGCCTCGTTGCGCGGGCTGAGAGCGAACCGGCGAACGGTCAAGCCGTTCTCTTCGACGACGCCGGGCGGATAATGGTCCTCGCTCCAACTGGCGAAGGCGCTGCGCCCGCAGGTGGTCAGCACTTCGACGTGGCAGCCGCGTGCGGCGAACTGCTGCGCGATCTCGCGGGCCAGGAATTCGGCCCCGCCACTGCCGCTGTCGCCCCACCATGGGGTCACGAGGGCAATAGGAGTGGCCAGGGGTTGAGACATCGGAACTCAATGCGCCTTACGGCCGATGACCGCGTAGTCGGCAAAGTTGTAAAGCACGGAATTGATCCGTCGGATGTTCTGATTCATCGTCTCGACAAACCGGCGCAACCCCGGATCATTGAAGGGGCCCGGATCGAGAGGTTTCAGTTGGTGGGCTTCCTCCACCGGATTGAGGAATTCGATCTTCACCTCGGCGTACCCCACGATTTCCAGCATTCGCCGCAGCGCTTCAGGATGGAGGGGCCTGAGATGGGTGGGGTCGGCATAGAACGCACCGGAAAACGTGGTCAGGCAGGTGGGGTTGACCGTTTCCAGAATGATCACGCCTTCGGGGCGCGTCTTTTTGTAGGCCATTTGAAGGAGCTGAAAGAGGTCGGCGAAATCGAGGTGTTCGACCAGCTGAAGCGCCACCACCGCGCCCAGCGACTGATCGGGCAGACCGGTCAGATGGGAGGTGATATCCTCGCACCGCGCGTCGAGCCCCTTCTGGCGGCAGTGGCGTACCATCCGCTCGTCGGCATCCACGCCGTAGGCCGGGATTCCGTTGTCCCGAAGCAGCTCCAGCAGTTCGCCCCGCCCGCAGCCGGCATCGAGGACGTTTTCCTGTCCGCGCAAGAACGGGACATAGTGCATCTGCTGGTGTCGCACATGCTCGGCATCGCCCCGAAGCGCGTCGGCAAACTGGAGATAGTCGAATCCGGCCAGGGAGGCCGCTTTGCTGGGGGCCACACCGGGCATCTGGCGGGACAAGTCGGCCAGGCGCGTTCCCCATTCTCCGACCAGCTGGGCGCGCCACCGTTGGACCTCTTCCTGCAACTCGGCGACCGCCTTGGCCTGGCGTTCCGAGAGCCGTTCGTACAAATCGTCAATATAGCCGGCGATCTCCAGCAAGGAGGCGCGGGGCCATTCGTGGAAGTAGCGGATGGACATCTCCAGCTGCTCGAGCAGGGTCTCGATGGTTTGCAGCAGCTGAACGTTGAGGTGCAGCGCCATCCGTTCGGTTTCGATGTGGGCGCTGTGGTTGACCAGGTAAAAGAGGGTGTCGCGCATCAGTGCGTTCACTTCGTATTGGCGGCGGAGGACAAAGCGTCGAAGCGGCTCGATCAACCGCTTGATCCAGAAGCGCGGATTCCACCAGCGGTCGAAGACGCCCGGCGGAGGCGTCGGGTCGGAAAGCAGGCGGTTGATCTCGGCCAGGGTGTGTTGGATGGTCGCGTAGTTGGGTTCCTGCTCGGCGATGTAGTCATCCATTCGCTCGCGGTACTGCTTGAACAACTGGCTGATGGCCTGAACCTGCTTTCGGAGCTGGTCGCCGAAAATCTTGGGGAACTGCGCCTCCAATTGCTTGTGGGCATGCTCGATCCGCCGTGCGACCTCGGCCTGGCGGGCGCGGGTCTCGTCGCGAATCTGCCGCATGATGCGTACAACGTCTACGCGGTCGGGCTTCGGTGCCACCGTGGGATTATCCTTCGCGCCGGCGGAGAGGGCGCCAAACGAAAACCCTCCCCATCTGGAACGAACCCACTATCGGGAGGGCCAGGCTTCAGTAAAGAGTTTTTTGCGCCGTCAGCCTAACGCCACGTGTAATACTCGTCGCGCGGCTTGAGAATCGCCTTGTGACAGTGCGGGCATTCCACCGTTGGGGGCGCGGGCTTGTCGAGATTGCACACCGGATACTGCCCGCGCTCGTCCCGCTCGTTCCGCGGCGCATGGCCGAAGAGGATGCGCGCGTGCGGCTGCGAGACCCCCAGGTGAACCAGCCGGAAGACGCCGTACTCCAGCCCGATTCCGATCGGGTAGAGCGAATAGGCGATCAACCGCAACGGATGATCGCTGTTGCCACGATCATAGTCGTGGGCAGCGGCCGGCCGGGCGATGGCCAAAACCATCGCCGCGAGGAGAACTGCGAGCAGACCAACCAGACTTCGCTTCATGGCACACCTCCGCCTTTCATGGTCTTGTCTCGACACAGCCCCCTCGCAGTGCCAAGTCCTTTTCTGACAATTCTTAGGGACCCATACGCCCAACCCCCTTGCCGGATCAAGAAGAATCTTTCGATTTTGGATTTTGGATTTCACCATTTGTAGCCGCCGACGTAAGGAGGCGGAAACACTCGATCACCCGGTACTTCCTCCGCCTCCTTATGTCGGCGGCTACAAATCCCGGATTCGGGAGGGCGCTGAGCAGTTACCGATTTCAAGACATGCTCTAAGTACAGCCCAACACAATAGAGGGATCAAATTCCTCCCTTTGAGAAGTGGGTCGTGATTCTCGCGGCCCCGAAGGGGCGAAGGCCAGTAGCCGGGGGTGATGCGGAGTGCAACGGAGCGAACCCCCGGACCCGATCTCCCCCGATCAAGCCCCGAACGGGGCGTAGGAAACCGCGCCGTCCGGAT
>Ga0315282_10008689_pt1 | contig 16364 bp, 14 predicted proteins | sample YL17G07_20_MG_FD_203693 | JGI IMG/M metagenome (GOLD analysis project Ga0315282, IMG submission 203693) | Sediment microbial communities from Yellowstone Lake, YNP, Wyoming, USA - YL17G07_20 | ecosystem: Environmental > Aquatic > Freshwater > Lake > Sediment | place: USA: Wyoming | collected...
TCTTTAACCTTCTTTTTATTAACTTTGGTTTTATTAATTGCCGTTTTTATGCCGTTTATTGGCAAAGAATTTGGCGGAGCCCACCGATGGATCGGGATTGGCAATCAACTTTTCCAGCCGTCGGAGTTGGTTAAACTGAGTTTCATTATTTATTTAGCGAGCTGGCTTCAAAATCGCGGTGAACATATTCAAGAATTTAAAACCGGTTTTATTCCTTTCGTTTTCTTAACCGTAGTTTTGGGTTTTTTGATTATGAGTCAGCCAGACCTTGGGACCTTTGTCGTTATCCTAGGGACCGCGGTGATTACTTTTTTTCTGGCCGGAGCCAAACCTTCGCATCTCGCCATTGGCGGCGTTGGCGCGGCGGCTCTTTTGGCGGTTTTAATTAAAGTCGAGCCGTATCGTCTCCAACGTTTTTTTGTTTTTTTAAATCCCAACGCGGAGACTTTGGGCGCCGGTTACCATATCAATCAAGCTTTAATCGCCATCGGCTCGGGCGGCTTGTGGGGTTTGGGTTTTGGCCAAAGTAAGCAAAAATATTTATATTTGCCTCAAGCTCATACCGATTCAATTTTTGCCATAATTTCTGAAGAGTTAGGTTTTATCCGATCCTTTTTTATTTTATTAGTCTATGTCTTTTTCGCCGCGAGAGGCTATAAAATCGCCAAAAACGCTCCGGATGCTTTCGCCCGGCTCTTGGCCACGGGAATTACCAGCTGGATAATTCTTCAAGCCTTCATCAATATTGCCGCGATGCTTAACCTAATTCCCTTAACCGGGGTGCCATTGCCATTCATCAGTTTTGGCGGCTCATCATTAATTATCAACCTATTTGCCATCGGCATTTTATTAAATATTTCCAAATTTTCCGGGAAAAGCGAGATTTAAAGGAGCTTTAATGCGGATTCTTCTTTGCGGCGGAGGCACGGCCGGACATGTTTGGCCGATTATTCTAATCGGACGGAGTCTTGTAAAAAACAAACGCGCCCAAATTCTCTATGTCGGCTCGCGGCAGGGGATTGAAAGGCAAATGCTAAAGGATCAACCAATTCCGTCTAAATTTATTCTAGCCGGTAAACGCCGTTCGTATTTTTCTTTTTCGAACATCTGGGATATTTTTAAAACTTTTATCGGCATAATCCAAGCTTTTTTTATAATTTCCTTCTTCAGGCCCGAGGTGATTTTTGCCAAGGGCGGTTACGTTACCTTCCCCATAATTTTTTGGCTAAACTTTTTTAAAATTCCTTTGGTCATTCATGAATCCGATACCGTGATTGGCCGGGCCAATATGCTGGCAACCAAAAAAGCAGCGAAAATCTGTCTCGGATTTCCAATTGAAAATTACAAAGAAAATTTATCTTTGGATAAGCTGGTCTATACGGGAATTCCGGTATCGGCTGATTTTTTGCAAACGCCGATAAAAATGGGCAGCCGTTTGAAGCTTTTAATTACCGGCGGCTCGCAAGGCGCTTCAAAAATAAATAATTGTATTGCGCAAATCCTTCCCGAGCTGCTCCAAAAATATGATGTTTTCCACGTGGCCGGCAAAAACGACTATGAAATCTTAAAAAAATCAGACTCGGCTAAAGAGGCCACCTATCATTTATTCGACTTTACCGACCAAATGCCGCGTCTGATGCGCGACGCCGATTTAATTATTTCTCGTGCGGGGGCGAGCACTTTAGCCGAGATTTCCGCGACGGCCAAACCGGCAATTATTATTCCGCTTAAAATTGCCGCCGCCGAACATCAAAGTGCCAATGCGGAAATTTATCAAAAAAATAACGCGGCGGTGGTGTTAAGCGAAGAAAATCTCACGCCGACGTCACTACTTTCTATTATTGAAAATCTGATGGCGGATGAAAGCCTCCGAAAGCTTATTGGTCATCATGCCCGCGCTTTTTTCCAAAAAGAGGCGGCCAATGAAATAATTGATCAAATATTTATGGCGGTAAAAAATAAATGAAAAAGACAATTACCAATTTAATTGATTTTTTAGGCAAAGAAATTTTGAACCAAACCTGGTTTTTCCTTTCTCTTTTAATTTTGGTTTCTTTTTTCTTAAGAATCTGGCATTTAGGCGCAATCAAAGAACCGATTTTCGACGAGGTTTATTTTGTTGCTTTTGCCAAAAACTATTTGACCCACGTCACCTTTTTTGACATCCATCCGCCTTTAGGCAAACTCATTTTAGCTTGCGGCATCAAAATTTTTGGCGATAACCAATTTGGACAAAGAATCATGCCGGCCATCTTTGGCACCGCCCTGATTCCCCTAGGGTATCTGGCCGCCAAGGAATTAATGGCTAAGGCCAAGCCAAATCGGGCAAAAATTGTTGGTCTTTTTACCGCTTTAATTTTAGCCCTCGACGGCCTGCTTTTAGTTTATTCAAGAGTTGGCTTAATGGATATCTTTTTAGTCTTTTTTATCATTCTATCCTTCGATTTATTTTTAAAATTTGCCAATACTCAAAAATTACTCTTTCTTTTTTTAGCCGGCGCGGCCGTGGGGCTGACCGCCTCAGTAAAATATATCGGGGCGCTCCTAATATTAATTTTTTTAATTATTATTTTAATCAGAAAAATTCCCTTCCTCAAAAATCTCTTGTATTTTATTCTATTTTTGGGACTAGTGCCGGCAATTATCTATCTGAGTTTTTTTCTTTTTAATTTTTCTCTAAATAACCAATTCCTCCACGAAGTGCTCAATTGGCATAAACAATCTTTTAATTATAATTTAACCTTAACCGAAGGTCATCCATACGCTTCTAAGTGGTGGGGCTGGTTTTTGCTTCTGAGGCCAATTTGGCTCTATTTTAAAGACGTCAATGGCCGATATATCGGTGTTGACGGTATTGGCAACCCGCTTTTATGGTGGTCGGCGATTGTCGTTCTGCCTTTGATGATCTGGGGTGTTGTTAAAAGGAGCAAAGTCAATATTATTGTTTTAAGTTCTTTCTTGATTTTTTGGCTTTTTTGGGCCTTTTTCTCGCGGGTCTTATTTCAATACCATGCCATTCCTGCTTTTATCTTTTTAACTTTTGGAATCGCTTACTGGCTGGAGAGATGGCTGCAAATTAAATTCGGCAATGTTTATGTCACAATTTATTTTTTGGCGGCGCTGGTTATATTTATTTATTTTCTTCCGATATGGATGGGTTTACCGATTTCTTCGGCAAATTTTTACCACCACATTTGGCTAAAGGGCTGGATTTAATTTTGATTTTAAGATAGAATACTTAGGAAATAGAAATGTCTAAAAAAATTCACTTTATTGGGGTTAAAGGTGTGGGCATGGCGGCTTTAGCCACTTATGCTAAAGAGGCCGGTTTTGAAGTTACCGGGTCTGACAATGAGCAATCGTTTGTGACTGATCCGATTCTAAAAAAAATCGATCTTGTAGCCACCCCGTTTGCAGTCAAAAATCTCTCTTACAACCCGGATATGGTGGTAATTTCCGCCGCTTATGATAAAGAAAACGTTGAACTCAAAGAAGCCAAAAAGAAACATCTTGAGATTAAAACTTATTCCGAAGCCTTGGGATATTTTAGCCAAGATCGCCAGGTGATCGCCGTCGCCGGCATTCACGGCAAAACCACCACCGCGGCCATGATTGCCTGGATTTTGACCCAAGCCAATTTAGATCCTTCGTTTATTGTCGGCGCGGGAGAAATCAAAAATTTCCTCACCAACGCCCATTTCGGCCAGGGCGATTATTTTGTCTTAGAGGCTGACGAATATCGCAAATCAGGCGAAGATTCCACCTCGAAATTTTTGGATCTTAGGCCAAAAATCGAAATTATTTCGAGCATCGAAATGGATCATCCTGACCTATTTTCCTCCGAAGAAGCGGTCTATAATGCTTTTTATAAATTTGCCTGCCGCCTTCCGCGGGACGGTTTTATCGTTTTATGTCTTGACTACATCAAAGCTCGAAAATTGCAGCGTTCTTTGGTTGATCGAAATTTCGAAACTTATGGATTTAGTGATGGCGTTGAATGGAAAATTATTGATTTTTCCGAAGACGAGGAAATCACCGCTTTTAGTTTGATTCGCAGCAGCGGCGAAAAAGTCGGCCCCTTTAAACTAATTGTTCCCGGCGAAATAAATGTTTTAAATGCCGCCGCCGCGGTGATAACCTGCCTCAAAATCGGCGTTGAAGAAAAAGGGATTAAAAAGTATCTCGGAAAATTTGCCGGTGTCAAACGCCGGTTTGAGAAAATCGCCGAGGTAAAAAATGTTACCATTATTGACGATTACGCTCATCATCCGCGGTCAATTAAAAAAACGCTTGAGGCCGCCAAAAATAAATTTCCCAACGCAAAAATCTGGTGCATCTTTCAACCGCACACTTATTCGCGGACCAAAACCCTTCTAAGCGATTTTGCCAAAAGTTTTCAGAGTGCTGATAAAGTCATCATCACCGATATCTACGCTTCTGAGCGCGAAAACAAACCGACGATTAGCGGCCAAGACCTGGCCAATGCGGTTAGAGAAAATCAAAGGTCAACGAGATTCATACCCGAATGGTCAAAAATCAGACAGGATCTGGCTGATAGCGTCATCGGCAGTTCGATCATCATTACCATGGGCGCCGGTGATATTTATAAGCTGGCCGAGCAAATTTACCAAGATCTAAAAAGCGCCAATGGCTAAAATAAAAAAAATTACCAAAATTTTGCCCGAGATAAAAGAACACGTTGTCATGCGCGATCATACCACCTTGCGTGTTGGCGGGGTGGCCGATTATTTTTATGAAGCTTGTAACATCGAAGGATTAATTCGGGCCGTAAAACTGGCCATCGAATATGATTTGCCCTATTTTATTTTAGGCAATGGCTCAAATGTTTTATTCTCCGATTATGGTTATGCCGGACTAATCATTAAAAACTCGTCCGCCAACATCGCCGTGATGAAAGAAAAAAGCCAGATTATTGCCGATTCGGGAGCGCTCCTTTCACGATTAATCATGCAGGCGGCCACCAACGACTTGGCCGGTTTGGAATTTCTCTACGGAGTGCCCGGGACCGTGGGCGGCGCCCTTTACGGCAATGCCGGGGCGTTCGGTTCATCAATCGGCGACTATACGAGAATTGTGACACTACTGATTATTAATCCCGAAGGCATCGCCGAGATAGTCCAACACGATGGGCTTTGGATGGATTTTGGCTATCGCTCGAGCAAACTTAAAGGAATGAAAGGCAAATCTAAACCGGTGATTTTGTCAGCTAAGTTCCAGCTTTGCCGAAATCAAAAAGATGAAATAATGCAGAGACTTAACAAAATGCAAAAAGACCGTAAGGAAACTCAGCCCTGGGGATTTTCGGCCGGCAGTATTTTTAAAAATCCTATCCCTCAAGAATTAGCCAATATTACCGGCAAGGGCACCAGCGGCATGCCGGAAGTGCCGAAAGAAAGAAGCGCCGGCTACTTGCTTGAAAGTTCGGGGGTCAAAAAACTGAGAGTCGGCGATGCCGAAGTTTCGGGAAAACACGCCAACTTCATTATTAATCGGGGAGAAGCCAAAGCCAGCGAAATTAGAACCTTAATTGAAGCCATGCGCGAAAAAGTCGTCCAAAAATACGACATCACTTTAGAAGAAGAAATTGAATATGTCGGCCAGTGGTAAATTGGTCACTGACTAAATAGGAGGATTTTTGTTACCAAAAGTTTTTAATCCGCCTAAAGATATTCACAAAAAAGAGTTCCCTAAATTTTTAAAAATCCTCATTGTGATGGTGATATTTATATTGGTAATTGGATATTTAATTTTTTATTCGAGTTTTTTCAAAATTAAAACCGTCATTCTCGATCCGTCGCTTTCTTCCGATATCAAAGCGATCACCGATTCTGCCATCGGGAAGAATATCTTTTTTGTCAACTTAGAAGCGATCCAGACTGAAATTCAGCAAAAATATCCCGAGCTGCAAAATGTTAAATTTTCTAAGGGTCTGCCGGATACGTTGAGAGTTTCTGCCGAGCAATTTCAGGGGAAAATTACTTGGCAAACCCAAAATCATTCATATCTTGTCAATGCCAGTGGCATCGCTTTTAAAGAAATTGACGGGCCAACCGATTTACCCAAAGTCATTGACAACAAAGATTTACCGATTGATTCCAAAAATCCGGTGGTGTCCAGTAATTTTATTGATTTTATCAGTGAGCTTAACAATAAATTTTCCTCAGAAATCGGTTTTAAAATCTTCAGTTTTCAAGTAAACGATACCATTTTCCAAGTCGAAGGATTGACCGATCAAGGGTGGTACGTAAAGTTCGATACTACGCGACCGGCCGATGAGCAAATCTCTCAAGTTAAAGAACTTTTAGCCAAAGATAAAGCCGGCATCACCCAATACGTTGATGTCAGAGTTGAAGGCCGAGTTTATTATAAATAGTAGTTTATTGTTCTAAATTGCTTGACAGCCCTTCGCGGCACGCCCCGATGTTTAGTCTTGGGAAAGGATAGCAATCCGCCAAAGGCGGCTGAGTTACATCTTTAAAAAGCGCCAGGCTTAAAAGCTCTCAACGCTGCTTAGCCTTGGCGAAGGAAATATATAAAAGGAAATATATAAATAGTCACGCCCCAATGCTTGCCACCGAGATGTACTTTGATGGCGGGGTATACTTTAACGGGTTGACATAGTTGACATCGTGGACTTTAAAATAGCTTATTTTTATTTAAAATTTACTACCTTTTTACTTGCTCGAGCGGATAAAAGGGAGTAGTACAGGTTAGAAGTTAGGAGATATTAGATAGTTCGGCTAAACTAATCTAATCTAATCTAATCTAATCTAAGCTAAGCTAGACTAAGCTAAGCTAAGCTAAACTAAGCTAATCTAATCCAAGCTAAGCTAAGCTAAACTAAACCAAGCTAAACTAAGCTAAACTAAACTAAGCAATGAGATCAACAAATATTTTTTAATAACTTTATGAGTGGTATTAAAAAGTCCAATATGTTATGGACTACGACAAATTAGCGTCCTAAAAAAGGTTCCTCCCCATCACGAGGATAAAACAGATAATGAACCAATAGAAAGCAACCGCGAAATCGGACGCTAATATGGGCCAGAGGTAGTTTTACACTTCATTTGACAATTTTATTATGCTACAATCTAAATATGAAAATTATTGATGATAAAATTTCCGTATTTGAACTCGGAAAGATGGCCAAAAAAATGTTTGGCAATCTTGTTAAGGCAGTGGTTGATATCCAAAAATAAGAAAAAAAATAATTAAAATAGTCGAGAAGTTAGTTCAAAAATGAAATTGCATCAAGGATTAACCTCCGGGCGCTGGCAAAAATTAAATATCTTTGAACAGATGGCCAATATCGATGCTGAAATTGGCCGGACGCTCAATTGGCGAGATAAAAGTCCGGCTGATTCAACAATGACTTTCGAGCGCGCCTTGGAACTTTTAGATTTAACCATTGCCGATCCGAAAAATAGAAATAGTTTGAAAGAACTATTGAGATTACGGGAAACATTGACGGATTATTTTGTCTTTGATAATCAATATTCATCTTCAAAAAGTTCTTGGGAAAATTATTTTTACGCTTTCAACTACGCCGCGCGGATAAACAAAAGTAGTGAATATATCTAATATTTCGTGTATATTCACTGCATATTGACCGCTTTTCGCGAAAGAGGCGTTTGGAGGATAGAGAAATTGGCCAAGATATAAAAAGCTGATTTCAGGTTAGAATTGAATTAAACTTAAGTACTATGATCAAATTGAGTATCAATATTACAAAAGAATCAACCAAGATTCGTCGATACGCGCCAGAACAATATCGCCAACTTGTTTGAAGAATTAAATTAAATCTGACGAATTAAAAATCTAAAAATTCCCGTAAAAAAGTTTTGCACGTGCGTAAAGTTTTAAATATATGGAATCGTTAAGACACGAGACTAAATTAAAAAGAGTAAAATCAATTATTAAAGACCTTTATTACCGAGTAACATCATTGCCCTTGATTTTGTTATTTTGGGCATTAATTATTATTTGGCGGAAAAGAATACAAAAAAGACATGACAGCTTGACTAAAAGTCGTTTAATGCTTGAGGAGATTTGGCTACAAAGCTCGAGGTTAGAGGGTGATAAATACAATCTTCAACAAAAGAAGCTAAGAAAATTTGAAAAAGATTTTTTAGGTCTTGAAAAAAATCTCGCCAAAGATGAAGAAATGTTCCTCAAAAGAGAGGAACAGTTTAAATATTATCTAAAGAAGGTGTTCGACCCAAATCTCGGAAGTTAAATGAAAACCATCCGAACCCTAATTTTAGAAGATGATTTGAAAACTTTAGCCGTGATAATGGACGAGGTTTTAATTCCGTTTTGCAAAAATCCCTGTCTGCCGACAGGCAGAAATGAGCCGAGAATCGGATTTATAAATAAAAATTCTAGACGATATTCTATTATTCTATAGAACATTATCAAAACAATTTTCTAGATGATATTACATTATTCAATTGAATACTTGAATATCGTCAAAGATGTTAATTTAGGTTATAATAACTAAGAAATAAAAATCATCGAGGAGCTGAATTATGGAAAAATTTAAGATTAAATTTAGGCCGGTGAGAAAATCGGATATCAAGCTCCGAGCTAAATGGTTAAACAATCCCGCGATTAACCAGGGCCTTAGTTGGCATTATCGCGAAGTCGGTACAACCTTGAAAGAACAAAAAGAATGGTACGAGAGATATTCCAAAGATAAATACGATAAACGTTTTATTATTGTTGCTAACAACAAGCCGGTGGGGATTGTGGGATTGACGGAGATCAGCCCGGTTGATCGTAACGGCATGCTCTACCTTTTTATTGGCGAGAACGGCTATCGCGGCCAAGGCATTGGCACCGCCGCTTTAAAATTTATTTTCGATTACGGTTTTAATAAACTCAAACTTCATAAAATTGGTTTAATGGCCAATTCATATAACACCCGGGCAATTAAACTTTACAAATCGCTTGGTTTTCAATACGAGGGTGCTCAAAAAGAACAGATATTTTACAATACTAAGTATTACGATCTAGTTTATATGGGCCTGATTAAAAACTAAAAATCATTGAGAATTTGTTATAATTAAATCAAAGGAGAACTTATAATTATTGGAATTTTTTTGCTCATCGTCGGCGTAGTTTGGCTGCTTTTGAATCTCGGTGTAATTTTAGCCAGTGTGGCTAGTTTTCTTTGGCCGGCGATCAATTCTGATATAGTTACTTGTTTAAACACGTATAATAAATTGAAACAACTTATTTCAATTCTCCAGCTAAATGGCCGGAAGACCAAGCCCATTGTAAATTGAAACCTCCGGAATCGCCGTTAACGTCTAAAATCTCGCCGGCGAAATATAGTCCGGGAACTTTATTTGATTCTAAACTTTGCGGATTGACCTCCGAAAGATTTACGCCGCCGCTGGTCACTTGGGCCTCCTTGAACGAACGAAGCCCCTTGACGGTGAGCGTCAAACTTTTTAGTATTTTGGCAATTTTTAGCCGATCAATTTTTGAAACCTCAGCGGTTTTCCCTTCATGACTTAAGCCTAACAAATCCAATATCACCGGCGATAAATTATTGGGGATTAGTCCCGCCAAAGAATTTTTAAGGATTTTTTTGCCGGTTTTTTCGAAAACTCCGGCCAGCATTTGGTCTAATTCTTTTTCAGAATTTTCCGGAAACAAATCCAAATGAATTTTGACATTTTTTCCCAAATGCGGTGCCAGCTTTCCGGCATGCGCCATAATCGCCGGTGCCGAAAGTCCGAAGTGAGTAAATAAAATATCACCGGATTTTTCAGAAATGATTTCGGAATCTATGGTCACGGTCGATTTTCCTTCAACCCTTAACCCCGAAATTTCTTTCGGCCAGGTTTCCACTGTTTCTAAAGGCACAAGTGCCGGGTAAGTCGGCGTCACCGTGTGGCCTAAAAGTTTTGCCCAAAAAAGACCGTCACCCGAAGAGCCCAAATGATGGGCGGCCTTACCACCGGTCGCCAAAATTAGTTTTTGACTATAAATAATCTCGTCATTTTTTAAAACAATTCTGAACCCATCTTTTTCCTCGGCAATGTTTTTTACCTCCGAACTCGTTTTTACTTTCACCTTTTTTTCGTGGAGTTCGTGCGTCAGCGCATCGACGACCGTTTGAGCTTGATTGGTACGCGGAAAAATCCGGCCATTATCTTCTTCTTTGAGAACTATTCCCAATCCTTCAAAAAATTTCATCGTCTCAAGCTGATTAAAGCTTATTAAAACGGCTTCGACCACCTCCAAATTGCCGCTGTGATAACGACCGACTTCGGCAAAACGATTGGTAAGATTACAGCGTCCGTTACCGGTGGCCAGAATCTTTCGGCCTACGGTTTCATTTTTTTCTATTAAAACCACGGACGATTTTTTAGACCCCATAATCGCCGCCATAATCCCGGCCGGTCCCGCGCCAATTATTGCTACATCAAAAATCTTTTGCATTTGTGATCGATTATACCATTTTTTCACCAAAAAGTATAGTCCGAATTCTGGCTTCTGCTTTTTGCCAATCGATAAACATTTGGTATAATTAAACCGAAATAAAATCATTGGGGAAATTTATGGCCAAACGTTGGATCATTTTACCCAGAAAATCTGAAAATATTATCGAGCAATTATTAATCAATCGGAAAATTAAGAAAGAGGATTGGGATTCTTTTTTAGAACTTGATTACCAAAAAGGACTGCACGATCCTTTATTGATGAAGAATATGAAAGAAGTTGTTGTGCGGATTAGCGAAGCGATCAAAAACAAAGAAATCATCGGTCTTTTTGGCGACTACGACGCCGACGGCATTCCCGGCACAGCTTTGCTCTACGAAACCTTAAGGCATTTAGATTGCGACGTTAAAGTTTTTATTCCCTCTCGCGAGCAAGGCTATGGATTAAACAATAAAGGGATAGACGCTTTTAAAAAACAAGGCGTGAATTTAATTATTACGATTGATTTGGGAGTGAGAAACGTCGACGAAGTTCGATACGCCCAAAGTAAAGGGATGGAGGTAATAATTATTGATCATCACGAAGTCGGGGAAAATTTCCCCAATTGTTTAATTTTAGATCCCAAGCAAAAAGGGGATCAATATCCTTTCAAGGAATTGGCGGCCACCGGCGTAGTTTTTAAACTCTTACAAGGGCTGGCAAAAAAAATACCAGAAATCGATGAAAGATTTTTAAAATGGTCGCTTGATTTGGTCGCCATTTCAACCATTTGCGATATCGTGCCTTTAATTTCCGAAAACCGGGTTTTTGCCAAATTCGGTTTAATCGTTTTGCAAAAAACCAAAAGAATCGGGTTAAAGGAACTTTATCAATGCGCGGCAATCACGCCGGCCAATATCGATACCTACTTTGTCGGTTTTCAAATTGGGCCAAGACTCAATGCCCCCGGAAGAATGGATCATGCGAATGAGAGTTTCTATTTGCTAATTTCAAAAGATCGTAAAGAAGCAATAGCGTTAGCGGAGAAATTAGACCGGATTAATCGCGAGCGTCAAGCAGAGCTCGACCGAGTTTTAAAAGAGGCGCGCGAGAAAGTTTGCGAGAAAGGGCTGGATAAAAAGAAAATTATCTTAGTCGAGGGAAAAAATTGGCCCCACGGAATAATCGGCTTGGTTGCCGGAAGATTGATGGAAGAATTTGCTCGACCGGTGATTGTTTGCGAAGAACGCAAAACTGATTTTCGAGGCTCGGCGCGTTCAATTGACGCTTATAACATTATCGAAGCCTTGGACTATGCAAAAGACTTTTTGGTTAAGTACGGCGGTCATAAAAAAGCCGCGGGGCTGACTTTGGAATTAGAACATCTTGAGCATCTTTACGACAAGCTTCTGGAGCTGGCTGAAGGAAAACTCAAAGATGAAGATTTGGTTAGCAAAATTACGATTGATTTAAAATTAGAATTAAAAGATCTAAATTTGGATTTGATTAAAAAAATCGAACAATTTGCCCCTTTCGGTTTGGGCAACCCGCGGCCGGTATTCATTTTAGAAAAAGCGGAAATATCTGATATTAGGACCGTAGGTAATGAAGGTAAGCATCTAAAAATGAAAGTGGGCAATATCGATGCCATCGGTTTTGATTTGGGATATATGAGCAAAGATCTTGAAAAAGCCTGCTCCGACTTATCCCAGGCGACATCGAGGGAGCGTAGTCGAAAGGTTGATATCGTATTTACTTTAGATGAAGATACATGGAATGGATGTTCAAAGATTCAACTCAAAATTTTAGACCTTAGGATTTAAACATTCTTCGATTTACCGACGAAGTCAATCTTAATTTCAATATATTTTCAGTACACTTTTAATTGAACAAATTATTCACTTAATGTCTAAATCTTTGATTAAAAAGATTAGAGATTAAAAGATTACAAACAACAATCTAACAATCTTGCGATTGTAGGACTAAAGTGATATAGTTTATTTAGAATTATGCCAAAAGAGAGCCGCAAATTAGAAAGAATTTTTAAGGGTGTTTCAAATCACCGACGAATTGATATTTTATTTTTAATCAAAAAATCACCTGAAATTTCCCTTTTTGACATTGCCGATCGTCTTAAATGTAATCGCAAGACCATTAGTGAGCACACCTGGCGTTTAGTTAAAGCTGGCCTTGTCAACAAGAGATATCGAGGTAGGCAAGTTATCCATACACTCTCGCCTTACGGTGAGAAAATCATCAAAATTCTCAACAGTTTTCACAGTTAATCCAATAATCTTGCGATTGTGAGATGACTTCAAATTAATTTTTACAAAAACCTATTTAAACTGTATAATCTAATCAGGATTTTTTATTATGGCTAAAAACGATCAAATTATCTATGTTTGTTCTTCTTGCGGGGAAGAATATCTAAGATGGCAGGGGAAATGCGATAATTGCGGCAATTGGAATACGCTCAAAGAATTCCAAGTCTCAAAATCAAAATATCAAACGGATAAATCGGCTGCTGCCAGCCCTCAAGAATTATCAAAAATTACCATCAAGAATTTCAAAAGAACGTCGAGCGCAATTTCCGAGTTTGATCGGGTGCTTGGCGGCGGTTTTATTCCCGGCTCAATCATCTTGCTCGGCGGCGATCCGGGGATTGGCAAGTCAACTTTGCTTTTGCAAGTGGCAGCCAAGCTCGACCAAGTTCTCTACATCTCCGGTGAAGAATCTCCACAACAAATCAAAATGCGTTTCGATCGACTCTCTTTAAAAAGTAATTCAATCAAACTTTTTTCGGAGATAAATCTGGGCTCAATTATTAGTACGATTGAAGCAGAGAAGCCTAAATTTGTCGTCATTGACTCAATCCAAACCATCTATTCCAGCGATTTTCCTTCAACTCCCGGTTCAATTGTTCAAGTTAGAGAATGCGCTTTGAGACTGCAGCAACTGGCTAAAACCAGCTCGACGATTATTATTTTAGTCGGCCATGTCACCAAAGAAGGCTCGGTCGCCGGTCCACGAATGCTGGAGCATCTCGTTGATATCGTTCTTTATCTTGAAGGCGAACGCTTCCGTAATCATCGAATCTTGCGTTCCGCTAAAAATCGGTTTGGGGCTACCGATGAAATTGGCATTTTTGAAATGACCGAATATGGATTAGTCGAAGTTTCAAACCCATCGAAATTATTTTTAGCCGAGCGCCTGAAAAACGTTCCCGGCGCGGTGGTGACCGCCACCGTTGAAGGCACTCGTTCTTTTTTGGTTGAAGTCCAAGCCCTAACGACAAATACCACTTTTGGCTTTCCGCAAAGAAGAACCTCGGGGTTTGACTTAAACCGGTTGCAACTTTTAATTGCCGTTTTACAAAAGCGAGCCGGGTTGGGGCTGGCCAATCAGGATATCTTTGTCAATATTGTCGGGGGAGTAAAAATCAAAGAACCGGCGGTCGATTTAGCGGTGGCTTTAGCCGTTGCCGGCGCTTATAAAGATAAAGTAATTGACGCTAAGGCTTGCGTTTTCGGCGAGCTGGGGCTCACGGGCGAAATTCGCAAAGTCGCCCAAGAAAGCAAAAGGCTCGCTGAGGCTAAGCGCTTAGGTTTTAACAAATTTATTAAATCAAAAACTTTGGGGGAGCTAGTAAGGAATTATTTTGTTTAATATCAATAATGTTGAACAAACCAATGTTACCATTTTTATGATCAGTCTGGTGGTGGCGGTTGGATTATTAATTTTAAGTCGAAGATTGCTCAAGATTTCTTTTCCCTATTTTTTCATGGGTCTTCTTGGATTAATTCTTGGTTTGTTAATCGGGTCACTGGCCGCGACTCCGCTGTATAAACTGCCCGGTGCCTACGGCACTTGGGTTCCCGTGATTTTGAACGCCTTTATCACCGTCGCTGTTCTGGATTTATTCATTGCCCAAGCCAAACCGGCTTCGGACTTTTTTCATCGGATAACGTCGCGGATTTTCGGCCATGAAATACCCGGGGAAAATTTAATCGTCGTTGACACTTCATCTTTGATTGACGGACGTTTGGAGCAGATTGCGATGTCCGGCTTCATTATCGGCAAACTTTTAATCCCCGCATTTGTTCTTTCTGAATTACAAAAAGTCGCTGATTCCGACGAGTCGCTCAAAAGGGCTAAAGGCCGTCGGGGATTGGAATCGCTTGATCGAATGCAGCACAATCCGAAAATTCCTTTGGAAATAATTGATGATTTCGAAACTTCAAAAGAACCGGTGGATATGAAAATCATCAAAACCGCCAAGAAAAGAAATGCCCGCGTTTTGACCGTAGATTTTAATTTAAATCGCGTGGCCAAAATTCAAAAAGTTGAGGTCTTAAATGTTAACGAACTGGCTGAAAGCTTAAAACCTTCGCTTATTCCCGGCGAAGAGATTTTGGTCAAAATTATTCAAAAAGGCAAGGAACCCGGCCAAGGGGTTGGTTATTTGACCGATGGGACGATGATTGTGGTTGAGGGCGGGGAACATTTGGTCGGTAAAGAAATTAATTGTGAAGTGGTCAGAATCTATCATACTTTAGCCGGCAAAATGATTTTTGTCCAGCCTAAAGGCAGACGCCGTCTTTCATCCTAAAAATATTAATGAGAACCTGGGCTGGGTGAAGATTTATTAGAGACATTGATGATAATCGAATCGGTGTATGAAAGCCCCATCGTATCGGTAACGACTGCCGAAAGACGATGGTCTCCCGGTTTTAGATTAGCCGCGTTATAGGTGATAGAATATGGTGATTTTTTTTCAGTGCCGATTGCGGCATCGTCAATGTAAAAATCAACTTTTTGAACGGAGATGTTTGAGGTTACCCCGGCAACAATACTAAAAACATCCGAAACCGTGGCGCCGTTTACCGGCGTTTTTATTTTAATCGTCGTCGAATTTGTCAGTCCGGCACAGGTTCTTTCGCCAGAAGGAGGGGTGGCAGAAATTAGCCCCATTGAAGCCGCAAAGGCTCTGACAGGATTTTCCCAGCTGGGATTGTCGGGCTGTTCGGAGTGAATCGCCGTGTAGGTTTTTTCTTCGACAAATTGGGCCGGGCAGTTGTCGGTGGCTTCATGTCCGGTAAATTTATCAATGCGAATTGTGCCGGAACCGGTCGCGCGTTCAGTCGGCAATTGCCAAGATGTAAAAATGTCAGTGGTGGTTTGTCCGCCGGAAGGAAGTTTATTGGTATATTTATCAATCGTGGCCGTATCAACGCCGTCGGGTTTGACAAAATCTTCGACCGGCGTACCATCTAAGAATCTGGCCATAAAATCATGCCAGATCGGCGCGGCGGCCATGGCGCCGGCGGCGCCGGCGGTCATCGACGAGTTATCGTTGTTGCCAACCCAAACGCCGGTCACGACCGATGGTGTATAGCCAAAGGTCCAAGCGTCGCGGTATTCGGAGGTGGTGCCGGTTTTGGCGGCGACCGGTCGGTCGGAAAAATATAAAGACGAATTGGAACCGAATATATAGGCGCGGGCATTATTGTCGGAAAGAATCGACGAAATTTCATAAGCAATCTTCGGATCCAGAACCTGTTTTGGATCATCCTTATATTGTTCTAAGACTTTGCCGTTGGCATCGATGACTTTCAAAATTGGGGTGGTCGGATGCAGAACCCCGCCATTGGCCAAAACGCCGTAAGCGGTGGCAAGATCTAAGAGTTTAATTTCGCCGCCGCCCAAAACCAGCGACAATCCATAGCGATTCCTGTCATTGAGAGTCGTAATCCCCATATCATGAGCTTGATTTAAAACATTATCCATGCCGGCCAAGTAAAGCGCTTTGACGGCCGGAATGTTTAAAGATCCGGCCAAAGCTCTGCGAATGGTGACCGGTCCGCGAGTCGAGCCGTCATAGTCTTTGGGCGTATAATTGCCGAAATCCGTGG
>Ga0315282_10008691_pt1 | contig 16362 bp, 12 predicted proteins | sample YL17G07_20_MG_FD_203693 | JGI IMG/M metagenome (GOLD analysis project Ga0315282, IMG submission 203693) | Sediment microbial communities from Yellowstone Lake, YNP, Wyoming, USA - YL17G07_20 | ecosystem: Environmental > Aquatic > Freshwater > Lake > Sediment | place: USA: Wyoming | collected...
CGACGATGATGACGTCCAACTCCTCAGTCATGGGCATGTTCCTTACGGTTCGTCCCTCGGTCCGTTCCTGTCGATTTGGTTCGCGTTCGGCGCACGCATTCAGCGGTCCGGGGCCAGTGCGTAAAGCACGTGATCGGCTCCGATGATGAAACCCATCCCGCATCCGATGACCAGTCCTTCACAACTGTGCGCAGTGGAAAGACCGGAAGCCTGTCCGTATTGGCCCAGGGGCTCGCCGTTCTGGACGTTGAGGACGGTCAGGATGCCGCTGCCGGGGGCGTAGAGCCGACCCGCGGCCGACGTCAAGGGACCACAGTGCGGCGAGTGCAGGGGGACCGACCATCGCTTCTGGCCGGTCTTGGCGTCGAGGGCCAGGATCACTTCTCCCTTCTTGTAGGAAATGACCAGGCCGTTCGTCACGAAAACGTGATACGTCGGCTCTTTGGGGCTTTCCCAGAGGCGCGTGCCGTCCCTGGCGCTCAGACAGACGATCCTCCCCGGCTGCGGGCCGATGATGGCGAGATAGACCCGTTCTCCGTCCGAGGCCATGCTGGGGGTGCAATACCTACGAGGTGGATACATATCCACACTCCATATTTCCTTACCCGTGTCGGCACGCAGGCAGTGGACCTTGCAGGACCCCGTGGTGTCGCCGTAGGCATAGAGGTTGCCGCCCGAGGCGGCGAACGCCCGGCCGCCCGTCTTCTGGCTCCATTTCTCTTTTCCGTCGGGGAGGGAGACGGCGTGAAGCACGCTCTGCCGGTCCATCACGTAGGCTAGGTCGTCCATCACCAGAGGGAACGCCGCGGCACTGGAAGGGACCTGAAGCTCCGCGTCTTTCGGGGTGAACTTCCATCGAAGGGCGCCGCTCTCCGCGTCCAGGGCGGTCAGCCCGGCCTGGTTTCCGGTCAGGATGAGTCCTTTTGCGGCGGCGAGGAACAGGTGGTTCTTGGAGAACCCCGCCGCCGAAAGCCATTTCCGCTTTCCCGTCTTCGCGTCCAGGGCGATGACTTGGGTGTCCTCCGTCGTGGCATAGACGGTTCCCTGATAAACGACGGGTGCATGCTGGTGGAAATGACCGGATCGGAACATTCCTTTGCAGCGCCAGACGACCTTCAGGGGCGGCTGGAAACCCGGGTCCGGGCTGGTGAACGTGTGCGCGGGGTCACACCCCCACATGGGCCAGTCGGTGCCTGTCACTCCCTGGGCGGTCTCCGCCGGCGTGCTGCTTGCACCCAGGCCCACCAGCAGGCAGACCCCAAGGATCAGGAAGATGATGTGTTTTCTCGTCACTCCAATCTCCAATCATTCCTGCCGGGGTGCGCACCCGTCGTGCAAACCTCAGCGCCTCATCGGGGACCCACTGCGACCACATAGCTCTTGAACGTCGTGACGTATCCCTGCCCGCCCGCAACGGGACCGAAGCCGACGACTTGGTCGTGCTCTTTCAGGTCCATGGGAACGCTCTGGGCCGTCTTACCGTCGAGAAGAATCTTGTGCGCCGGGACCGGCTTGAGTTGGAAATAGCCGTTGAAATATACGCAGAAATCCAAGGGCATCCAGATCTCTTCCACCAACCAGGGTGCCTCGGCCTTGCTCTGCCCGGTTTTCGCATCGAGAATCATGCCGCCGCAGAAAAGTCTTCCGTCTCCGATGGCGAGGCCGTATACTTTCTCTGACGGCCTGAGCACCTTTGCCCAGACCGTTTTCCCGTCCGAGGCTCGGCAGCAGAGGAGCCGCGGCGGGTGCTTTTCGCTTCCCGAACTGCCCGCCAGGTAAACGTTCCCTTCCGAGCAGGCCAGTCCTATCGGCACCCAGTGGTTCAGGCTCAGATCAACCGGCGTCTTCCAGAGCAGTCTCCCATCCTTCGCGCTCAGGCAGCAGAGTTCGTGCTTGTCGTCGGAACGCGCAACGAAATAAAGGTTCTCACCTTCGAGCGCGGGAACGCTCCAGATTTTTCCCTCCTCGACCGGATGTTTCCACTTCAGGCTGCCATCCGTCAACTTCACGGCAAACACGGTCTTGTTCCTGCCGACCAGGTAACACAGGCCGTGGGCAACCACCGGATGAGCCGGAACCATGCCCTCCGTCTGCGGCATCTCCTCCCGAAATCCCTCCTCGGGCGCCGGAAGGAACTTCCATCGGGGGGTGCCCGTGGCCGCGTCGAAGCCCTGGAGCGCACCCCCTTTGCCGGATTCCTGACCGACGGCCAGAACCAGACCCTGCCCGGCGGCAAGGCTGAAGTCGGTGACCACCGGCTCCGCGGAGCGCCAGAGCATTCTGCCGTCTTTCGTGTCGAGCGCGACGATACGACTTCTCTGGTCGAAGACGTAGACGGCCCCGCGATACACCACGTAGCCCAGGACGTCGTGCCCGGCGAGGCCCGAGTAGCCGCCGCGGTCGCAGTCGATCTCCTTCCATTTCCAGATCTCCCGGTAAGGCGGCTTGAGCGTCTTGTCGGGACTGGCGAACGTGTGTCCCGGGTCATGGCCCCACATGGGCCAGTCGGCGCCGTCTTCGCCGGGCGGAGGCGCCGCCTCCTCGCCCGCAACGGCCGTCCAAGCCAATCCAATATACATCACAACAAAAGTGAGCAGAATCACCCATTGCTCCACAACATTCCTTGAAGGGTCCCTCTTCATGGTCGTCCCTGCTTCCCTGTGTTCTGAGTCGTTCCCGGAGGGATCCCGCGGACAACAGGTTCCCAAGGATAGTTGAACCGCCGGGCGTCCAGTTCACAAAGTGGCACGCTCTCAGCGTCGCAGTGCTAAAGTTGGCGGACCACCATACGGGAACTCCTCCGCCGCTTCCTGGAGAGCAGGACGCCGCCCGTCTTGAGGAAGCTCCCTTCAACCATAATGAGCCTGGGGCGCGGCCCCCGGCGAACGAGGGTGAAGGCGGCGTCCGTCTCCAGGCGCCACTCCTTCAGAGTCCCTTGCGCGCATACGAGCATGGCGTCGGTCACCCCGCGGAAGCTCAAGGTCGCCGCGAAGCCGGCAGCATTGTCCGGGTCGCTCCTCCGGAAGACCGGCGGTTTCTCCCGCTTCCCGTAGGGGACGAGGAGCGTCAGGCCGTGGTAGCTCTTGCCCTGGTTCTGGAAGCGCAGGCGGTCGTGCCCCAGGAAGCTCTCCACCGTGAAGCGGCCGGGGCGGTGGGCCGTGGCGACGACGCGGCAGCGGTTGCCCCGACGGCCGCCCAGGATGTCGGCCGTCTCCCGGTCGACGATCCGCGTCCGGTTGGCTTCGTCCGTGTGCAGGAGCGAGCTGAAGGTGTAGGTGCGCTCGATGCGGGGTATGAGCCGGTCGTAGACGGCCAGGTAGAGCGGCCTGCCGTCCGGACCCGGCACCAAGGCGATGACGCGCACGGCCTCCGTGCAGGAAGGATAGCACCGGGCAAAGTCCATCCGGGCCGCGGTCGCCCAACCTTCCAGAAGGACGTCCGTGAACCCCTTGGCGGTCAGCACCTCCTTCTGCAGTGTGCCGTCGACCTCCGGCACGTTGTGCGCCTCTCCAGTGTAGCCGAAGCGGATTACGTCCGTCGAGCCGCACAGCAACTCGTTGCCGTACCCGCTGTCGATGGCCAACTTCTCGCCGAGGGCGTGCAGACTGTAGTGGCCGCGGTCCGCCTGTGTGTGCCGTCGCCCGTGACGGTTCCGCCAGCGCCAGTCCGGGCAGCAGGTGACGCTGAGGAACCAGTCGTCTCTCTTCCATCCCGTCCGCTCGTCGAGAAGTCCCCGCACGGCGAAGTAGCGCTTCCGCGGCACGCCGCCCTCGTCCGGCGCGCGCGGCCTGACGGTCGGGTCGTAGCTGGCCAAGGCGTGCGGCACGAGACCGTTCCACCAGGGGGCGCGGATGTCGTCCCAGGGCACGGGTGCGTCCCAGCGCTTCTCGACCTGCGGCTGGACGATCCTCTCCCAGAGCCAGCGGGCCAGCCCGTTCTTCCTGTGCCGTGCGACGGCCAGCAGCCACGAGGTTATGCGGACGGGGTAACAGTCGTTCTGGGGGTTGATGGTCCCGTCGCAGGGGATCATCTCCATGGCGTAGGTCTCCACGACCCGGTCCCGGGCCGGGGACTCCCACACCGCGGGGTCGCCCCGCCGGGCGAGGATGGTCCCCAGCACCGCGGCGTGCCGCAGGCAGGCGAAGCCGTACAGCGGCCCCTCGACGAGAACCCCCTCCTCGTGTCCGCCCCCTTCGAGGTACTGGAGGGCGGCTTGTCTTGATATTTGCATATATTTCTGCGCGTCGACCGCACCCAGCCTTTCGAGCGCCGCGGCGAGGACCCCCATCCCGAGCTTCCCGATCATGGGGATGTTGTGCAGCGACTTCGGGCTCGAGGTGATCTCCCACGGGCCGGGGCCCCGCCGGCCGCGCAGACCGGAACGCACGTGCTCCTCGCCCTTCGCAAGAAAGCGGAGCAGGTAGCCTCCCACCATCTCCACGTCCGCCCCCTGCATGAAGGGCAGGAGCAGGTCGAGGCTCACGCCCGTCGCCTCCGAGGCATGTCCCAGGTCCAGGGCGCCATACCACGTCTTGAAGGGGATGCCGTAGCAGGTGCCGCCGCCGCGCTCGGCCATGTTGTGCCGCGCTAGGTTCCGCAGCGCCCGGACCGCCGGGGCGGCGTACCGCTCCTCCTCGAAGAGACGGGCCGCTAGGGCCAGGTCCCAGAGGGCGACGACCAGTTGCTTTGTCCCAACCCGCGACATCCACCAGCGTGACGCGAGGTCGTCGGGGTCGAGGTGCTGCGGCCCCTTCCGGTCGAGCAGGACGTCGCAGCGCCGTCGCAACTCGGCGGCCAGGGCAGCGAAGACCGCGTCCTTCCTCCGGAGGGAGCGGGCCCAGGCGAACCATTCCGCGTCCACCAGGAGAGTCGGCGCGGCGCCCGCACCTTCAGGCATCTTCAGGCTCCCTTCTCGTACATGACCTTGCCGCCGACAAGCGTACACAGCACCTCCGTGCCGGGTATCTCGTCCGCCGGGATGGTCATGATGTCCCTGGACAGGACGGTGATATCCGCGAGCTTCCCGGGCGTGAGCGACCCCTTGAGCTCCTCCTCGAAGGCGGCGCAGGCGTTCGCCAGCGTGTAGGAGCGCAGGGCCTCCGCGCGCGTCATGCACTGCTCCGGGACGAAGCGGCTGCCGTCGGGGAGCCTGCGGGTGACGGAGGTGTGGAAGCAGGTGATGGGGCTGGGGTCTTCCACGGGCGTATCCGTCCCGTTGGTCACCACGGTGCCGGCGTCGAGGAGCGACCGCCAGACGTGCGTGCCTTCCCGCGCCCGCGCCTTCCCGAAGCGCTTGAGCGCCGCGGGCGCGTCCGTGAGCAGGTGCACGGCCTGCATGGACGCAATCACGCCCAGCTCGGCGAAGCGGGGGACGTCCGCCGGGTCGAGGTGCTGGGCGTGCTCGATCCGCCAGCGCGGGCCGCGCTTCGGCTTGTAGCGGCGAAACGCCTTCTCGAACTGGTCGAGCGTCTCCCGGTTGGCGCGGTCGCCGATGGCGTGGACGCAGAGCTGGAAATCGTTCGCCAGAGCCAGTCGCGCCAGGCGGGGAAGCCTGCCGAGGCCGCCGCCCGGCAGACCCGTATAGCCGGGGATATCCGCGTACGGCTCGAGCATCCAGGCCGTGGCGGAGCCCAGTGCGCCGTCGACGCTGCACTTGATGGCGCGCACGGTGAACATGTGTCCTCTATTCCTGAGGGCCTTGAGCCGCGGGAGATGCCAGGCCAGCCTGGGCGTGCTCCCCCGCAGCATGACCCACAGCCGGATGGGCAGCTCCCCTGCATCGGCGAGCTTCCGGAAGAAACGTATCTGCCGGAGGGAAGCGCCCGCGTCCTGAAAGCTGGTGATCCCCCGGGCCAGGCACTCCCGCGCGGCTACCCTGGCCTCCTCGGCCCAGCGCGGCTCCTCGTTCCGGCCCTCCTTGCGGCGCCGGTCCTCTTGGAGCACCCGGCTGATGAGCTCGCCAGCCGATTCCTGGAAGAGGCCCGTCGGCCTGCCCTGCGCGTCCCGGACGATCTTCCCCCCCGGCGGAGTAGGCGTGTCCGGGCCGATGCCGCAGAGCTCCATGGCCCTGGCGTTGGCGAAGGCCGCGTGTCCGCAGGCGTGGGTGAGCCACACCGGGTGCTGCGGCGTCACCCGGCTCAGGGAGTCGTGGAGCGGAAAGCCCTCCAGGTTCGGCTTGGGCGGCCGCTCCCATCTTTCCTGGTGCCAGCCGAAGCCGGTAATCCAGTCGCCCGACGGGGTGGTGCAGGCGGCGCGGCCGACGGCCGTCACGACCTGCTCCCAGCTCCGCGCCGCGGAGAGGTCGAGCTGACGCCTGACGTTCCCCAGCATCAGGAAATGGCCGTGCCCCTCAATGAAGCCGGGGACGGCCAGGGCCCCGTTGAGCTCGAGGACGCGGGTGGACGCGGAGCGGCAGCGCCTGATCTCCCGGTCGGAGCCGACCGCGATAATCCGGCCGGCGCGGATGGCAAGCGCCTGCGCCGTGGGGCGCGCGACGTCCATGGTGACGAGCCTGCCGCCGAGGAGGATGAGCTCGGCCGACCGGCCGGCGGTCCTGCGCGAGGGACCCGTGCGGCTCCGGGCACGCTTCTTGTCCATCGTCTCACCTCTCTTCCCCGCGCAGGTTATATAGGCCTTATACCCACGTTGCTCGCAACAGTCAATGATCCTTGAGCAGTTATGATGCGTGGCAACACATCTTCGGAAACGAAATCAGATAGCATGGGGAGGTGCGAGCAGAATTTCGCGTCGTCAAACCCACTGCCTCCCTGACTCTTTTCCCCGAGAACTCCGCCAGACCCGGAGACGTCAGCGTCACACCGGCACAGGTGGCAATCGAATGATCTTTTCCGGAATGGGGACCAACGGTTGATTCGGCCCGACCGGCGTAGATGGCGGCCGAGAGCGTCGCCGAACCGCCCCCGACCACGATGATGTCAAAGCTCTCCGCCGCGATCCTCTCCTCCCATTCAGGCTGCTGAAAAAGTAGTGTCATCCTGATCCCGATTCATCGGGAGAAGGATCTGGCCCCGGCGCGGGAAAAGTATCCGCGTTCTTCCGCCGGGATCGAGCGCACTGACTCCATGCGGGGCAAGATTCTTCGTCCCCCTCGGTGGCTCGGGGTCCTCAGAATGACATTTTTAGCAACCTGCGTTTCACCCGTGCCGGCGGCGGCCGCCGCGCTCATGCTGAACCGGTCTTCTCATCAGTTCCCAGCGTCTCCCGTCGGCCTCGATGAAATCGTCGGCCTGCTTCGGTCCCCATGTTCCCGCGGGGTAAGCCGGCAGCTCGGCGAGTTTCTCCTTTTCGCACGACTCGACGATGGGACTGAGGAAGCTCCACGCGGCTTCCACCTCGTCGTCGCGGATGAAGAGCGTGGAATCCCCGAGCGCCGCGTCCAGAAGCAGGCGCTCGTAGGCGTCGGGCGGCTCCTTTCCGAACGCGGCGGCATACCCGAAATCCATCTGGAACGGGCGAATCTCCATCGCCGGACCCGGCACCTTCACCTGGAACTGAAGGGAAATCCCCTCGTTCGGCTGGATGCGGATGGCAAGCACGTTGGGCACAAGCGGCGTCTCCTCTCCCATGTCGAAGAGCACGTACGGAACCGATTTGAAATGGATCGAGATGTCTGTAAGCCTCACGGGCATGCGCTTCCCTGTCCTCAGATAGAACGGCACACCCGCCCAGCGCCAGTTGTCCACGAACGCCTTGAGCGCCACGAAGGTCTCCGTCCGGGAATCCCGAGAGACCCCTTCCTCCTCGAGGTAGCCGGGGACGGGCTTGTTCTCCATCCTCCCGGCTGCGTACTGAGCCCGGACCGCCCGGTCGGAGACGCATCCGTGAGGAATGGGCTTGAGCGCCCGGAGCAGTTTCACCTTCTCGTTGCGGACCGCATCGGCCTCCAGGACGATCGGAGGCTCCATCGCCACGAGACACAGGAGATGCATCATGTGGTTCTGAAGGATGTCCCGCAGAGCCCCGGTCTGGTCGTAGTACTTCCCCCGGCCCTCGACGCCGACGGTCTCGCTGACGGTGATCTGCACGTGGTCCACGTATTTCTGGTTCCAGAGGGGCTCGAAGATGCTGTTGGCGAATCGCAGGACGAGGATGTTCTGGACGGTCTCTTTTCCGAGGTAATGGTCGATGCGGAAGATCTGGTTTTCGGAGAACGTGCGTCGGAGTTCTCCGTTGAGTCGGCGGGCGCTCGCAAGGTCGCTGCCGAAAGGTTTCTCGACGATGATCCGCGTCCAGGAGGAGTCCCGCTCGCGCGGCCGGGCAAGTCCGGCTTCGCGGAGTTCGCGGACGATTTCTCCAAACGCCGTCGGAGGCGTGGCCAGGTCGAACAGCCGGTTGGCGGGAACTCCGTCGCCGGCCGCCGCTCCGTCCAGTTTCTCCTCGAGCAGTCGGAAGCCCGCGGCGTCATAGGACCCGTGATAGTACCGGAGCCTCGATGCGAACGCCTTCCAGGTGGTCTCGTCGAACGAACCCGACCGCAGGAACTTGCGGGCCGCCTCACCCATGTCGGCCCGGAAGCCCTCGTCGCTTTTCTCGGTCCGAGCGTATCCGACGACAGAAAACCCATCCGGAAGCAGGCCGTCCCGAAAGAGGCCGTAGACGGCCGGTATGAGCTTCCGCGCGGTCAGGTCTCCCGAAGCGCCAAAGATGACCAGTGTAAACGGATCCGGCACTCTCTTCGACACGGTTTCCCCGCCATGTCCGATACGCGTCCATCGCCTTGTGCCACTGGCGGCTCGTCCGCCAGTGTCCTCCTGCCAGTCAGAACGCGACGGAAATAGCACTGGTAGCAAGCTACCAGTGGCACAAAGCACCCGAAAGAACCCGCCCCTCAGCCGCACCCTCTCCCCCCGGCGGGGGGAGAGGGAATGAGACAACGCCGTGACACTGCAGTCTCCGTCAGAGTGACATTCCCGGCACCGTGCTATTCGACCTTGGCCAGTTCGCCGCTGAGTAGGGTCACGTGCGACATTTCCTCTTGGATGATGTTGGCGATCTTGTCCCTGCCCAGCGTCTTGCCGACGAGATCCTGTATCCCCAGGTAGAAGACGATGGAGTCTTTTTCAAGACCAATGGCCGTCCTGAAGACCTGGGCCGGAGTCTCCTTCCCCGTCAGTTTCGCCGACGGGTCCGCCTTGGGATTGAAGACGTGCCCGTCCGCGATGGCACGCAGGTACAGCGCCGCCTGACCCTCGGGGTCGAAGGAGGCGGAGGCCCGCTCCAGGGTCGAGAGCTCGACCCTCATGGCGGCAAACGTTCTCTCGTGTTCGACTTCCATGTCGGCCAGTCCGAGCAGGGTGTCTTTGCTCGAGGCGCCGGCGGCCCCCTTGGCCGCCTTCCGGTAGAACTTCGCTCCGTTGCGCTCAATCTGCTCAGCCATCTCGAAAATCTCATCGGCGTTGAAAGTAATGCTCATTCCGCTCCTCCTCATTTTGTCCTGGACGACTTCCGTTCGCCCATCTCCTGGTCGAGCACGAACAGTCCCCCCTTCCAGTCCGCGATCATCCTGAGCTGCTGGATGACCCCTGCCGGCGTTCGTCGGCCTGTCGAGGGTTGCTCTTTCTTCTTGCTCAACACGCCTCATTCCCCTTTCCACAACCCGTGGAGGTTGCAGTACTCGCGTGCGCTGACTTTCTTGGCGACGACCGGGAAGGTGGCTTCGGGGGCGATGCCGGGCTTCAGAAACTGACGATAGGCCGTCCCGTCGGCCAACAGTTCAATCCACTCGATCCAGTGCTCTTCCGTCATCGGGTGCGGAACCTTCCCCACCTTCACCTTGATGCCGTCCTTCATCATCTCGATGACCGGCACGTGCTTCTCCACGGAGGCATCGACCGTGTTCTCCTTGTAGCGCACCATCGGCTCATCGCAGCAGACGAGTTCCCCCTTCCCGCCGTGAAGCACCTCAACAATGTTACCACAAACCTCACACTTGTAAATCTCCAATACCTCAGCCATGACTTGTCCTCCTCGAGAGGTCCTTTGCCTTGTCGAACGATGCTCCCCCTTCGGCGAGCCCGGTTGAATACGTCCTGTCCCGTACTCCCCGGGAAAAACGGTCGTCGGCTCACCAGTTCTCCGCCAGCAGTTCGAAGAAGCCGCGCGGATGCGCACAGGCGAGACACGCCGCGGGCGGCTCCGTTCCTTCATAAAGGTGGCCACAGTTGCGACACCACCACACCACGGGCTTGCTCTTCTTGAAGACCGAGCCGGACTTGATGTTCTTCAGAAGGGCGAGGAAGCGTCTTTCATGCTGCTTTTCCGACACGGCTATCGAGCGCAAAACCGTTCCGATCGCCTCGAAGCCCTCCTCCTTCGCCACGTCCGCGAAGCCCGGGTACATCTCGGTGCACTCGTAGTGCTCCCCCGCCGCAGCCGCCTTCAGGTTCTCAGCGGTGTTTCCCATGACGCCCGCCGTAAAGCTGGCCCGAATCTCGACGTCACCTCCTTCGAGGAGCTTGAACAGGCGGTTCGCGTGCTCCTTCTCATGGTCCGCCGTCTCCGCGAAGATCTCACCGATCTGGATAAACCCTTCCTTGCGGGCGGCACTCGCAAAGTACGTGTAGCGATTTCTCGCCTGCGATTCCCCCGCAAACGCCGTCATAAGGTTCTTTTCCGTCTGCGTCCCCTTCACACTCGGCATCTCCGGCTCCTTTCAGAACGTGGTCAGAACGGTCCCAACCTTGCCTTGTATCCGACCGCTTGGACGGCGCGCACGAGCGCGTCCGCGTCGAGGTCATGTCCCCGGACGACGGCGGTTTCTGCGTCGAGACTCACCTCCGCCGAGTGCACCCCGCTCTGTTCGCGAAGCACACGAGAAACGGTCTCCACACAGTGATTGCACGTCATCCCCTCGATCGCGAACGTCAGCATCTGGTCGACATGGTCGTGGTTCTTGCAGGCGTCCTTTTCGACCGGGCCGCTGAGCCGTCCGAGCGTCGGCTTGAAGAGCGCCGCCCCGAGCACCCCCAGGAGCACCACTGCCGATGCGCCCTCGAAATAGGGCGTCCATGCCCATGTCTTGTGCTCCAGCATCACGACCGACGAGATGCTGGTCACGGTGAAGATGGAATCCAGCATCCAGCCGGCGAAGAAAGCACTGATCGCAACGGTCAGCAGATAGACGACGGCGGTGCGTCGGCCCATGATCTTCCAGACGGTGGTGATGGTCGCCGCGTTGGTCGCGGGTCCCGTGATCAGGAACGCCAGCGCCGCACCCGGCGAGACGCCCGCGTGCGCAATGAGCGCCGCGGCCACGGGAACCGACGCCGTCGCACACACGTAGATCGGTATCCCTGCCGCCATCATCACCAGGATCTGGAGGATGCCCTTCCCGAAGACGTCCGCAAAAAAATCCTTCGGCACAATCGCGGAGATCGCCCCCGCAATCACGAGTCCCACCAGCAGTGCCTTGGCGATGTCACGGGGAAGCGTGCGAAACCCGTAGCGGAGCGCCCGCACGACCCGGCCGCCGCCGCCGAGGACGGGCATGCAGCACTCGTCGGTGCAGCGGACAACAGGTCCCCCTTCCCGCGGTTCTTCCCTGACAACCATCGAGACGACGGCTCCGCCAAGGACGCCGCTGACAAGAGCCATCAGCGGACGAAACACGGCGAGAACCGGACCCAGCAGACTGTACGTCACCAGGATGCTATCGACGCCGGTCTGCGGCGTCGAGATGAGGAACGCGGTGGTCGCCCCGCGGCTGGCTCCGTGACGTCTCAGCGAGGCCGCCACCGGAATCACCCCGCACGAACACAAGGGCAGCGGCACGCCGAACGCCGCCGCCTTGAGCACGGGGACGATCCCGCTTCCGCCGAGGTGCTCCTCGACCGTCTCGGGCGAAATGAAGACACTCAGAAGTCCCGCCACGAGGAATCCGAACAGGAGGTACGGCGCCATCGCCGCCAGCACCAGCCAGAACTCCGTCCCAAACTGCACGGCAATCTTCAGTATGGTCTGGGTCATCCCGCCGCCTCTCGGACGCCGCACTGTCTCAGAAACCCTTCGAGGTCCGGGTCCTTCCGGATGCCCAGCCGCGTCAGCGCGAAGTCATATCGAACCGGGTCCTCCGGGGCAATGCTTCGGAACGCCGCGGTGATCTCCAGTACCGTCCGACGGTCCGCCTGTTTTCTTTTCGTGAACCCGAGGACCCGTCCCACGTTGTGCATGTGGGTATCCAGCGGAACGACGAGCTTGGCCGGCGGCACCTCGTCCCACCCGCCCGGATCGACCTCATCCCGTCTGACCATCCAGCGCAGGAAGAGGTTGAGTCTCTTGCAGGCGCCGCCCTTCGCGGGCACCGGCAAGAGGTGCTTCGGACACGAGCCCGCGGACCGGGTCAACTCGTCCACGAAGCTCGAAAGCGCCGGGAACACCGTGTCGTGCTCCTCTCTCAGGGCGGCCCGGAAACACGCCCCGAGCGATCCGTAGCGTGAAATCACCCGCTTCGCCCCCAGGAGCAGCAGCGACAGTGTTTCCCCGGAAGTTACCCGGTGTCGGAAGTCACGGAACGTGTCGAAGAGTGCCGTTTCGGATACCTCCTCAAGGAACCTTGCAGGCCGATGCATCCGCTCGAGCACCCGCGCCACACTCCTCAGGATGCACTTCACCCTGCCATAGGCGAGGGACGAAGCGATGAGTCCGACCACCTCGCGGTCCTGCACGTCTTCATAATCATAGAGGAACTCCAGGGGATCCGGACGAACGAACTCGCGCCGGTTGTATTTGGCGCGGAGGTCGTCGAGCATGTGCGCACAGTGTGCACTCACGGATGTGCCTGACATGCCGTGCCCCCCTCCTCTGTACTCCATATTACCACGGGCCGCGGGGTAAGTCTAACGATTCATTCCCGGGCCAGGACAAGGGATGACCGATGCCCGGGGCGGACCGGACCTGCCCATACTCTTCGCAGGCGGCAGTGGGCTTCTGTCCGGCGTCAGGAAGGCGCCTCGGATCTTGCGATAATTCTTTGTCTGGGGCCGAAACACGTCATATACTGCTCCATGCCGGCTTCGGCCGGCGACGGCGCGACCCGGAAAGGGACAAGTCATGGCGAGCAACCGTGCAGAACTCTACCACAGCCTATCGGTGATGCTGGAATCCGGCCTGCCGGTGCAGAAATCGCTCGAGCTAGCCGCGGCGAGCGGAAAAAGCCGCCTCCGCAGGGGCTTCCTCGCACTGGCCGAGGCCGCTTCGAGGGGTGAGACACTGGCAGAGACCATGGCCTCGCACCCCGGGACGTTTTCGCCCCTCGATGTGCTGGTGGTAGAGGCCGCCGAGACCTCCGGACGCATGAGCGAGACCCTCGAACGTCTCTCCCGATATCACGACTTCCGCGACCGACTCAGGCGGACCGTCACGTCGGGACTGGTGCTGCCGCTGGTGATCCTTCACATCGCGGCACTCGTCATCCCACTGCCGTCCTTCGTCTTGGGACGGATCGGACCGACGAGCTATTTCCTCCAGGTGATCCGAGCGCTCGCGTTCTTTTACGTGCCCGCTTGCGCCATCCTCGGCATCGTCCGCTTCACCCCGGACACGGGTCCGCTTCGAGCGCTCCTGGACGGTTTCACGCTGTGGGTCCCGATCCTGGGACGGGCCGTTCAGCAGATTGCCCTGAGCCGCTTCAGCCGGACCTTCCAGATGCTCTACGCCTGCGGGAGCGTGCCGATCGCCCAGTGCGTGCGGAAGGCCGTGGAGCTGGCCGGCAACACGACCATCCGAAGGCGTCTGGCGGGCGGCATCCGGAGTGCCGAGGCCGGACATCCGGTCAGTGAAGGGTTCTCGCCCCGGTTGCCCCGGGAATTCGTCGAGGTCTGGCGGATCGCGGAGGAAGCCGGGAAGCTGGACGAAAGCGCTGCTCGTCTTGCCGATGCCGCCGCCGAGGATTCCCAGCGCCTCTTCGAACTGCTTGCCGTCTGGGTCCCGAGAGTCATCTACGCCCTCGTATCCATCTTTATCATCATCAACATCTTCCGCGGCTTCTTCGCCTACTACGGCCAGGTCAACGACCTGCTGAACGCGCCGTGACGGCTGCTCAGCGAGGTCCCGCAGGACCGGCTGGCGTTTCTCCGTCCCGCTCATGTCGGGGATCCTGCTTTCGGCGGACAAGCTCGTCTTTGAGGTTGGACGGGGCCCGGCGCCCTCGATTCCGCGGACGATGAAGAGCACCTGCCTGGTTTGTCCCCCTGGTCGACACGCGCTGGACCCGTCAGACGTCGCGTGCGTGAGCGGACTTCCATGGCGCCGCGGTCAGAACGTCGCCGCGGGCTCCGGCAGTGTGCGCCGGATTTCATCGAGGCGGTAGCCGAAGCCCGGCCCTTTCAAACTCGAGATGTCGAGGCAGCCCTTCAGGCGCCTGTAAATCCCCGGGTGGACGGCCGCTTCCGGAAGCGAGGCGGCCGGGTAGAACTGCATCCCGTTCGTCTCGACGCCCATGATGGTTCCCGCGTGTGCGGCCAAGAGCACGTGTGGAATCTGCGCGAGCATCGGGTTGCTCAGGTCCTGGACCATGAGTGCCATTCCGTGGACTTTCGCCCAGCAAAGGGCGAGGAGCGCCCCGGTCTGGGTCTTACAGGTCTTGAGCGCGACCCCGGTCCAGCCAAGCTCGCGGCCGAGCTTCACGAGCCGCCAGTCGTGCGCGCTTTCGTCCATGAAGAGAGGCTTGCGCGCCGACACACTGTGCACGTCGATGCGGTTCTTCTCCAGGTCGTACGGGAACGGCTGCTCGACGTACAAGATCATCCTGTAGATGCGTGGGTGCTGGGCCGACAGCCGGTCAAGGATCTCATTGACGTAAGACACCTCGGTAACGGTGCAGTTGAAGTCGGCGGTCAGCCAGAGGGCACCCTCCTCCATCGCAAGGGTCCCGACTTTGACCATTCGGTCATAATCCCACTGGGCGTCGTTCCCACGCAGCTTGACTTTGAGACAGGTGAGACCATCTTCCCTGATCCAGTCCCGGAGGAGTACAGGATATCCGTCGTCAGGTTCCGAGCCGGTGAGTTCGGACTCGTCGATGGGGTCCTTGCCGCCCACCAGGTGCCATGCAGGCAGGGCGTTCCTGCGGGGCATCACAAGGTAATCCTGGGGGTACTTGCCCCTGAACGAAACGTCGGATCCTCCCGCAGGTTCGAGGAAATGCGCGAGGTCAACGTTCATGAACTTGCTATTATATGTCTGGTAGATGCCGATTCCATGCAGCACGCCAAAGGCGTCGTGCAGTGCGATGTCGAAAAGCGAACAGCACGCGAGTGCGCCAAGGCGCGGCATCGGCTCCATGCCCTTCCTTTTCGTCACGTTGAACTCCTGGAGCATCTTCGAGAGGAGCGTTTCCTGGAAGGCATGTCCGAGGTTGATCGGATGTCCTTTTGCATCGAAGGCCGCCCACGCGCGCGCAAGTTCAACCGTGAAGGCCTTGAGCGCCTCGTGTCGCTCGTCGTAGGCGAGGCTGCTCGGCCAGACCCACTGGACGCTCAGAGGCGTCTCCCCCCACCCCACGGCCGTATTTCCCATGGCGTCTTCAACCTTCACGCATGCCCGGGCGCAGGTGACGTGGGTCAACGTCTCTCTTCCGAACTTGAGCGGCATACGTGCTTCAATGGGAATAAAGTAGAGGCTCACCTCCTTCGGATGGATATCGGTGCGCTTGCCTGCCATTGCTTGCCTCTTCTGTCGCGAAGACCTTGTCCCGATCCTTTGAGCAGACCGGATCATACTATTACCTCTCCGGGGATCTGCAAATGCAAATCGTCGATTTCGTAGCGAGCGGACCCGGACGACACGAAAGCCGGATTGGCGTCTGTGCTCGTCGGAGCCCTTCCCATCTGCCATAGGACCCGAGGCGGCACCGTCACCAAGGATATCCTGAGGCACCGAACCTCGAGACGGCGGGGCCTTGGGAAGGCGGCTTGACATAGAAAGATTCCTCCTTTCAGGCGATGCGCCGGCGATCCCTAAGCCTTTGAGGGTAAATACTTTAGGTGGAAACCGTTGACGTGAGAGGGCCCCAACTGGCAAAAAACCGCTTTTTGCCCTTGACGCTTGCCACGTGTGAGGATAATGTTCCATTGGAGTGGTGAACGACGCGGGGTAGAGCAGACTGGTAGCTCGTCGGGCTCATAACCCGGAGGTCGTGGGTTCGAATCCCACCCCCGCTACCACATTTACCCACGACCGTCCATCCTTTGGGCGGTCGTGTTCGTTTGGGGGCGGCAGCGCTCTCCCGTTCAGCACCATCACGCCGGTGTGGTCCGACGGCTTCAACTCGATGCGCTCCACGTAGCTCGCGATCACCTTCCGCATCTCGTCATCCCGCCGACCGGCAATCGCGTCGGCCAGGCC
>Ga0315282_10008692_pt1 | contig 16362 bp, 18 predicted proteins | sample YL17G07_20_MG_FD_203693 | JGI IMG/M metagenome (GOLD analysis project Ga0315282, IMG submission 203693) | Sediment microbial communities from Yellowstone Lake, YNP, Wyoming, USA - YL17G07_20 | ecosystem: Environmental > Aquatic > Freshwater > Lake > Sediment | place: USA: Wyoming | collected...
TATCATGGGAACGCCGGGGCTCGTCATCAACGGAAAGGTGAAATGCGCCGGGCGCATTCCTTCGCTCGAGGAAATCAAGCGATGGATCCAGGAAGAGAATCGGGGTTGATTCAAACTCGATGATTCTTTTTGAAATTCGATTCCTCGGGGCTGAGTTCGCCTTCTTGAGGCTCGCCTTGACGATCCCCGGCATTATCGCGATCATCTGGATTCTGGACTCGATTTTGAAGAGGAGTCACAAAAATGAGGCCGTATAGGGTTCGTCTTTTTTTGATTCTGTTTCTCTTGGCTCTCATCTATTTTGCCTGTCTTCAGGATGCTGACGATCCGTCGAGCGAAAACCCGACGCAGAGCGGCGCTTCCGCTCGCGGCGCCGTCCTCGTCACGGACGAGATCAAGCTTGACTTTTCCAAACACAAAGTCACTTTTATCGAGCTTGGCTCCGTTAACTGCATTCCCTGCCGGCAGATGCAGCCGATCATGAAGGAGATCGCCGCGGAATATCCCGACCAGGTTCTCGTCGTGTTTTACGACGTCTGGAAAAATCCGGCGCCCGCCGAATACTATAAAATCCAGCTCATCCCGACGCAGGTGTTCATCGACGAGCGCGGAAACGAGCTTTTCCGTCACGTCGGCTTTTTCCCCAAGGAAGAAATTGTTAAATTCCTGAAGGGACACGGCGTGAAATAAGGAAGGCGAGCCGTGGAGCGCCTCTTCGGAGATCTTCAGCAGCTCATCCAGTATAATCTCTGGCTGGCCGTCCTTATTGCTTATGTGGCAAGCCGGGGGAATGTCTTTTACGGTGGACTCCTTCTTTTTATTTACGCCTTAGGACATTCCGCGCTCATTCTCATCGCCGGCACATCCATGGGCGCGGCGAAAAAGCTGATCGAGTCCAGGGGATTGAGAAAGGCCAACCTGGCTCTCCAAAAAATCGCCGGGGTCATCATCATCCTGGTGGGCGCTTATTTTTTATTCCGGCTCTAAGAGGTTATGGAAGCTTAAATGAGCCTTCATAAAATAGAGCCGATAAAGCCTTTAATTGGGGAGGCGGAAATGACGAATCAGACACATAAAGAGAAAATGCAGGAGGCTAAAAAGATCTATTTTATGGAGGATTTCCGGGCCTTCATGCGGAAGATGCAGGGACTGACCGATGAAGATTTCCAGGCGCCCGTTCCCCGCATCAAGGAAAAAATCCTGAGCGCGACCGAAAAAGACCCCCTGGAGATGTTCGAACGAATCATGAGGGAGGTCGAATCCGAATGGGACAGGCCGTCTCCTCTGCCGGTGAACTCCGACTGGCATCATTTCATCGTCCCCGGGGTCGGAGGAAAGCTGGGCTTCAAGATTGCTTTTGATCAAAAGAATTTCGGTGGACTGCGAAGGAGGATCAATATGAAGAAGCTTATTATTCTTGCGACAGCCTTTGTTTTGGCCGGCGCCGCGGGCGTCGCAGGCCAGACGTTCGACCAGCGCGTGTCGGAGGCGCGGCGGCACATGCGCGTGGCCTGCCAAGCGGTCCAACAGATCGTGAAGACGGCCGTCGTCGAACGCTCCGGTATCAAGGAGGCCGCGGCCGGGGAAGCGGCCGAAGCCGAGAGACTTTGGACGGGTCTAGCGAAGGAATACGCAACGGCGGTTCCCGCTGGGTACGCGGGCGATCCGGGCTGGGCCCAAAGGCTGGAGGACGTGCGTCTCAACATTGCCCGCATGGGGAAAGAGATTTCCGCAGGCGAATGGAGGCCCGCCTTTCTTTCCTGCGCTCATGCGTGTAACCTGATCACGACCATGCACGAAGCGAACGGCGTGACCCTTGCCATAGACGCCATGTCCGCCTTGCGCAAGAAGGTCGGGTTCGCCAGAGGCCTTCTGGCCGCGGGGAAACCGGACAAAGCCCGGGCTCTGGTCAAAGAGATTCTGGCCGCCAGGGATGCCGTTTTACTGACCCCAGGTCCGGTCACATCTAACCGCGAAGCGTATCTGGGGGCTCTGCCGGAGCTTTCGCTCGCAGTCGACGCACTGGCCGAGGCGGTCCGCAGCGGATCCGACATGAAAACGGCCCTTGAGAGCCTGGCGGCCCTCGTGGAGCGCGTCTATGAACTGGCGATCTAATCCGGGGGCCGCGCTGGCCGCGCTGGCGGTGTTCGCTTTGGCGTGTCTGACAGCCTCTGCCGTTGAGAAGGCTCCAGCCACAAAGCCGATGTCACTGACCGACTGTATTCAAGAGGCGCTGGCCAATAATCCGGGACTAGGCGCCGACGCCGCCCGCACCTCCGCCTTGAGTTACGCGGCTGACGCCGCCCGCGCAATGCGCTTCCCGAGGCTGGAGCTGGCTTCGGACTACAGTTATTCGGACCGACCTCAAAGGCTCGTGCAGCCCAGCTACCAGGGCGAAGTCTTGCGTTATGACAACGATATCGCCCAAGCGGTGGCCGAAGTCCGTGTCCCACTCTTCTCCGGCGGCCGCCTTGTAGCCCGGCAGCGGGCCGCGGAACTGACCGCCGCCGCGAGCCGGTTCAATCTTTTCGGCTCCCGCCAGGACCTGATCCTCAACGTGATGGCCGCCTACTTGGCGGCGGCCGAGCAACAAACCGTCATTGAAGCGATCAACGCATCGCTGGAAGCCCTGAGAGAGCAAGAGAAAGTTGCCGGCGCCATGAAGGAAGTGGGACGGATCGCGCCCCTGGACCTGCTCAAAGTCGAAGTCCGAGCCGCAGCCGTCGAGCAGCGCCGGTCCAAAGCCGGGAGGGACCGCGACTTAATCTCTTTGCACTTGGCGGTTCTGCTGGGGCGAGACCTCCGGGAGCCTCTGCCCCTGGTCGTCGGCATTCCGACCTTGCCGCCTCTGGATATCTCTGATACTGAAAGCCTTCTGAACGAAGCAGCCGCGCGGCGTCCGGAACTCAACGCTCTTCGACAAGAAGTCGCCCGACGTCAGGCCGAGCTGGCTCAGGTGAACGCGGAACGATGGCCGAGCTTGGAAGCCTTCGGTCGTTGGACTACCCGCAGCGTCGTCCTTCCTACCGGCGGTCCAATCCCCGCCTATCAAGACTTCGTCACTGGAGGAGTGACTCTCAAGGTGCCCTTATGGACGAGCGGAGAACTTGGAGCCCGGCAGCGCCAAGCCCAAGCTCTGTTAAAAGAAGCACAGGAGCGCCAACGGGCGGGCCTGCTTCAAGTGACGGAGCAAGTTCGGCGGGAGGCCGCGGCCCTGGCTGAGGCCTCCGACCGTTCCCGCGTTGCCGACAAGGCCGCCAAGCAAGCCCGGGAGGCTTTTGAGATCGAGCGGGCGAACTACGAGTTGGGTCGGGCGGCCGTCAACGATATCCTGGACGCTCAGGCCGCGCTCCTGGACGCCGAATTGGCTCTCGCCCAAGCCCGCCATGATGTCGTCTACACCACCATCGCTTTAGCCTGGGCGGCAGGCCGTGACCTGGGAGAGGCGCTGACGGCGGGAAAGGGGGATCAACCATGAGGCCGAGAATTCGTTCACTGATGATCGCTGCTGCAATCGCGATCCTGGCGGTGTCCGCTTGCTCTCGCAAGGCAGAACCGTCGGCAAAACCTGCCGCGTCAGTGGTGGCCAAGGAGATTGCCAGGCGCACGGTCCGCTCGGAGCTGACACTGACGGGGACGATCGAACCGGACCGGTCGGCGCGTCTGGCCGCCCAAGTGGACGGAGAAGTCATCGCCCTTGAAGTCCGGGAAGGCGCCGCCGTGCGGAGCGGGCAGGTCCTGGTCAAGATTGACCCTTCGCGCCTCGCCGCAGCCTTGGACGAGGCGCGCGCGGACCAGTTGGGCGCCCGGGCGCAGGTTGAGGATGGGCGTCGGGTGCTGGAGAGAGATCGTGCGCTGTTCGAGCGTCAAGGGATCAGCAAGGAGCGCCTGGAGAGATCCGAAACTGATGTTTTGCGGCTCGACGCCGCCGAGGCTCGGGCCCGGGCGAGAATTTCCGGTCTGGAAGCCCAGCTTGCGGATACGGAGGTTAAAGCGCCTTTCGACGGCTACATCCTCGAACGCAGCGTCGAGCTGGGGGATGTGGTGAAGAACGGGACCCCGCTGCTCGCTGTAGCCTCGCGAACGCTCCACGCCCTTATCCCGGTTTCAGAGATTGCGCTTTGCGGTCTTGCCGAAGGTCATGAAGTCAGGCTCCGGTCGGACGCGGGAACGAACGCCAGCGGGTGTGCGGCTTTTATCAAGCGGATCCGGCCGCGGATCGAACCGGCCACCCGGACGGCGGATGTCGAGGTCGTGCCGAAGCAGGAAACCTGTGATGTCCGCTGGCTGCCGGGGATGCTCGCCCGGGCGACTTTCACGCTTGCGGAGCGGCATGACGTGCTTGCTGTCCCTGCCGAAGCCGTCGCGATCCGCCCGGACGGCAGCCGGACCGTGTTCGTCGTGGAAGGCGATATCGCGCGGCAGCGCAAGGTTACGGCCGGACTTGAAGGCGGCGGCTGGGTCGAGATCACGGAAGGCGTTCAGGAAAGAGACAAAATCGTCCTTCAAGGATTCGAAAAGCTAAAAGATGGCGTCACCGTGACCCTTTCAGGGAAAGGTCCGAAGTCGTCCAAATCCGGCGGAACGAGCGAAAAGGCGGGAGGCCCGGAACAATGAGCATCACCCAGACCGCTCTATCCCGCCCCGTCGCCGTGGCTGTCCTTGTGGCCGCGGTCTTCGTGATGGGCGTGTTCGGACTCTTGACGCTTCCCGTGGATTATCTCCCCGACATCACCTACCCGATGGTCAAGATCCACATCTACTGGCGGGGAGCCACTCCGGAAGAGATCGATACCAATATCGCCGATCCCCTGGAGCGGGCCATGGCGACCATCGACCGCCTGGATTACCTGGAGTCCACGACGACGGAGGGGATGTACACGCTTCTCGTGAACTTCCGCTACGGCACGAACGTCGATGTCGCCTACCAGGACGTGATGGCTGCCTACGGCCGCGTCACCCGTGGTCTGCCCAAGGACATGGACCCGCCGATCATCATGAAGGCCGATCCTTCACAGCTCCCCGTCATGGAGGTGACGCTTTCCTCCCCGGAGCGCAGCCTCGTCTGGCTCCGAGACTGGGCCGACAACTGGCTCCAGGACCGGTTGACGACGGTGGAAGGAACGGCTGGCGCTGAGATCGTCGGCGGGCTGAAGCGGGAGATCCGGATCCATCTCGATCCCGACCGCCTGCGCGGGATGGGCTTGACGCCCGCCCAGATCGGCAAAGCGCTCCAGCTTTCGAACCTCGAAACGTTCGCCGGACGGGTCACCGTCGAGACCCGGGAGATCATCGCCCGGACGATGGGTGAATTCGAGAATCTCGACGAAATCCGCAACGTCGCCGTCGCCCGCGGCGCCGGGGGGAAGATCGTCTATGTCCGCGACGTGGCCACCGTCGAAGACAGTCACGAGGAGGCGCGGGTCATCACGCGTTTCAACGGGAACCCCTGCGTCAAGTTGGCTGTGCTCAAGCAGGCCGAGGCCAACACCGTCGAGGTCGCCCGGGCGGTGAACCGGCGGCTCGAAGAGCTGCGCGACATCATTCCCGCGGATATCCAGTTTGGAGTTGTCGAGAACCAGGCCGACTATATCATGGCGGCCATCAAGAGCGTCCGGGATTCCGCCTTGATTGCCGCGGTCCTCGTCATCCTGGTCGTCTACGCGTTCCTGGGACGGTTCCGCCAGGTGGCCGTCATGCTCGTCACCCTGCCTCTGACGGTGCTCGCCAACTTTTTTCTGATGAAAATCGCCGGGTTTTCACTCAATATTTTCTCTCTCGGCGGGCTGGTAGTGGCCATGGGGGTGGTTATCGACAACTCGATCGTCGTGGTGGAGAACATCACCCGCAGGGCCGAGGGCGGCGAGGCCGCCGGGGCGCCCATGGAAGGGACCCGCCAGGTCGCCGGGGCCGTCCTGGCCGCGACGCTGACGTTTCTGTCGCTGTTCCTGCCGTTCCTTCTCGTCCCGGGCTTGACGGCCCTGCTCTTCCGCGAGCTCGTCTTCGTCGTGGCCGGCATCCTCATCGTATCCCTCGTGACGGCCTTGACCGTGACCCCCTCGGCCGCCCGTTTCTTCGGAGTTCACACCTCGGGCCGGCGGGGTGCCGCCATCATGGAACGGCTGATGGAACGGTTGTCCGGCGTGTATAAGCGTTGGCTCAGCCGTTTGCTTAAGGTCCCCTACCTTGTGATCGCGGCGACGCTTCTCCTTTTCGTGATGAGCCTCATCTTGCTCGGCCGGGTGGGGTCCGAACTCCTCCCTAAAGTCGACGACGGCCGGGTCATGGTCAAAGTCCTGATGCCCGCGGGGACTTCGGTCGTCGAGATGGACCGGATCCAGGCCGCCATCGAGGAGAAGATTCAGGGTTTGCCGGAGATCGAGAGCGTCTTCAGCCTCGCCGGAGGCCGGGTGTGGGGTCTCGCCACCCTCGAGGTCGCTTATGAAGGAGAGGTGGATATCCAGCTCGTGCCGAAGAGCCGGAGAAAAATCTCGACGGCGGAGTTCGTTAAGAAAATCGGGCCCCTCGCCCGCCAGGTTCCCGCGCCGGGAGGACGGGTCAACGTCATGCAGATGAAGGTCAAAGGCATCCGGCAGATCGGGACCCAGGAAGTCGAAGTCAAAGTCAAGGGCGATGACATCCAGACCCTCTTCGCGTTCGCTCGGGACGCGGCCGAAGCGCTTCGCGGGACGCCGGGGCTCGGAAACGTCAACCTGTCCATGGATTTGACCAAGCCGGAGTACCGGGTTTATGTGGACCGGGCACGGTCCTCGGCGATGGGGGTGGAGGTGCAGGAGGTGGCGCTCACTCTTCGCAACCTGGTGCGGGGCGAGGTGGCGACCCAGTATCGGGAGGGCAGCCAGTACTATCCCATCCGCGTTATGGTCCCGGAAGCCCGGATTACCGGAAAGGAGGACCTGGAAGGTCTTGTGATCGCCCAACGGAACGGCACGCCCATCATGCTGCGCGATGTGGCCTCGGTCGAACGGGCCACGGGGCCCGTGGAGATCGTCCGCGAGGATCAGGCCAAAGAAGTCATCGTCCGGGCTGACTCGGCAGGCGTGAGTGTCGGAGAGGCAACCGTGCGAGCGAGCGCCGTTGTGGGCGCGATGGAGCGCCCTTCGGGAGTGGAGATCGGTTTCGGAGGGCAGGCTCAAATGATGGCCGAAAACCGCCGCAGCCTAGGTCTCGTCCTGTTCTTTGCTCTCTTCTTCGCCTATGTCGTCTTGGCCATCCAGTTCGAGTCGTTCGTCCAGCCCTTTCTGATCATGGTCCGCGTCCCGTTGACGCTGATCGGCATGGCCTTGGCCCTTCTTCTCTCGAAACTTTCGATCGGCGCCACCGTGTTTATCGGCGTGATCATCCTGGCCGGAAACGAGGTCAACCACGGCGTCGTCCTGGTCCAATTCATCAACGAGCTCCGCGCTCAAGGGCTGTCCCTGAAGGAGGCCATTATCGAAGCGGCCTCCGTCCGCCTGCGTCCAATCCTCATGACGCTCACGACCAGCATTTTCGGGCTCTTGCCGCTCGCGCTGAACATCGGGGAGGGCGGGGACATGCTGGTTCCCATGGCCGTGGCGGTCATCGGCGGATTGGTATTCAGCATCTTCATGACGCTGGCGTTCCTGCCGTGCGCCTATCTGATCTTGCCGGGAAGGCCCGGCAAAACGGCGAGTCCAGTTTCCGAGGTCCCCAGGGCCGGTCCTGACTTAAGAAAGCGAATTCCGGCTACTTATTGATGACGGCATAATAAATGCCCCATCGAAATTTGTGAATTCCAGGGGAGAAACAAGGAGTATATAGGACTTTTTTTTGGCGGCCATAAACCACTTAACAAAAGAAAGGAGAAATGAAGATGGCAGAAGAAAAACATTGGCAACAAGGAATGAAGACTCATGAGAACATCATCTTTTCATGTTTCGGCGGTTTGTCCAATACGGGCATTACCAGTGCCTTGGCCAGCCTCGAAGCGGTTAAGGAGTTGGGATTGGAGAGGGTTTCCATTGGATGCCTTGGAGGTTTACCCTTGAAAGTCGCTCCGGTCTTGGGGAAGACGAAGGCAGCCAAAAAGGTCATCACGGTGGATGGCTGTCCGTTTGAATGCAGCCGAAAGATAACAGAGGAGTCTGGGTTCAAGGTAACGAAATCCATTGTGCTGGTGAGAGACATCGGGATGAAGAAGAAGGCTCTCCATGAAGACATCGGTCAGAATATGAAAGGACTTATGGAATATGTCTCTCAGGATGACGTAAAGAAGGCAAAAGACCTGATCGTCAAGGCCATCCGGGAGGAGTAAATTCCTTCTACGGGTGAATTGTCACCAACAGGTGCCACGATCCGGGCCGACGACATGCCTCTTTTCAGATTATGGCGACGTTACGAATCTGTGACGTTCAAGTAAGGTGGATGAACATATGCAAAAAAAAATAAAAGGAGGAGAGAAAATGCCTAAGGAAGAAAAGCCTCCAAGGATTCTTCCGCTTTGTGCCAAGGAGGCCGAGAAGCTAAACATTATTCTGGCATGCGACGGAGCAGCCAGCGTGGGCCAGGTCGGCCATCAGGTGGCGGTTGAGTTGACTAATGCCCACGAAAATGCCCGGATGTGTTGTATCACGGCTGTTGCCGCAGAGTCGAAAGCGCATGTGGATATTGCCCGGCGGGCGAGGAAGCTCATTATCATCAACGGCTGCGCCAATCGCTGTGCCGGCAAAGTACTGGAAAGACTGAACATTCCCTATGCCTATGAGATAGTAATCGCCAGAGAAGGGGTGGAGAAGGTGCCCACCCTCGACTTTGACATGGCTGATGTCGAGCGCATCGCCAAGAAGATTGCCAACGAGGCTTTGGGAGTTTCTGAATCCAGCGGCTTATAAAAGGAGACAAAAATGGCATGGAACATCCAGGTCAACTCGGTGGAGGTTTCTGCTGGCACGGCTTTGGGCGTACGCATCGGGAATCCTCAGAGCCCCGAGAAACCGGTGATCATGGTCCTGCTCGGGGAAAAAGGAATGCTCGTTTGCCGGAACTTTGACATCGTTGCCCTTGAGCAAAGAGGGGTTGCGGCTGCCAGAGTGCAGGGTATCACTTCGTTTGAGGAGATGCTGGGTGCGTCCATTGAATCCTCGACGGCACAGGCCCGAAAACTGGGAGTAGCAGAAGCGATGAAGGGAGAGGATGCTTTAAGCCGATTTCTGTAACCGATGCTACTTGGTGAGAGGCCGATGGCAAACAAAAAGGAGAAGAAAATGAAAATCGCAGCTGTATCAGAAGACGGCGTAACCATTAGCCAGCACTTTGGTCGCGCCCCGTTCTATGTAATCGTTACTGTTGAAGACGGGAAAATTGTTTCGCGTGAGACTCGCGATAAGATGGGGCATACCCAGTTTGCAAGCGAGCCACACGCTGAAGAGTCCCACGGTGCCGACCGGCGCGGTCATGGCTTTGACCCGTCCGCCAAGAGTCGACACGAGCTGATGGCCGCCGCCATCGCCGATTGCCAGGTGCTGCTGGCGCGGGGGATGGGAGCCGGGGCTTACCAGAGTATGGAGCAGGCCGGCATTCGCCCGGTGGTGACGGACATTGCCGACATTTATGAGGCAGTGCAAGCCTACATTGAAGGCCGCCTGGTGGATCATACTGAAAAGTTGCACTGAAAGACAGCCGCGGTGATGAGGAGGTCGGATGGAAGCACAGAAGAAGATGACATTACCAAAAGTGGGGCTGTTTGCCTGCTTCAGCGGCGGCTCCAACACCGGATCGCTGACCGGCATGGCCGCGCTTGAGGCGGTGAGACGCCTGGGAAACGAAACGGTCGGCATCTGCTCTTTGCCGGCCGTCTTGAACCAGGTTCCCAGACAATCAGCCTTGGTGAAGCAAATGGAAAATCTAATGGTTATTGATGGCTGCCGCAATGCGTGCGCCAGGCATTTGCTGGCGGAAAAGGGCATCGTGTCCGATGTTTACCTGAACTTGGAGACGGACCTGCATCTGACCAAGCAGGGGCCTTTCAGCAGCCTGGCATTCACCGATGATGAGGTGAAGCGGGTAGCGGACGCCATCATCGCTGCCGGAGAACATAAGTTCTACTGGTCGCGGAGGTCAAAATAAAAAATCAAATTCCTAATGAGAGGAGGTAGCGAAATGACCAATAAAACGAAGTCGAGTATGAGTGATGATGAGATAAAGAATCAGCTAAGCAAGAGCCTGACGACTTTCAGCGAGGAGTTCGGAAAGGTGCTGGATCCAGTGGCCTTCCTGAACGAGAAGGTATAAAAAGACAAATAAAATAAAGCTGTTGAAGTATGTTGTGAATTATCGGCTATGCTATGGCCTAAGACCTATCCCTCGCTATTATGGCCGATCCATATATTTTACCGCGTAAGATATGGCTTGTATCGTAGGTGGGGTGACCATGGGGTTAATTCCAGAGCCGGAGATTATGAAAAATGGTGGAAGGGTCCATTTTTCCACTGGCGGTGAATGGAGTCTGTGCGCCGATAGCATTGCCCAAGCTTACGTTTCGCAAGATATCGCGCTGGGACAACGCCAAAAATTAAAAGGAGAGACAGGGTGGATGTCCAAATATTAGAAAAGGTGGACAGGATAATAAACAAATACAAAAAAGACAAGAAGGCTTTGTTAAGTATCCTGCAGGATGCGCAAGATGAGTATGGCTATCTTCCACGAGATCTTCTAGTTCACATAAGAGAGAAGCTAAATGTTTCCTTATCTCAAATTTACGGAGTCGTAACTTTTTATAACGCTTTTAGCTTAATGCCGAGAGGACGCCATTTGATAATGGTTTGCACAGGCACTACCTGCCATGTAAGAGGGGCTGGTAAGCTCTTAGAAAGAGCAGAGAAGGAACTAAGAATTAAAAATGGAGAAACAACCCGAGATCTAAGATTTTCACTGGAAACTGTTCGTTGCCTTGGATGTTGCAGTTTAGCTCCAGTCGTAAGAATAGATAGTGATACTTATGGAAGGGTAAAGCAGAGTGAATTCTCAAAAATACTGAGTAGCCATGAGTAAAAAAATTGCAAGTTTAAGGGAACTTGATGAGTTAAGGAAAAGAGGCTTGAAATCTCTTTACCCAGATAAGCCAAGGATTATGGTGGGAATGGCTACTTGTGGATTGGCCACCGGAGGAAAAAAGGTTTTTGAAATTCTTTCCAAGGGGATAGAGAAAAATGGGATGGATGCAAAATTAGTTCCTACTGGATGTTTAGGATACTGCCAAAAAGAACCTTTAGTAGATCTGTTAAGGCCTGGTTGGCCCCGGATTATCTATCAACAGATGGACCCGGAAAAAGCTGAAAAACTTTTAGATAACATAAATCAGGGAAACATATGGAGGGAGAATGTCCTGGCTAAGATGGAGGAGGACGAATTTCTTATATTCGATGAAAAAAGAAAATATCCTTCCGGTTCCAAAGCTAATTTAAACAATATACCTTCCTATCAACAGTTACCTTTTTACAAAAAGCAACTCAGGATTGCTACCAGGAACTGCGGTTTTATTAACCCTACCAATCTGGCAGAATATGTGGCAAGAGGAGGATATTATTCTCTTTTTAAGGTTCTCACTCAATATGAACCCGAGCAGGTCATAGAGGAGGTTATGAACTCAGGTCTTCGAGGAAGAGGGGGAGCAGGTTTTCCCACTGGAAGAAAATGGATATATTCACGTCAGGCTAAGGGAGATACAAAGTATGTTATATGCAATGCCGATGAAGGTGATCCTGGTGCCTATATGGACAGAAGTATTCTTGAGGGTGATCCCCACAGCATACTGGAAGGTATGATAATTGGTGCCTATGCTATCGGAGCAAGAGAGGGTTACATTTATGTGAGGGCGGAGTATCCCCTTGCGATTGAGAGGTTAAAAGAAGCTATTCACCAGGCACAGGATTATGGATTTTTAGGTAACGATATCCTGGGCGGCAGACTTAGCTTTTCCATTAATATTTCTCGGGGAGCGGGGGCTTTTGTTTGCGGAGAAGAGACAGCTTTGATAGCCTCGATTGAGGGAAGACAAGGTGAGCCTCGTCCAAGACCTCCTTTTCCTGCCCAATCCGGACTTTGGGGTAAACCCAGTAATATAAACAACGTGGAGACCTGGGCCAATATTCCGGTGATTATTGCCCGAGGTGCAGATTGGTTCTCTCAAATTGGGACTCAAAGAAGTAAAGGAACCAAAGTTTTCTCTGTTGTGGGAAAGATAAACAACACCGGTCTTGTAGAAGTTCCCATGGGAATCACCTTAAGAGAAATTATCTATGACATCGGTGGAGGAATTCCCGGAGGAAAGAAATTTAAGGCTGTTCAGACAGGTGGACCTTCGGGAGGATGTGTGCCTTCTTGGCTTTTAAATTTACCCGTAGATTATGAACAGCTTACCAAGGTAGGCTCAATAATGGGATCAGGGGGAATGATTGTTATAGATGAGGATACCTGTGTCGTGGACCTTGCCAGATATTTTCTTTCCTTCCTTCAGGATGAGTCCTGCGGAAAATGTACTTCCTGTCGAGAAGGAATAGTATGGATGCTGGAGATTCTAACCCGCATCACTCACGGCAAAGGAGAAGAAGGAGATATTGAGCTTCTGGAGCAAATAGCCGAAGTGGTCAAAAATGCATCCCTGTGTGGTTTGGGAAAAACTGCCCCAAATTCTGTTTTAACGACATCCCTCTACTTCAAAGACGAATACGAAGCTCATATAAAAGACAAGCAATGTCCAGCTCGAGTCTGTCGTGACTTAATAACTTATATCATAAATGAAGAAAAGTGCACAGGATGTATGCGCTGCGTTAAAGAGTGCGTGCAGGAAGCTATCGTAGGGGAAAGGAGAAAACCTCATCGGATTATACAGGAAAAATGTATAAAATGTGGGATATGCTATGAAACCTGCAAATTTGATGCCATAAAGCTGGAGTAAAATGCTTAAGATAGTTATAGATGGGAAAGAAGCTGAAGTGGAAGAAGGCCTATCAGTTCTTGAGCTAGCAGAGAAAATCGGGGTTAAAATCCCGACTTTGTGTTACCATCCGGCGGTTGGTGCCTATGGTGCCTGTCGAGTATGCATCGTAGAGGTAATAGAGAAGGGATTATCCAAGCTAACGACTTCCTGCACTTGTCCTGTAGAGAGTGGAATTGAAGTAAAAACAAATTCAGAAAAAGTTAAAAAGACCAGGAAGTTAATTGTAGAGATGCTTCTTGCTCGTTGTCCTGATGCTAAGATTATTCAGGATCTTGCGAAGCAACTGGGTGTAGAGAAAACAAGGGCTCCTCAAAAAAACGAAAATTGCATTCTTTGCGGGCTATGTGTGAGGATTTGTAGAGAGATTATAGCGGTAGATGCTGTTGGATTTGCTAATAGAGGTAACAAAAGAAAAGTGACTACTCCTTTTGAGATTCAATCAGATGTCTGCCTTGGATGTGGGGCCTGTGCCTTCGTGTGCCCCACAGGGGCAATAAAAATAGAGGATGTGGAAGATAAAAGAAAGATAGATATGTGGCATACGGAGCTTGGAAAAGTTAAATGTGAAAGATGTGGGAGATATTTTTCCCCCGTGCCATTACTTGAACAGATAAAAAAGAAAGGTTTGCGCGAGATGAGTGATTTTTTAGGATTATGTCCCGATTGCCGGAGATTAGTTCTGGCTAATAAGCTTATGGGAAGAGAAGAATAAAATGAAGAAAGTGCTTATAGTTAATTTAGAAAAGTGCGTTGGCTGTCGCACCTGTGAGTTGATCTGTTCTCTTACACATGAACGAAGATGCAATCCCGCAGAGGCCAGAATTACTGTTATTAAATTTGAAGAAAAAGGCCAAAATATTCCAATGTACTGTCAACAATGTGAGACTCCAGTCTGTGAGGCTGTCTGTCCGGCCAAGGCTATCTATAGAGATAGCCTAACTGGAGCCATGCTTGTAGATACCAAAAGATGCATCGGCTGCAGAATGTGTATACTGGCCTGTCCCATCGGTGGCCTTTCGTTTCACCCCACAAGAAAAGAGATCATCAAGTGTGATTTATGCAAAGGTGATCCTGCCTGTGTGAAGTATTGTCCCGAAGGTGCATTTGAGGTTGTGAGTCTTGATGCAATCGGCGTAAAAAGAAGAAGAGAGAATATTAGAAAGTTCTCTTCCTACTTGGACATGATGACGGGAGGAAAAGAATGAATGGCTACAGCGGTAAAATACTATTTATCAATCTGAGCGAAAACCAAATATCCACCATTGAAACATCTCTATATTCCAGAGAATACCTGGGAGGAAGAGGTATTGGGGTTAAGCTTCTCTACGATATGGTGCGGCCAAAACAAGATCCTCTTGGACCTGAAAACATTCTCGTTTTTATGACCGGACCTTTAACTGGAACGTTCACCCCTTCGTCGGGAAGAGTTGATATAGTTACGACGTCGCCTGAGAGCAATTTATTGGGTGGCTCCAATGCCGGAGGTTTCTGGGGACCTGAGCTTAAATGGGCAGGATACGACGGAGTTGTCATTAAAGGAAAGGCTAAAAACCCTGTCTATATACAAATTTATAACGATGAGGTTAATATTAAAGATGCTCAAAAATTATGGGGAAAGGATGTCTTCGAAACTGTTAAAATTTTAAGGCAGGGTAACGAGGAAAATCAGGTAGCCTGTATAGGCCCTGCCGGAGAAAATAAAAGTAACCTTTCCGGGATTGCCTTTAATTTTAGAAACTACGCTGCCCGGGCTGGAGTGGGAGCAGTTATGGGGGCAAAGAACTTAAAGGCAATAGCTGTTAGGGGAACAAAAGGTTCGGATATTTACGATACAAAGGCTTTGCAAGAGATTTGCTTAGAAATTCAAAACAGAGAAAAAATGATGCCATTGTATAAAGATGCCCCCAGCTGGCACTGGAAGCTTTTTCAATCTTTAGAGAAGGATGGGAAGGCCTTTTTTGGCAATTATGAGCCTTTTTTGTGGGAAGATAGAATAAAAGCAGTACAAAATGTAAAAGAGTTTATTCAGCAAAATCACCTCAAGCCAGAATCCTGCCTTACCTGTCCTTTAAGATGCTGGGCTCACTTTTCTGTGAGAGGCGAAGAAGGGGCACCTATTATTGCCTGTCAGGGAACATGGCCCTCCATAGCTTATTTCATGAAATTATCCGATCCTTATTATATATGGCGAATATACACGTTATGTCAAAAGCTGGGTCTTGATGTAGGTGGGACAAGTGCCGTGATGGCTTTAGCTGCGGATCTTTATGAAATGGGCGTAATTTCTTTTAAGGATACAAAAGGTGTCTTATTTGAATTAGGCAATGGAAAGGCCTTTGCCGAAGCAATTGAAAAATTAGCTAAAAGAGAAGATTTTGGAGATATTCTTGCTGAAGGCATAAAAAAAGCTGTCCAAAAAATTGGCAGAAGAGCAGAAAGATACGCTGTCCACTCTAAAGGTGGGACAGAACTCTGGCTTATGGAGGTAAGGCCTTTCAAAGGAGCAGCTCTTGCCTGTGCTGTAACTGATTCCGGGAGTTGCAACAGGGCAACCTATGCTTTCCCGGATTTTTATTATCGCTCTATGCAAAAACAAGCAAAAATGGTAGCCAAAAACATTGTGGGAAAAGAAGAAGCTGCAGATCCTACCACATACGATTATAAGCCAAAGACGGTTCTTTTTTATGAGAATATGCATATTTTTGCTGATTCTCTTGGGGTTTGTGCCATACCTTTTCAACCAGTAGGACTTGAGCTCTGGAGCCGATCTTTCTCTGCCTGTACAGGAATAAAACTTCAATTAAACGATCTCATGTTGACAGTCGAGAGAATTCGAACACTTGAAAGACTGTTTAACTGCAGGGAGGGACTAAAAAGAGAGGATGATACTTTGTCGGAGAGATTGTTTAAGGAGGCTATTAAGGAAGGTCCGTGGAAAGGAGAAGTCCTGGATAGGGAAAAATTTGAGGCAATGAAGGATGAATACTATTTTTTAAGAGGATGGGACAAGGACGGAAGACCTACAGAAAAGACATTAGAAAAATTGGGCTTAAAATAGTTATTTCAGGTGGCCGTGGAGGAGGTATAAGTGCGGTAAAGACTATTCGGGAGAAAAATGAAAATATAGAAATTACTTTGATTTCGAAGGAAGACGTGTCTTACTATTCACGGGGTGTCCTGCGCTACTATATCAAAGGGAAAATTCTCAGTGAAGCACTATTTCCCAGAGGATGGAATTTTTATAAAGAAAACAAGTTGATATCGGTTTTCCCTAAATGCCGGATTATACCTTAACACCCGGGGCAGCAGAATATCGCCGTCAGCATTTGACCGGTAGAATGCCATAGCAAGGAGACAAAATGAAGGTGAAAATTGTGTTAAAT
>Ga0315282_10008693_pt1 | contig 16362 bp, 14 predicted proteins | sample YL17G07_20_MG_FD_203693 | JGI IMG/M metagenome (GOLD analysis project Ga0315282, IMG submission 203693) | Sediment microbial communities from Yellowstone Lake, YNP, Wyoming, USA - YL17G07_20 | ecosystem: Environmental > Aquatic > Freshwater > Lake > Sediment | place: USA: Wyoming | collected...
TTTCTTTTTTTCGGGATCCCGGCGAAGATGGGCGGCCTCGAGTCCTTCCCGATCCGGGCGATAGCCTTCGAGGGGGATGATTGATGCTTTCGAGTGAGTCGCCCGCCATCCTCGACGGTAGAGGGGTGGAACGGCTGCCCACAATCAGGAGTGAAGGGGTCGCTTCGGACTCTCCTACAAAGAATTCAACCGTAGGAGCTGCTTCCTCAAAATCATTTTTATTTTACTGCGGTGGGGAATTTCTACTTTGATATGGTTTTTTTTTGATATGGACAAATCAGTGAAGAGACCTTAATGAAATACCACATTTTAGGTGTTTGACGGGACTTGAACTCCCGAAACCCTTGGGACTCCGATCCGGAACGAGGTTTCCATATGAACGCACGGGTTTTGAAATTGAGGCAGAAACTCCTCGAATCGATCCCCTCCGTGGACATTCATCGGGCCAGGCTGATCACCCAGGCCTATCGAGAAGCCATCGGCGAACCGATGGCCACAGTGAGGGGCAAAGCGCTGTATAAAATCCTTACGGAGATGCCCGTCGGCATCAGCGAGGATGAATTGGTTGTGGGGGGCGCCACCGTTTCGCCCCGGGCTGCACAACTTTTTCCGGAAGTCCAGGCCGGGTGGCTGGACCAGGAACTGGATACGGTTAGCACGAGGGAATATGACCCGCTCTATTTGTCTGCGGAAGACAAGGAAGAATTACGCTCGAAGATCCTCCCCTTTTGGCGGGGGAAGACCATTTATGATCGAGTCTTTCAGGATTGCCCGCCGGAGACAAAACATCTGATCTTCCAAGATCCTGATGTTTTTCCGACCCAGTCAACGGCCATCATCGATAATTTTTCTTTGATTCAAAAGGGCGTGGGCACGGTGGTCCCCAACTATGAAAAAGTGCTCAATCTTGGACTGAAAGGAATCATGATCGAGGTTCAATCCACCATCTCCAAACTGGACCTGACGGACCCCCGGGATATCCCTAAACTGTTATTCCTGAAGTCCGTCTCAACTACCCTGGACGGACTGAGCCAGTTGGCTCGACGCTATGCCAGCCTGGCCAGGCAGTTGGCGGAACAAATCCAGAATGAAAAACGCCGAGGGGAACTGGAGAAGATCGCCGAGGTCTGTTCGTGGGTTCCCGATAATCCCCCCCGAAATTTTTGGGAGGCCGTGCAATCTTTCTGGTTTACCCACCTGGCCGTAAGGATTGAGGAAAGCGGTCACTCTCTCTCGCCCGGCCGTTTTGATCAATACCTGTTCCCCTTTTACCCCAAAGATTCGCTCCCGGAAAAAGAAGGTATTGCATTGGAGCTTATCGAATGCCTCTTTATTAAACTGTCGGAACTGATGCTCTTCTCCAGCACGGATACTTCTAAATTTTATACCGGGGTTCCCCAATGGCAAAATTTAAACCTTGGGGGAAAAACGAAGGAAGGTCGTGACGCTACCAATCCAATCTCCCGCCTCTGCCTCGATGCCATGATGGAACTTCGCCTGGCCCAGCCCGATATCTCCGTACGCATTCATCCCGATACGCCAGAATCCTTCTTGATCCGGGCGTGTGAATTGGCCCGCTTGGGTACCGGCCATCCGAAATTTTATAACGAAGACCTGATCGCCCATTCCATGGCTTGCAAGGGTCTTTCGCTCGAAGATTCACGAAACTTCTCCATCATGGGATGTGTGGAACCCAGGGTCACTTCCAAAGAAGGCATTCATCTGACAGGGGGCTTCATCAACATCCCGGCCGCCGTGGAGTTGGCGTTGAATGATGGCCATTGGCGCTGGCTGAAAAAAAGGATTGGCCTCTCCACGGGCGACCCGATCCAATTTTCCTCCTTCGATCAGTTCTATGACGCCTTCAAGAGCCAGTTGGCCCACTTAATCCGTCATATGTTTGTCGTCAACGCTTTGGCCGAGAATGCCTATTCAGAATTATTATCCGCCCCTTTTCTTTCCGCCTTGACCGCAGAATGTATTCAAGAGGGAAAGGATCTTCAGCATGGAGGGGCCCTTTACAATTTCGGGCCGGCGGTAAACGGCATCGGCATTGCGGATACGGCTGACTCGATCCTGGCGGTAAAAAAACTCGTCTTCGAACAAAAGAAACTGACCATGGCTGAATTGCTGGAAGCCCTGGAAAAAGATTTCGCAGGGGCCGAGAGGATTCGCAACCTTCTCCTCTATGGGGCGCCGAAATTTGGCAATGATGAAGAGGAGGTCGATTCTCTGGCCCATGATATGATCCAGTTTTTCAATGAGGAGTGCATGCGATACGGGAATATTTTCGGGGGACAGGCCCAGGCGGGGATCATACCCGTTACCGCGGGGATCCCCTTCGGCAAAGTTGTGGGCGCGCTGCCCAGCGGAAGAAAAGCCGGAGAGCCCTATGCCGATGGGTCTTCACCCAGCGCCGGTTGTGATAAAAAGGGGCCAACGGCAGTCGTGCGCTCCGTTGCCCGCTTGGATTTAGCCCGGCTGCGCAACGGGGACCTGTTAAACATGCGCCTCAATCCCACATCGGTAAATCATGCGCAGGGCCTAAAAAAAATGGCCGACTTCATCCGCGGCTTTTGCGACGTGGGCGGCTGGCACATCCAGTTTAACCTGGTAGACACCGCCACGTTACTGGATGCCCAGGCGCATCCCGAAAAATATTCCGACCTATTGGTCCGGGTGGCCGGATACAGCGCCTACTTTACCAAACTCCATCGGGAAGTTCAGGACGATATCATTCGCAGAACGGAACACTGTCTGTGAGGCCGCAAGACCCCCGGGGCTTGATCTTCGACATCCAGCGATATTCTCTGAAAGATGGACCGGGGCTCCGGATTCTTGTTTTTTTTAAGGGGTGCCCCTTGCGCTGCCTCTGGTGTTCCAACCCGGAATCGCAATCCAGCCAAAAGGAAATCCTCTATGATGAGGCGCGTTGCCATGGATGCGGGGAGTGTGTTGCCCATTGCCGGGGCGGAGCCCTGATCCAGGACCCAACGGGTAAGATTCGCCATGACCTTTTCGCCTGTCGTCAATGTGGGGAGTGTGTGGAAACCTGTCCGTCTCGAGCCAGAACGTGGACTGGACGCTGGGTCACCATCGCGGAACTGATGCGGGAGCTGGAAAGGGATTTGCCCTTTTTCCGTAGGTCCGGAGGCGGTGTAACCTTGGGGGGAGGGGAGCCGATGTCCCAGCCCGATTTTGCGGCGGCGGTATTGAGGGCGTGTAAGGAGCAGAATATCCATACCTCCGTGGAGACCTGCGGATACGCGCCCTGGGAGACCCTGGAGCGACTGGCCCGCTCCACGGATCTATTCCTTTATGATCTGAAACAAATGGACCCGGTTAGGCACGAACAATGGACTGGCGTGTCCAATCAGCTGATCTTGCGCAACTTAGAAGAGTTGGCGAGGATCCATGCGCAGATTGTCGTTCGTTACCCTTTGATTCCTGGAGCCAACGATAGCCACCGCGACATCCTGGACTTAATTCAATATATCCGTGGGGTCAGGACTCTTCAGAAAGTGGAGATTTCCCCTTATCACCGCTACGGAGAGTTAAAATATTCGCTTCTGGGGAGGCCTTATCCTTTGCGGGCCGTGCAGGTTTTATCGGAAGAGCAGGTCAATGAAGTGGTCTCTTTGATACGATCGCACGGTTTGGATTGCGAATCCCTCCATTAGGGTTTTCCGGGGTCGGGTGCGATGGATCCCGCCACGGCCTTGTCGGGAAACCTAAAAATAATGATTGACAGGAATAGGGAAAGTTCTCTATAAAAAGGACGTTGATTCTTAGAGGAATGGTCAGCTTTAATCAAAGACGTTAAACTAGGTACCGATGAAAGGAGGACCAAGTACTATGAAATCAAAAAAACTTCTGAAAGAGGTGTTTCTGCTCGGCCTGACGATTTCTTGGGTCATGGCACCGGTCCCTTCCGCGAATGCCCAGGAAAGATTTCCCTCGCGACCCCTGACGATTATTTGCCCCTGGGGCGCGGGTGGGGCAACGGATACCATCGCCCGCATTGTGGCCGCAATCATGGAAAAGGAGTTGGGCCAGCCGGCGAATGTTGTAAACCGGACAGGTGGGGGGGGAGCGGTTGGGCATACCGCCGCTGCTACGGCCCCGCCAAATGGCTATACGCTATGCCTATCCACCACTGAACTCGCCATGATGCATTGGATGGGCTTGGCCCAGATCACCTATAAGGATTTTAAGGCTGTGGGGCGCCTGGCAACAAATCCCGCAGGTGTGAATGTGCGGGCCGATGCTCCATGGAAGACCCTGAAGGATTTGCAGGAATATATAAAGGCCAATCCGGGTAAGTTGAAGGCATCGGGGGTTGGACCGGGCGGCATTTGGGATCTGGCCCGCGCGGGCTGGTTAAAAACTGTGGGGTTGCCAGTCAATTCTGTGCGTTGGGTTCCGAGCAACGGCGCAGCTCCGGCCTTACAGGAATTGTTAGCCGGCGGAATCGATATCGTGCCTTGTAGTCTGCCGGAGGCTCGGGCCTTGATCGAGGCCAAAAAAGCAAAGGCACTGGGCATAATGGCGGATAAACGGGCCGAACTCTTCCCGGATGTTCCGACTCTGAAGGAGATGGGCATAAATTGGTCGGTTGGCGCTTGGTGGGGGGTTTCGGCGCCCAAGGAGACACCTGCGGAAATCGTCGCTTTATTGGAAAAATCAGTTGAGAATGTCGCGGCCAGCCAGCCGTTCAAGGAATTTATGCAAAAGAACGGGTTTACCATCTCCTATTTAAATGCTTCTCAATTTCAGGCTTTTCTCGTCGCGGATGATGAGAGCAAAGGCAAGCTCCTAAAAGAAGCAGGCATTGTGAAATAGAAGAAAAGAGGAGCGATTATGCGGAGATGGAAATGGAAATCGTCGAGGATTATTTTGTCAATGATTGGTTTTCTGCTGGGTCTGGGTTTATCCGTAGCCTTTGCTATTGATATAAATCGTGGCGGGAATGACGAGGATTCGCATAGGTCATTTGGTTTATATTTGAATTCTGCGGAGGCTATTGGAAGCGGAAACTATAATGAGGATTATTATGATCCGGATCTCGGGAAAAGATGGGGAGGGAATAATTCAACCATGCCGCGAGACATGAATTATGAAGACTGGATGAGGAGGGAAGGGGTACCCCCCTACTTTTGCGGGGACTCGGCGAGAGCAGGGGGTCGCTAATTTTCGCAACCAAGTACCCTAGCTCATTCATCAAAACCGCCCCATCTTCAAGACCTTCATCATCTCCCGGTGAATCTTTTCGTTGCTGGCTAAAACGTATTTTCCATCCAGAACGAGGGGGGTCCCCAGGAAATCAGTGACTTTCCCCCCCGCTTCCCTGACCATCAGGCTCCCGGCGGCCAAATCCCATGGGCCCAGCTTCATCTCCCAAAATCCGTCGAAACGCCCGGCGGCTACGTAGCATAGATCTAAGGCTGCGGAGCCGGCCCTTCTAACGGCGTGGACGCGGAGGGCGAAATTTCGGAAGTGATCGAAGTTGTCAGCCGCGGTCTCCCGGATGTCATAGGGGAACCCAGTGGCCAGTAAGCATTCGGACAGTTTGGGGGTTGAGGAAACGTGGATTTTCCGTCCGTTAAGACGCGCCCCTTTTCCTTTCTTACCCACGAAGAGTTCATCGCGCGTGGGGTCGTAGACCACACCGAGGATCACCTCTCCTGCCTTCTCCAGAGCGATGGACACGGAGAAAACTGGATAGCCATGGGCGTAGTTGGTTGTCCCGTCCAAAGGATCGATAACCCAGCGGTAGGGAGAATCCCCCCGCAGGTCGGTTTTTTCTTCGGCAAGGAGGCTATGGTCGGGGTAGCGTTTGCGGATTTCGGAGATGATGACCTTCTCAGCGAGAAGGTCCATCTCGGTGACCAAATTCACGACCCCTTTATATTTCACCTGTCTTTTCCAGCCGAGTCTGCGTTTTAGAAGCAGTCCAGCCTTTTTCGCAGCCAGGATGGCTGCCTGTTCGAAGGATTCCATGTTTTCCCATTATTCCTTTCAGACTCGTAAAATCAAACCACGGTGGTCACAGGGAAAATATTCGTTTCTATATTTGCTTCGAGATTCATGTCCATGTTTCTATCGGTGAAGGCACGGGTAAAGGTATAACGCCGGAAGGCCTTTTGTCAATAATGACTTGAAAAATGGCGGATTGTATGATAATTTCCAGAAAATTTGGAATTCGCCGTGGAGCCTGATGTGGAAAAAATAGCAGAAGGAGCAAGCTATGCCTGAAGTGGTGGTAAAAGGAACGAAGATCCATTATCTCGAGAAAAAATCCAGAACCTCCGGCCCGGTTATGACGGTCGTCTTGATTCACGGAAGTGGCGGGAACGCCGGCCTGTGGCGAAAGGTAATGGAGGGATTGGCGGATGGTTACGACTCACTGGCTGTCGACCTCCCGGGCCACGGAAAGTCAGAGGGGGAGGGGATGAAGAGCATCGCGGAGTATCGTGAGTTCGTAAAAGATTTTTTCGGGGTGCTGGGGATGGAGAAAATTGCCTTAGGGGGCCATTCTTTAGGGGGTGGGGTCGTTCAAGACTTTGCTCTTAAGTACCCAGAAAAGCTGAGGGCCGTCCTTTTGATCGGAACGGGTGCCCGCCTCCGGGTCTTGCCGGAGGCGCTGGAAAGGTTGGGGCAGATGGCCGAGGGAAAAATCGAGCCCCGGTTTGAGCCGTGGGGATTCAGCTCGGGAGCCACTCCGGAATTACTTTCCGAAGGAGAGCGGGAATGGGCGAAGACGAGCCCCCGGGTGCGGTATCATGACATGGCAGCCTGTGATCAGTTCGACATTATGAAGGAGGTGGATAAGATTCGCCTGCCCGCACTTATGGTTTGCGGACGCGAAGACCGTCTGACCCCCGTAAAATACTCTGAGTATCTAAAAGGCAAGATTCCTGGGTCGAAGATGGAAATCGTCGAGGGAGCCGGCCACACGGTGATGCTGGAAGCCCCTGAAGCCTTGAGTAAAGTGATCTTGACTTTTCTCCGCTCCCTGGGGTTCTCGACCCCCCATCGATGAATGAAATACCGTTCGATCTATGAAATCAATCATCTCCCCCCTGAAGAACGAATCAAGCTCTACCGGAGCTTGATCCCACCCCCGGTATTTTCCCTGTTCGAGATCGATCGAAACACCCTCCTCAACCGGGAGAGGGATAAGGTGGTGCAGTTCCATACGCCGGAAACCCATGGGTTCGCCTCCATCGACGTCAAGTGGCGAATGGAAGACCAGGACTCGATCTTTTTCCTGCAGATCTCGGATACCCCTTTTATGGACAATCTGGAACTTTCCTTCATAGTGATCAACGATCCCCGGGGAAAACGCTTTCAAATCGACCTGGATACGCGGGGAAAAGACACTCTCTTCGGGACGGCCGGGAGAAATCCAGCCGAAGAAGAACGGGCGATGAAAGCGGGGCTGGGACCCGGGCAGGTCCGTCCCGGGCTGAAATTGCTGAGGGAGTTCGTCCCTCTCCTGGAACGCTTTGCCTCCAGGCTGGGTACTTCCATCATCTCAGCGGAAGCCCTTTTCTACCATAATGCCATCCAATACGAAAGAAGCGGGTTCGGATACATGGAGGGGCGGAAGCAGATGGAGGAGATCGACCGGGAATTCCTCCCCGGAGGAAGGCTCTACGAGCGTCTTGACGGGTCCACTCCCTTCCGCATGAAAGGAGCGGAAAAATCGGTCCGCGGACGAAGTTGGGCGATCCAGGATGGAATTCTCGGGGGGCCGTGGGTCTCTCCAAAGATCTACAAACCGGTGGGAAAGTTGGTGGGGGTGAATACCTTCCACGGGGAAGGGTTTTAAACACTTTTACCAACTATTTTTTAAGCCAGGCGGCTATCCGCTTGTCAGCGAACGCTCCAACTGGTAGTCTGAGAGTTAATTCATGCTTGCTTGAAGGGGGAGGAGCCTGCTTTCTGGAGAAAATGGCCCTCGAGGAATGATTATGGACAGTTTGATTTGTATAAAATGTAACAAACGATTTCCTTTGGAAGAAAAGATTTGGAAATGTAGCTGCGGGGGACTTCTGGATATCGATTTTCGGCCCCATTTCCCCATCGATGAAATCCGGCAGAGAAAGCCCACGATGTGGAGGTACCGAGAGGCCATCCCGATTTTGGAAGATAAAAATATCATCTCCTTTGATGAAGGATTTACCCCTCTGATCCCTGTGAGCTTTGGGACCAAAACCGTGTGGATCAAACAGGATCATCTTTTCCCCACGGGGTCTCATAAAGACCGGGGGGCCTCTGTCCTGATCAGTAAAATAAGAGAATTAGGGATTACCAGCGTTGTGGAGGATTCCTCCGGCAACGCGGGCTGCGCCGTTGCGGCCTACTGCGCCCGGGCCAAAATCGAATGTGAGATATTTGTCCCAGAAAACACCGCTGCAGGCAAATTAGCTCAGATCCAGTTTTACGGGGCACAACTCATTAAGATTCCCGGTTCACGGGAAGATACCGCCCAGGCCGCTTTAAGGGCCGCCGAAAAAATTTATTATGCCAGCCACTCCTGGAACCCCTTTTTCTTCCAGGGGGAAAAGACTTTTGCCTTTGAAGTCTGCGAGCAACTTGGCTGGCAAGCTCCGGATTCTGTCGTCCTACCGATTGGGAGCGGAAGTCTTTTATTGGGAGCCTTCATCGGCTTCAATGAACTTTTTCATAACGGAATCATTCACAAGATCCCTAAAATCATCGGGGTCCAAGCGGCCTGTTGCGCACCCATATACAAAGCCCTCAGGGAAAATTTAGAGGAAATCCCGAAGATCGACAAAAAAGATACTGTGGCGGAAGGAATCGCCATCGCCGAGCCGATCCGGGGGAAACAAATTCTGGAAGCGGTGAAAAAGAGTAAAGGCGAGATATTTATCGTGGACGAGCTTGAAATCAAGAAATCATTACTCCGCGTCTGTGAAAAGGGATTTTATATTGAACCAGCGTCCGCGGCCACGACGGCCGGCCTATGCAAATACCTGGAAACCTCCAGCCCGGATGAAATCATTGTTTCTCTTTTCACCGGCCACGGGTTGAAAACGACCGAAAAGATGTTGAAGATACTTAAGGAATCCTCTCTTGTCCCGGAATTTCTGTAAGAATTTGTAAAACTTCCTTGACATTCCTCTCCAGTTTTTATAGAATCCTCCAGAAATCACGGCTCTCCAAATGCGTCAGCCCTGGATGTTGGCGTAGGGCTTGGAGAAAATGGGGCAGCATTTCTTGGAAGAGCAATGGGGAGCGGAGAACAGGGATGCGAATTAAGATCATCTGCCCCAGTTCGCACGATCGGAGCAATCAGCTGATCAAGCTCCGGCGCGCGACGGTACCCCCCCTCTCCATTTTCCATCTGGCGGGACTGACGCCCCGCGAACACGACGTGAGTGTGGTGGACGAGAGTGTGCAGCCGCTTGATTTCGACGATCCGGTAGACCTGGTGGCGATCACCTCTACGACCTCAGGGATTAAGCGTGCCTACCAAATTGCGGATGAGTTCCGGGGCCGGAAAGTGAAGGTGGTCATGGGCGGCATCCATGCCACCATGCTTCCCGACGAAGCGCTGGTGCACGTCGACGCGGTCGTGCTTGGTGAAGCCGAGGACGTGTGGGCGAAGGTTCTCACAGACGTCCAGCAGGGGGCCTTGCACCGGACCTACCAGGGCACCCGGAGGGAGTCCCTGGGAAACCTACCGTTTCCTCGGTTCGATCTCATCGACCATTCCAAATACGTTCGCCTTCCCTTCCGGAAGAGCCCCATCATTCCGGTGCAAACGGCTAGGGGATGTCCCCATCTCTGCGATTTTTGCTCGGTCTCAAAGTTCTGGGGCAGGGAAATGCGGTTCCGGCCCGTGGACGACGTAGTCGCGGAGATCCGATATAGCGGGGCTGATACGGTCTTTTTCACCGATGACAACTTCGTCGCACATCCCCAGCGGACCCAGGAGTTAGCTAAGGCGCTCATGCCCTTGAAAATCCGCTACATCTGCCAAGTTGACAGCCTTGCCTATCGACAACCCGAGGTCATCATGGCCATCGCTCGGAGTGGCTGCTTCCTGGTTTTCGTTGGCTTCGAGAGCCTCAACAACCAGAACCTCGCCAACGTCAACAAGGCCTTCAATCACCCGTCGAACTACCCCGAGCTTATCACTGTCTTTCATAAGCACGGAATCAACATGTACGCGAGCTTTATCATGGGCTTCGAGCACGACACTTCGGATACCACCCGCGCCACCGTAGACTTCCTCATCGATCAGAAGGTAAGCCTCGCCTCGTTCTTCCGGCTCACGCCCTACCCGGGCACAGGCCTCTATGATCGTCTTGTCCGCAACGGCTTCCTGCTTGATAGGACATGGTGGCTCAAGAGGGGGGAGGGCCTGCAGAACGGGGTGAGGTACCCGGGGAACCCCCATACCGGGGAAGAGCTTTCCTCATTGGCGATGCGGCGCTTTTTCTCCTTGCGTTCCATCCTGAAAAGGTTCTTCCCATTCCCTCCGTTCAAGATCGCGTTCGTAGGCCTCAATTGGTATGCCTACCGGAAGGTGAGGCGCTTCAACAAGGTGACGATCCTGTAACGCCCCGCACAGCCGTCGCTTTAGCGGGCGGGATCCTCATCAAGGCCCTGGTTCTTCCAGCGCTTGGCGCTCGTCCCTATCTACTCTGTGGGCATAGAGCCAAGGTTAGCGTCCTGTTTTCTGGTTGGCCGATGCTTATTTCGCTTATGCCCTGCTTGAACCAAAAGAAAGGTAAAGCCAGGAACTGGCATGGGGAAGTTAAAAAATTTAAATTAAAATATCTATTGACTTTTTTGAGTTTTTGGATATTATAGCGATTAACAAATTTGCAGATTTAGTAAACATGAGAAGCCTGGACAGAGAGAATGTTGTGATGGAATTAGATGAAGTGCTGTGAGTTTTGAGCGGCGGATATTTCTATAGGGTTTTGAACCCATAAAAGGGTCACAGAGGACTCGCTCCCTTGCAATTGCCATTTTTCAAAAACTCCTCCAAGGGGGCCGCCACGAAGGAAAGACCGGTTATACAAAAGCGCGTGGTGGTTACGGGGGTGGGGGTCGTCTCGCCGATCGGCATCGGCAAAGAGGCCTTCTGGCAGGCTTTGATCTCCGGGAAATCCGGCATAGGGATGGTCACCCATTTTGACGCTTCTTCTTATCCCTGCAAATTTGCGGCTGAGGTCAACGATTTCGAGGTTACGGATTTCATCCCCCCGAAAAAGGCCCGCCGGCTTCCGCGCGGTTCCCAGTTCGCCATTGTATCCAATCAAAAAGCTTTAGAAGATGCTCAATTAGATCTTTCCCGGGAAGATCCTTACCAAATCGGGTTGAGCTACGGCACGGCTCTGGGGCCCATGGATATTTACGAAAAATTCGGTGCGGCGTTCTATGAACGGGGCTTGAAGCGGGTCAACCCCACCTTTTTGGGGACGATGAACCACAATGCAATGATTGGGGCGATGGCCGAAGCTTTTGGCATTCATGGGTATAACACAGCAATCTCCGCCGGGTGCTCTTCGGGAAACGTAGCCATCGCCAATGCCTATCATGTCATTTCCAGCGGCAGGGCGGAGGTCCTAGTCACTGGGGGCGTGGATACGCCCATTTATCCCTTGACCTTCGGCCTGTATGCGGCATCCAATTCGATGACACCCTTAAATGGCGATCCCAAGCAGGCCATGTGCCCTTATGATAAACGAAGGGCTGGTTTCGTTTTGGGGGAGGGGGCGGGGACCTTGATTCTGGAAGAGATGGAGCATGCGAAAAAGCGGAAGGCAAGGATTTACGCCGAAGTACTGGGCTGTGGCCTGACTAATGACGCTAATAATCTTGCAATATCCAGTCCGGAAACAAGACATGCGATAAGAGCTTTTCAAATTGCCTTATCTGAGGCCTCTTTGGAACCAGAAACGGTGGACTATATCTGTGGACACGCCCATTCTTCCGTTATGCTGGACAAAAAAGAGACTTACGTGATCAAAGAGGTATTTGGCGATCATGCCTCCCAACTAGCCGTAAGTACGATTAAAGCAATGGTTGGGCATTCAATGGGTGGGGGGACGGCTATGCAGAGTATTGCCGCGTGTCTGGCCCTCCATGAAGGAATCCTTCCCCCGACCATTAATTATGAAGTACCGGATCCAGAATGTGACCTGGACTACGTGCCCAACCAACTCAGGAGGAGAAATATTAAAACCGCTCTGGTGAATTCCTTCGGCTTGGGAGGGACGAACGTGGTAATTGCTTTTCGGAAAATCTGAAAATGCGCAGGCCCTAAATTTCTTTCCGGGGTGGGAGATTGAGATTGTTGCTGATCCAACCATCTCAGATCATCGCAGGAGGAAAAGTTTACAAAGCCAAAAAGATCATGTTTTCCCACCTGAACTTGCCGGCCTTGGCTTCCTTAACTCCTCCGGAATTTCAAGTTGAAATCATCGATGAATATTTTGAGGACATCCCTTTCGATGATCCAGCAGATCTCATGGGCATCAGTTTCAATACTCCCCAAGCCCCCCGGGCCTAACAAATTGGCGATAAATTCCAAAGGCGCGGGAAGAAGGCGGGTTAGAGGGTTTACCCGCTCCACTTTTGGATCTTTTACCGAAAGATCGCTAAAAGCTTTTCAGGCTTAAATTTTCCCTGCATGCGCTGGGGGATGCCCTTTCAATTGTGATTCTTTTGTGACCAAATTCTTTGGCAGGGAGTGTTGTTGACTGCCAGTGGTAGAGGTAGTGTGGGAGATTGAAAGCATGAAGTTCTGGCCCTGCTTCAGAAAAGACTGTTTCCCGTCGAAAAGAATAAATGAAAGAAATCGGGGAAATGGGTTTTGGAATCTGATGGCCCTTTTTTGGGAGCAAACCTTTAAACGGTTTCCCCCGCATCAAAAACTCCTCCAAGAAATAGTGGAGAATGTGGGTCAGTCACCTTCTTCCCCGGATTTTCTTTTGGACGCAGGTTGTGGCCCAGGGCTTTTGAGCTTGGAACTGGCGCGGCGGGGGCATAAGGTCTTAGGGATCGACCGATCCCCCGAGATGCTAAAAAGGGCGCAGAAAAGAAAGCTGATGGAAAGGCTGGATAATCTATCTTTTCTTCAAAAAGACTTGAACCTGGAGCTTAGTAGTCAGGAATATTCTTTTTACAAAATCTTGTTTGTTCATTCCCTTTATTTGCTGGATGACCCAGGACAAACATTGCGGAAAGTCGCTGACACCCTCGTCGAAGGGGGAGAGATTTTAATGTGCAACCCATCCCGAAGACTTACCTTGGCGGAGCTTTGGGCAGGGGGGTGGTCCTTTTTGAACGAAGGCCTGCGTGAGAAGGGCTTTCTTTCAATTTTTTTCTTTTTGGCGATCGCTCTAGCGATGGGAAGCTTACATCTCGTGATCCAGTATCGCAAGAAAAGAGTTTATCATTGTTGGGATGAAAAAGAAATTGAAGAGCTTCTGAAGACCAGTGGTTTTCGATTGAAGTGGTTGCACAAGAGCTGCCTGGGCAACAGCCACCTCTTCCTTTGCGCCGTGAAGGAGCGATGAAGTGAGCCTTCATGCCCTCCCTCCGATAATCGCCGCTTTAGTTTATCTCCTCGTGGGTCTTCTTGTTTATTCCCGAAAAAGGCCCAATCCAATTAATAGAATCTTTGCTATCATGCTCCTATGTGTTTCTTTGTGGAACGTTGAGTGGGCCGGACTCATTAGCGCCCCGAATGTTGATTTTGCTCATCATTGGGGGAATATTTTCCGGATTGGCCTTCTCTTCATTCCACCGACCTTTCTGCATTTTACCCTTCGCTTCACCAGTCCCCGGGAAATCTCCCGGCTGTCGAGAAAAATTCTGCTAATTTTTTATGTCTTGTCCTGCTTTTTTGGGCTGATTAATTGGACCCATTATTTTCACGGAGATGTAATTGCTTCTCCTTGGGGATATCATTTCCAAGGCGGCCCGTTATACTTTTTATTCCTCTTGCAAGTGATCTTCGCTGTTCTGCTCTCCTTTTATTTTATGGTTCAGGGCTACACTCTCGCTAACAGTTATGATCGGCACAAGCTGAAGTATTTTTTCCTGGCCGTCGGCGTAAGCTTTGTCTTGGGTAGCCTGAACTTTTTGCCCATTTTTGGAATGCAGGTTTACCCTATGGGGAGCATTGCTGTTACCGTTGGACTCTTTATCGCCGCCTATTCCGTGGTCCAGCATCGCCTGATGGATGTCAGCATCTTCATGGCCAAAGGGCTGGGATATATTTTATCCATATCCCTTCTGGGTGCCCCCGCTGTTTTACTCATCATTCTTCTGCAAAAATATCTTTTTCATCAAATCGATTTATCCTTTTCTTTTATCGTCCTTCTGATCGGGATCGTCGCCGCCTTAGCTTTCCACGATGTTAAGGAGCGGATGGATCGGGCGATGCACCAGATTATCGTCAAGGATAAATATTTTTACCATCGGGTCCTCGAAGAGTTTAGCCGTCGCCTGGTGACGATCATGGACCTGAACCGTCTGCTTCCCATGCTTGCGGACACAGTGGAAAAAAGTATGATTGTTACGCGCATATCTATCTTTCTTTACAACCCGGAAAAAGAAATTTTCCGCCGGGCTCTGGTGCGGGGCTTGCCAGAAAATGAAATGGCGGATGTATCTTTTAAAAGCGGGGATCCGATCATTCGCTGGCTCCACGAAAAGAAAGAAGCAATCCTGCGCCCCGAATTGGAGGGCAAACTGAGGAGTCCTGAAGAGGAAGAGCTTTTTAAGGTGATGGCACGATTTCAGGCAGAGGTCTGCCTGCCGCTTATTTACATGGACCGGTTGATCGGCTTTATCAACCTGGGGCATAAATTCGAAGAAGAGATGTATTACCGGGAAGACCTCGACCTTCTGAATACCCTGGCCAACCAGTTGGCCATCGCCATCGAGAATGCCAACCTGTATGAAAGTCTGAAAAAATCACAGAATATCATGCGGCGAGCGGACCGACTGGCCTCCCTGGGGACTTTGATTTCCAGTCTGGCCCATGAGATTCGCAACCCCCTGGTTTCCATCAAGACCTTTACCCAGCTCCTTCCCGAGCGCATGGAAGATGAAGAATTTCGAAATTATTTTCTCAAGGTGGCCTCCGGGGAGATTGACCGGCTGACCACCCTGATCAACGAACTTTTGGGATTTGCCCGGCCGTCGGAGCCCAACCTCCAGGGAGAAAATGTAAACGCCATCATCGAGAAAATAGAATTTCTGATCGTCACCGAAGCCCGGAAGAAGAATGTTACCATTTCCAAAGACTTTATGTCCAATCTCCCGCCCGTGAATGTGGATGCGGAGCAGATCAAGCAGGTGCTGCTGAACATACTCCTGAATGCCATCCAGGCCATTCCTGGGGATGGGAAAATCTGGATTGAGACCCGGACTGTCCAGGTTCTCCGCGAGGAGAACAGCGAACGGTTCGTTCAGATCGAAGTCCGGGATAACGGGATCGGAATCTCCAAGGAGAATCTGGAGCGGGTTTTTGATCCATTTTTTTCGACCCGGCCGGACGGGAGTGGGTTGGGCTTGGCCATCAGTTACCAGATCATTCATGAGCATGGGGGGTTCATCGACCTGGAGAGTGAAGTCGGCAAGGGGACGAGTTTTCGGGTGCATTTGCCATTGAACGCGGGAGGGAAAGATGTTCCTGGAAAATAAGGGGCGAAAGAGGAAAGTGTTGGTGGTGGATTCTTCTTCTAGCGTGCGTACCTCGATCTGGATGATTTTGAAGGATGAGTATGTGGTGTTGACGGCGAGTGAGCCCAAGGAGGCTTTGGAGGTAGTGGGTCGGGGGGAGGTGGAGGTTGTATTGGTGGGGGTGGACCTGCCGTTGTATTTTTACGGGTCGTTTTTTCGGGGTTTGCGTCGGGTGAGTTCGCGGTTGCCGGTTCTTTTGCTTTTTGGGGAGGAAGCGGGGCGGGAGCGGAAGGTGGAATTGGGGTTTAGTGATGGGTTGGGGAGGCCCTTTATGGTGGAGGAGTTGCGGGAGAAGGTGAGGGGTTTGCTGTACCGGAGGGACTGGGCGGAGAAGAGTGGGTTTTTGGGGAGTTCGTTGTCGGTGGAGGAGCGGGTTAAGAATTGGTTTTATTCATGGCGGGTATCGGGGGAGGTGCGGGAGAGGGTTTTGCAGGTAAGCGGGTCGTTGTATCCGGTAATGATTCAGGGGGAGGAGGGGACGGGGCGCAGTGTAGTGGCGAAGGCGGTGCATTATTTGGGTTTAGGGAAGGAGCGGCCGTTTTTGCGTTTGGTTTGTAGGGATTTGAGGCCGGAGGTATTTGTGGGGAGGTTAAAGGAATGGTGGAAGGGAGGAGGGGGGTT
>Ga0315282_10008695_pt1 | contig 16359 bp, 13 predicted proteins | sample YL17G07_20_MG_FD_203693 | JGI IMG/M metagenome (GOLD analysis project Ga0315282, IMG submission 203693) | Sediment microbial communities from Yellowstone Lake, YNP, Wyoming, USA - YL17G07_20 | ecosystem: Environmental > Aquatic > Freshwater > Lake > Sediment | place: USA: Wyoming | collected...
GACCTGACCGAGATTTTGGTTCCGGACCAGCCCAGCAAGATCCGCAACACAGCTGCAACCACGATTCTGACGAAGACCTAAACAAACCCACTGAAAGATCAATCTAATTGGACTACAAGTCCGCGCAACATTACAGTTGGGGGGTACTAGGTGGCGTCGTTCGCATTCGTTGAATCCGATGAGGCGGTTTGGGAGCGGTGTTGAGGAACGGTTACTCAGAAGCTTTAGCCTTAATTGTGGGGACAGTTCTGAGTGCGCGGGTTGCCACGTGCGAAACCTGCGGATTAGAAGTGAGGCACCGGCGACTTTTGATCGCTACTCGCCAGGGTCAATCAGGAACAAATGTAATCGAAGCAAATGAGATGCAAATCGTCACGCTTAATGGTTGAGGCCACTGCCACACTCGAGATTTCCGAGTCTTCGACGACTTCCTTCAGTCTGAGTACGGTCTGAACAAGCTTCGAGGCATCCTTGTCCTTCCAGAACCCCTCATATGCTTGTCGGAGAGACTTAACGTGGACGCGAGGGAGAGGCGTGGCCAATGTCTTTCAGTCGCATCCAGTTTTTGGACACTACGGGCATGTCTTCCTCGTCGTCCCCCAGACTACGAGTAGGGGAAGAGGGGCGGGCTGATCTCTGCAACCTTATCGCCGGCTTCTTTCATGCGCGCCAACAGCCTCTGCCGCAGGTTCTCCGCAATTTCAATGGTCCCGTCGCGTCCCGCGAGGTTGACCAATTGATGAGGGTCGGAATACAAGTCATACAACTGGTATTCGGCATATTGGTCGCTGAAGGGTGCGGGTTTCGATCCCCCCGAGAGATTGTGGGGGGTATGCTCGGCATATGGTTTGGCGGGATCAGCGGGCTTCTGGCCATGCTGTTTTGCCGCCCCCACCACGTACGTCCACTGCTTGGTGCGGAGCGCCCGCCCCACCATGAATTCAGCCGTCTGAATAAAGACTTCGTTGCGCCATCCCTCGGCGTTCCCTTCCACCAGGGGCAAAGCGCTCTTCCCCTGCATGCTTGCGGGGATGGGAGCCCCGGCGGCGTCTAAAATCGTCGGAGTGATGTCCACCATGCCCACCAACTCCTGTACCACCCGTGCGCGGTCGAACCTGGGGCCTTGGATAATCAAGGGCACGTGGATGGAACTCTCGTGAGCGCTTCGCTTGTATTCGGTATTGCGAGTGCGGAAATGGCAGCCATGATCACTGGTGAAAACCACAATGGTGTTCTCGTCCAGCCCCAGTTTCTTGAGCGTGCCCAGGATGGTGCCGACGGCTTCATCGATCTTGGCGATGCACCCGTAATATTTGGGCAGTTGGTCTTGCCAGTCTCCGTGAAAGAGGCGCAGGTCGTGGGGTACGAAGGGATTGGCATATCGCTCCGCGTAGCCCTTGGGCGCCACGCAGCTATTCTCATCATTCTGGTAATGCGGCTCGATGTATGAAACCGCCAGCAGGAACGGTTCCTTCCCCCGGTCCTGGAGAAAGTTCACCGCAAGCTGCGTCATGAAATCGATCCGGTAAGTGCCCTCGAAATGGATGGGCTTACCGTCTCCGTCGTATAAGTCACCCTCGTAAGCGTGCGAGGTGAACTCCAAAACATTGGACGCTTCCCAAAGGTCCCGGAAACCGCCACGGTCCTCCAATGGAACGGGGCCCCTGGTGTGCTCCGCCAGGTGCCATTTACCAATGTAATTCGCTGTGTACCCTTGCTGGCGCAGCACTGTGGCAATGGTCGTGGCGTCGCGGGCAAGGCCGATGCCGTTCATCCACACGCCGTGCCGAGCAGGATATTGCCCTGTCCACAGACAAGCACGGGAGGGAGCGCACACCGGCTGATTAGTAATCGCTTGGGCAAACAGAGTGCCCCTCCTGGCCATGGCGTCGAGGTTGGGAGTAATGCCCATAGGGGTGAGGCCGTAAGCCCCCACGGTGTCCCAGCGCATCTGGTCCGCATGAATGATGATTACATTGGGGCGCGGGGGATGCCCTTGACGAGATTCGCGATCCCCACCCGCCGCCATCGAAGGAAGGGCCGGGATGGCGGCTGCGGTTGCGGATCGTTGCAGAAATTCCCTTCGCGTGACAGCCAGGGACCGGGACGAGGACGTTTTTGAATTGGCCATAAGATGGCACCTCTTTCTAGTATTACTCTGTTAAGTCGAGTCTACCGCGATTCGCCGAAAACCTCGTTCCGCAGTAGCTGCAACAGCCGGTCGTTCTCACCAGCCAAGGCTGGATCCAGCGGAGAATCTGTTCCCACGTCGCACCAGAAGTTTTTTTTGGTGCTGACATAGCGAGTGAGGATGAACAGATAGGCGAGGGCGGAGAGCGCCAAGTGATGATGAAAACCGCGCCACGATCTCCCTTCGAAATGATCCAGCCCTAGTACTTAGTTGCAATAGTAAGCGTTATATGTCAGACTGCTGCCATGAGCAAACAAGCGGCAGTCATAAACTTGAGTCCGGAAGAAGACATGGTCCTTCGCCAGTGGCTCCGGGCCGGGACCACCGAGCACCGCATGGCCGAACGAGCTCAAATCGTCTTGTTGGCTAGCCAGGGGCAGAGCACCGTCCAGATTGCGGCTGCGTTGCGGACGCGGCCCGCTCGAGTGTCGAAATGGCGGCAACGCTTTGCTCAACGCCGTCTGGAAGGATTGCATGATGGCTCGCGCTCAGGCAAGCCCCGGCGCTACAACTCGAGCACCGAGAAGCGCCTGCTGAAGCAACTGGATCAACCGCCCCCATCTGGCCATAGTACTTGGACGGGGCATCTGCTGGCCCAAGCGCTCGGCGATGTCAGTGAAGACCAAGTGTGGCGGGTGCTGCGCCGACAGGGGATCTCGTTGCGTCGGCGCCGCAGTTGGTGCATTTCCACCGATCCGGCCTTTGCCCCCAAGGCCGCCGACATCATCGGCCTCTATCTGGAGCCGCCGGAAAACGCCCTGGTCTTGGCCGTGGATGAGAAGCCCTCGATCCAAGCCCTGGAGCGGGCCCAAGGGTGGATCCGTCTGCCCAACGGCAAAGCGCTCACCGGCTTCAGCCACTGTTACACGCGCCACGGGACGACCACCTTGTTTGCGGCTTTGGACGTGGCCTCCGGTCAGGTGAAAACCGGCCACTATTCCCGCCGGCGGCGACGGGAGTTCCTGGACTTCATGAACGAGGTCGTGGCGGACCATCCGGACTGCGAGTTGCATGTGGTGTTGGACAACCTCAATACCCACAAGCCGAAAACCGATGGCTGGCTGCGCCGCCACCCCAGAGTCCATTTTCATTACACGCCCACCTATGCTTCCTGGCTGAATCAGGTGGAGTGTTGGTTTAGCATTCTGACTCGACAGGCCCTGCAAGGGGCCAGCTTTACCTCGCCTCGGGAATTGCGCAAGGCGATCGATCAGTTTGTGACCGTCTACAATCAAACGGCATCTCCCTTTGAATGGAGAAAGGCTGTGGTACACCCTACAACCCCTAAGCGATATTACTCTAACTTACGCAACTAAGCACTAGAGTTTCGACATTTTGAGCCGGTGGAATTCGTTTCCAGTGCGTTAATAGCGAAAAAAAGCCGTCGATTTTTGCAAAATGCGTGCAATTTGTGTAAAAATGTCATCTTCTGCATCGGTCATTTTGTCGTCCGTGCCTTTGTTTTCATACACATAGTCGGTTCGATCTGCATTTTTAACATCTTTAGGGGGGGTGCCCCCATCCGCACTTGGCCAGGGGACAGGTGAGCCGAACCCCGCGCCGCAGATCGGAAGGTTCGATTTTCGGTTGGAAGTGGCATTTTCATCGCGGTCAGCCCCCCGGGCGGCGAGGCTCGCGCCTTCCCGGCGTTGGCGGCCTGGTGCGAGGGCCGCAGGCGGATGGCCGGCCTTTCCTCCGCCTGTCCGGGGGCCCACCTCCTTACTATACTTACAACGCTAGCCTTTGTCAAGAGGAAAGAAGAGACTACATTGTAATGCCTACAAAACAAAGGCCCTCCGGAAAAAGGGCGGCGCAGAAGGGGAAGACAGAAAGTCCGGAGCGCAGAGCTGCGCTCTGCGCAATCCACTTTGACCTTTGCCTTTTGCGCTTGGCTTTTTGACCTGCTCTTTCGGCTCCGCCGCACTGCGCTACTCTATAAAATCCAAGACCCTTGACACAAAGTGGTAGGATACTGCCGCGCCGGCGGCCACGGGGCACGCCGGCGCTTGTAGCGCTGAACTTTAGTTCAGCACATGCCGACCCTTCGCTTAACTCAGGGCAGGCTCTGAAGGTCGGCGCTACAGAATCAATGCCGACCGTTCGCTTAACCCAGGGCAGGCTCTGAAGGTCGGCGCTACAGAAGGAGGTTTTTCCATCATGTCGCGATTTTGCTCGACGGTTCTGGCCATCGTTTTCAGCGTGGGGTCGTTACTCGCGCAGGCTCCACCCAAAGTGAAGGTTCTTATTCTTACCGGCGTGAACAATCATAAGTGGGCTGCCACCACGCCGGTGCTGCGCGAAATCCTGGAGCAGACAGGGCGGTTTGAAGTCCGCGTGAACGAAGAAGTGCGCGGCAATGGACTGGAAACTTTCGCCCCCTACGACGTACTGTTGCTCAACTACAACGATATGAAGCACACCGCCGGCCCCTGGTGGGATGACCGCGCACGCGAAGCCATGCTCGACTTCGTGCGCAACGGCAAGGGATTGGTGAGCTACCACGCCTCGAACAACGCCTTCTGGGGGTGGGATGAATTCGATAAGCTGGTGGGTGGCACTTGGCGCGACACCGCCGGCCATGGGCCCTATCATGCCTACACGGTCAAAATCGTGGACCCGGAAAACGCCATCACCAAAGGCATGCCGGCGAGCTTCGCGGAGACGGACGAACTCTATCACGGCCTCTCAATGCAACCGAATATCCATATTTTGGCGACGGCCTACGACGATCCGAAGAACTGCGGAAAGAACGGCAAGGGTTGTGGCACGGGCAAAGATGAACCGCTCATCTGGACTCTCAAATACGGGTCGGGGCAAGTGTTCCAAACCGCGCTGGGCCACGATGTGAAGGCCATGGACAGCCCAGGCTTCCGCCTGACGCTCGTGCGCGGCACGGAATGGGCGGCCACGGGAGAGGTGACGATTCCTGTGCCGGCGGACATGAAGTAGCACGTGTAGCGCGGACCTGTTTTCTTGGTCCCCGGCTCGTCCCCTATGGGGAAGGAGAAGCCCCGGACCTACCAGACAGGTCCGCGCTACCATTGGCTTTACTGATCAGGGTCGTTGGGGGCAGCCGCGCGGGAATTCGGCAGGAGTTTGTTCAGCCCCTCGAGGATATCCCGCTCATGGGGAGAAAACTGTTCCCGCACACCCTGGCTATCCAGGAAGGGCCGACGCTGGTCGGGAGGGAGGTCACGAAGGTGGCGGAAAGCCAGTTTCACTGCCTGGCGACGAGCAGGCGTCAAGTCGAGGTATTGGAAGAAAACAGTGCGCGCTTGTTGCCTCCGGGCAGGTGAAAGGCCCTCGAAGATCTCTTCGCGCTCACGAATGCGCTCCTTCTCCTGGGGAGTCATGGAGTTCCATTGCCGCAAGCGCTCGCGGATCAACTTTTGGCGCTCGGGCGACAAACGTTGGAACTGCGGATCATTCGCCATGATGCGTTTCTGCTGCCCGGGGGGGGCAGTTCACGCAGCCGCCGGAAAAATCCCCCCTGCCTTGGACGCTGCTGCTGTGCACTCCCGCCGGCGCCGCGATCCGGTTCCCCCCCACCCGGGGGATTTGAACCCTGGTTGCCACTGCTCTGCGCCTGGATCAGGGCCGGTGAGAGAAGAAGCGACAGAAGCAAAGTCCAAACGAGATCGCGGCAGGCATGAGAATCTCCTCTTCGGGCGCAGAAAGGGAGTGCCGCGGGTTGGTCTGTCAGGGGGTAGGCGTAGCTAATCAGTCTTTCCGTTTCAAGGCATTTCATAACTGGCCCTCCCGGAGCAGGGGCTCCAGGCGCACTCGCAACATTTTGTAAGCTCGCAAGAGCAACGCCTTTACGGCGCTTTCCGAGACGCTCAAACTCTTGGCGATCTGGCGATAATCTACTGCCTACCCCTTTCGATGACCATATCGTATGATGCAATCGATAAGAATCGGCGGTCAGGCGCTGGAGCCTGTTTATGAATAACCTGGAAATTCTGGATTCCATCCGGAGCCTCACCCCGAGCACGCCGGACGCGACTTTGCTGCTGGCGGAGGTGGTCAGCTTGTTGCGCCGCGAGCGCCCGCACTACCACTGGGTGGGCGTCTACCTGCTTCGGGGAGATGCGCTTGTGTTGGGTCCCTACGTGGGAAAGTCCACTCCCCACACGCGGATTCCCTTGAACCAGGGGATCTGCGGCGCGGCGGCTTCCACGGGCCAGACCCTGATCGTGGACGACGTAAACGCCGACCCTCGGTACCTTGCGTGCAGCCTGGAAACGCGCTCGGAAATCGTGGTGCCCATCCAGCATCAAGGCCACATCCTGGGCGAAATCGATATCGACAGCGACCAGCCCGCGGCGTTTACCCCCCTCGACCGGGACCTGCTGGAGGCCGTCGCGGCCCTCGTTGCAGAAAGAATGTAGCATCAATCTGTTCATCGGGTCATCGGGTTATTGAAAACCTTCCGACGCGGCAAAGGGGAAACAGAATTCATAGTTCATAAATATTACATATCAAGTAAAAGAAGTAGCCTAGAGGCTACGAGATATAAATTGGAACAGAACGTCAGGACTTTTTCCTGCCAGTGGAGAGAAGTTTTTAGGGAGGGGGTCTAATTGTCTGAATTCGCCGCTGCGCGTCCTCAAACCCGTCAGGGCCAAACGATTGTTACCCACGGCGCCAGCCGCGGGCAAGAAGGGGGTGGTCGAGTTGGCCGTGGTATTGCTGCACCAGCCCGCGAAGCGGGCGGAAGATCGTAGCCCACGGCGCCAGCCGTGGGAGAATCGGCCCCCCACCCCGCCCGAGCCCCGCCAGGGGCGAAAGAAATCACGGCCAGGGGCAACGACGCAATAGCATTTTTGTTGGGCTGCCCCACAGGGGTGACAAGGTAAAATCGCGGCACGGATGGGTTCTTTCACCCCTGCCGGGGCTTGCGGAACTTTACTCGAACTCCTCACCCATAGCTCGCGCTATGGGCTACGATCTTTCGCCCGCTTCGCGGGCTATGATACCGAGCGGGTAACGCCGAAAGGGCTGGTGAAGCGGCGGGAAGATGAGCGGTCGTCGAGTTTCAATAATTTTGCCCTGGACGAGGCGACGGTAGCGGTGTGCCCCATCCAGACAAACGACAGCCGGTTGCCACCGGGGTTTCGGGCATGAGAAAAGCCCATGGTCAGGACTGCCCTGACCGTGACTACCTGCTTGCTTCTTGACCCTGTGGTTGCCCCGTTCCTGCGCGCAGGATGGGATGGGCGGCGAGCTTGCCTAATCCTGCTTCAATGTCCTGACCATGCTTTCCGTTTTGCGCATGAACCAAATATCCATCCTCCGTGCCGGATAGCCAGACCTCGGAGAGGAATTTCTGGTCGCCGACCGTACCGAACACGAGCTTCGCGCCAGCACTTTGCTTCGGGTCCGTCTGGGCGAGGTGCGTAATGACAAACAGGTTCTTGGTGGTCTTGCTGCCGGCGGCATACACCGTGAGGTGGGTCGAATTGCGCTCCTTCATGATGGTGTATTCGCCGGCCGGCATCTCTTTCTCGCCGGCGATAAACTTGAACGGAACGTTGACTTTCATAACGATTGGCGACGACTGCCCGTAGGCAAATCCTGCCGCTAAAACGACGAGCAAAGACGCTACGACGGGAATTCTGGTTCTCATGTTTTTCTCCTTGGCCCCCTTTTAGGGAGTACCCCGGTCCTAACCATCGCCTAGCGCGGCCGCGCGCTGGTTGAGGCATGGTTCCGTCCTTCACGCGCACACCAGCACTTGGTGCGCACGTTGGAACACCTGTATGTGTATGCTGATCTACTCTGCTAAACGATTCGCCCTAATTGTCGGGTGGAGCTACCTTGCCCCCTCTGGAACACATACAAATGTCTTTTCCGTTTGGACACCCATTTTCCCTTTAGGCCTATTGCGGCGTCAATGCGCTATCGGTGAACTGTAGTTGAACTTTGAATGAACACGAAACCTACCCAGAACCTAAGGGCGAATTCGATAGGCGGACGATTCTCCGGGTAGTGGGTCAATTTGAAGTAGAGGCGGCTTTACGCCGCCATATGGCGAGGTAAACTCGCCGCTACAACATCAAATTGACCCACTACCATTCTCCGAAGAGGCTCCTTTTATTTGGGATACGTGCTAAAGTGCTGGCTTTTTCCCCATGGAAAAAGTTTCGAGTCGCCCCCACGAGGTTCGCTTCGCGGCGTTCGCCGTTGATCTTCAAGCCGGTGAGCTGCGCAAGGACGGAGTGAAGATACGGCTCCAGGAACAACCCTTTCAAATGCTGTCGGTGTTGCTGGAGCGGCCCGGGGAAGTGGTGACGCGCGAGGAGCTCCAGAAGAGGCTTTGGTCCGGCACCACCTTTGTGGACTTCGAGCACAGTTTGGCCACGGCGGTCAAAAAGCTCCGCCGGGCCTTAGGCGATTCCGCCGCTCATTCACAATTTATTGAAACTCTGCCCCGGCGAGGCTACCGCTTCATCGCCCCCTTGCAAGCCGAGGCGCGAGCGGGCAAGCCGATTCTGGCGGTGCTGCCCTTCGAGAACCTGACCGGGGATGCCGCGCAGGAGTACTTCAGCGACGGGATGACCGAGGAGATGATTGCGCGGTTGGGACGCTGGTCCCCGCAACGGCTGGGGGTTATCGCCCGGGCATCGGCGATTCGATACAAAAACAGCGACAAGGACATTGACCAAATCGGGCGCGAGCTGGGGGCCGACTATGTCCTCACCGGCAGCGTGCGCCGCGCCGGCCACCGCGTGCGTATCAGCGCAGAACTCATCCAGGTGAAGGACCGCACGCACCTCTGGGCCGATAGCTTTGAGGGCGAGCGGGCCAAGGTCCTGGCGATCCACAGCGAGGTGGCCCGCCACATCGCGCGCTCCTTGCAGATTGCCTTGCCGCCCGCAAAGCGCGCGGCCATGGCCGGGGCTTCGACCACCCATCCCGATGCCCACCGGGCGTTTCTCAAAGGCCGCTACGGCTTGAACAAAGGCACTGCCGAAGGGGTGAAGAATGCGATTGAGCACTTTGAGGAGGCAACCGCCCGAGACCCCCGCTATGCCGTGGCCTATGCGGGGTTAGCGGTCGCCTTGGACTTGGCCGATCACTTCCGGGTCTTTCCCGGCAAGCAGGCTTTCCCCAGAGCCCAGGCGGCAGCGAGCAAGGCTCTGGAGCTTAACGCTTTGCTTCCCGAAGCCCACAATGCCTTGGCTTTCGCCCAGCATTCCTTCGACTGGGACTGGGCGGGGGCCGAGCCAATCTACCAGCGCGCCATCGCGCTGAACCCCAACTTTGCGACTGCCCGTCATTGGCATGGGTTCTATTTAGGCATGCTGGGGCGCGTGGAGGAGGCCCTGGCCGAGATGCGACGAGCCCAAGAGCTGAATCCCCTATCCCTCGTTATCAGAACCCACGTGGGGCTGATGTTGTACCAGGGGCGCCGGTACGATGAGGCGATCGAACAGCTCCGGCAGACGCTCGAGATGGAACCTGACTTCGCGGCGGCGCACTACTTCCTGGCTTGGGCCTATGAGCAAAAGGGAAGGTACGAGGAAACGATCGCCCATCTGCAAAAAGCGCTGGCCGTTTCCCCCGGTAGTCCCGACAGGATCGGGGCCCTCGGTCATGCCCATGCCGTGTTTAAGAGAAGAGCAGACGCGCAGAAGGCGCTCACAGAATTGCACAAGCTGTCGGAGCGGAGATTCGTCTCGGCATACGATTTTGCGATTATTTACGTCGGCCTGAAGGAGGCTGACCAGGCGTTCAAGTGGCTGGAAAGGGCCTGCGAAGAACGCTCCTTCTCAATGCTGATGAGCCTCAAGGCGGAGCCCAGGCTGGACCCTCTTCGCTCCGATCCTCGCTTTCAAGACCTCCTGCGCCGCGTGGGTTTGCCTATCCAATGATAGGTGCAACCGTGCCTGCCGCAGACGCTAAAAAGCGACCGTCTGCGCCAGCCTGCGCGCTGGCACCGCGGCCGATCGCATTTCGGCCCTACACGAGCCGCGAATCCCGAGCCCGGAATCCCGAGTCCCGAATGGCTAATCCCGAGTCCCGACTCCTGCACTCCCTTCCGCTTGCTGCTCCTCCACCACCTTGGCGGTTTCTTCCCACTCGCGCATCAGCCGGGCGATCTCTTCGCGCCCCTGCTCGATCAGCTTGGCGAGCCGCACGCTCTCCTCGGCGCTTTTGAAATGGGCCGATTCTTGCCCATAGCCCTCGATCGCAGCTTCCAGGCGCGCTACCTGCTCCTCGATGTCGCGGCAACGATCCTTCATCTGCTGGAGGCGCAGGGGATTGACCCGCTTCGCCTTCGCCGCGGGCGCAGCGACCGGGGTCGCGGAAGCTTCTCCCCCGTCGCGGTGCGGCACCATGCGCTCACCTACTAGGTCAGGCAGGTCCGGCAAGGAGAGATCGATTTCCTTCCCCTCCTTGCGCCACAAGTAATCCTCGTAGTTGCCGGAGAAAACATTCACTTCTCCGCCGCCGATTTCAAATACCCGCGTGGCCAGCTTGTCGATGAAGTAACGGTCGTGAGAGACGAACACCACCGTGCCGGTGTACTTCTCCAGGGCTTCCAGCAGCACGTCCTTGGCGCGCAGGTCGAGGTGGTTGGTGGGTTCGTCGAGCAGCAGAAAATTGGAAGGGCGCAGGAGCATTCTCGCCAGCGCATAGCGATTGCGCTCGCCGCCAGAAAGCACGCGGATGCGCTTGAACACATCGTCTTCAGTGAAGAGGAAGCACCCCAGCAGGCTGCGCAACTCCGTCTGCGTGCTGAGCGCCATGGGCGCGGCGCGCGTCAAGTCGTCGAGCAGACGCGCCTCCGGGTCGAGCGCCTTGTACTGGTCCTGGGCGAAGTAATCCACCTCCACCTGGTGGCCCAGTTTGAAATCTCCCCCGCTGATCGGCTCGATGCCCGCCAGCAATTTGATGAGGGTGGATTTGCCCGCCCCGTTCACGCCCACCAGGGCCACGCGATCGCCGCGGTCGATGGTGAAGCTCACGTCGCGGAACACCTGCTTGGTGCCGTAGCTCTTGGCCACGTGATGGAACTCCGCCACGCACCGCCCGCTCGCCTTGGGCTGCGGAAAGCTGAAGTGGATGGCCTTCTCTTCCCGCGGAATCTCGATGCGCTCCATCCGTTCGAGTTCCTTGATGCGGCTTTGCACCTGCTTGGCCTTGGTGGCCGTGTAGCGGAAGCGGTTGATAAACACTTCGAGCTGCTGGATGCGCTCCTGCTGGTTCCGGTAAGCCGCTTCGATTTGGGTTCGCCGCGCCGTCTTCTCCGTGAGGTACTTCTCGTAGTTGCCGCTGTAAAAGTGAACCCTCTGGTTCCAGATCTCGACCATTTTCTTGACCGTGACATCGAGAAAAAAGCGGTCGTGCGAGACCAACACACAAGCGTGGGGATAATCGTGCAGGTATTCTTCCAGCCAGTTGCGGGCCTCGAGGTCCAAGTGATTGGTGGGTTCGTCGAGCAGCAGCAGGTTGGGCTTTTCCAGCAACAGCTTGGCCAGGGCAATGCGCATCTGCCAGCCGCCGGAGAATTCTTCCGTGCGGCGATGCCAATCGGAAGGGGGGAATCCCAGACCGCCCAGCACCATTCGCACCTGCGCCTCCAGCGAATATCCGTCGCGGTGCTGAAACTCGGTTTCGATCGCATGGAAGCGGTCGGCGACCTGTTGGTACTCGGCCCCGGCAGGATCGAGTTCCGCCATCTTCTCCATCAGGCTTTCCATCTCCTGCTCCATGGAGAGCAGATCGCCGAACACCGACATGCACTCCGCCATCACCGAGCGCCCGGAAAGTGTCAGGCCGTCCTGAGGCAAGTAGCCGGCCGTGACCCCTTTGGCGAAAGTAATCTCGCCGTAGTCGAGTGGTTCGAGGCGCGCCAAGGCCTTGAGCAAGGTGGTCTTGCCCGTGCCGTTCGCGCCCACCAGGCCCACGCGATCGCGCGGCGTGATGAGCCAGTCGAGATGTTCAAACAACAACTTGGGGCCGAAGCGTTTTCCGGCCGATGAGAGTTGGATCATAGGAAAGAGAATTAAGAATACCAGTTTTTGCGGACTCATCGCAGGCTTTCAGGGGGTTGGAACCCTCAGCGATTACCCTTCCGGCCGCATCCGTCGCAGAGTTCGGGTTACCCACAGGAAGGATCATGCCCAGCTTGACCTCCGCCAAGAAGGCCCACAAGGGTTTAAACGCCGGCGGGGCCCCCGCCGCCATGTTTCCCCGCCAACCTCGGGGATGGTTCTGGCCCCGCTTATTTTCACGTAAAAGCATCAACTTACTTGACACCCTCCTCTATCAAAAGCATAATCGCGGCCAAATAGAACAGACGGCGAGAGGCTTGCATGTTCCGCATGGGTCTAGACGACGAGTTTCCGGACGTCCTGGCCGATGGCCGCGACCCGCGCGCACACCATGACAACTTGCGAAGGGAGAACCTCGGTTGACGGACCAACTCCCAACGTCGCCGCGCATCTTTACCTACCTCGACGCGCGGATTCCCGTGCACTGCCACGAACACATGGCCATCGTGCATCGTGGCGGCCTCTCCGCAGGCCGGGGGGCGGAATTCGTGAGCGAGGGTCTGCGCCGGGGCCACCGGTGTTGTTGCTTGGCGCCCGCCGCCCTGCACCCCGGCATGCTCACGCGCCTCCGCGAACTCGGCGTGGACGTGGAGCGGCATCTGGACGACCAGACGCTGCAATTCCCGCCGCAGGCGCCGGATGCGGGCGATTTGCTGGATTGGGCGAAGGGATTCTTTGCCGAGGCCGAAACCGCTCATGCTCCGGCCGTCCGCTGGCTGGAAGAGGGAGTTTGGGCGAAGCCGGCGGGCATTTCCGTGCCGCAATTCTTTGAGCTGCACGCGCGCTTGAATTATCTGGTTAAGCAATATCCCAGCGTGGCCTTGTGCCAGTACGCCATCGAGCACCTGGAAATACCTTACCTTTTTTCCGCCATTGCCGTCCACCGCCACCTGTTGGTGGAAGGCACGCTGGTTCGGGATAATCCGTTCTACATACCGGCGGAGAAGTTTCTCGCCATGAGTCCGGAAGATCGCGAGCGCGATCTCCACGAAGTTTTCCGAGAAGTGGGGTTTGACTTGGAGAAACTGTTTTCAACCCTTGCCGGTTATGGCCAGCTTCAGCGGCCGGCGCCGCCGGGGTCCTGAAATAATGTTGTCTTCCTCTCAACGCCGCACTACCGCGTTGTGCGCAGCCGCCGTCGGGCTGTTGATCTGGGTTTGTGCCCAGTGGGGGCCGAGGCCGCTTCCGCCACTCTCCCTGCCCCGGGCTCTGGTGCGCTTTGAGGGAGCTGCGGCTCTCGAGTTCACGCGGGTGGTGGCGGAAGAATTCCCTGACCGCGTCACGGGCACGCCGGCCGCGCATCGGGCGGCGAGCTACCTGCGCACGCAACTGAGAAATTCAGGCTACGCCGTCACGCTCGAACCCTTTTCCCTGTGGCTGCGGGGAAAACCGGTGGAAGGCGAGAACGTGATTGCCCAGTGGGAGGGCGATTCTCCCGAGAACGTGGCGATCGTCGCCCACTATGACAGCCAATTCACCTCCCACCAGGCCGCTGAGGATAACGCCTCCGGCGTCGGTGTGCTGTTGGAGTTGGCGTGCGCCCTGCACCAAAGCCCTCACTCACACGGACTGATTCTGGCTGCCACGGACGCGGGGGAGTGGGGAATGATCGGGGCACGGGAACTGACGGGCTTCTTAAAGCGCCACCACACGGTGGCCGTCATTTCGATTAAATACGTCATGGCGGGGCCACCACGCTCACTGGAATTGAACTGCACGGGGCAGTTTGCGGGTTACACGCCGCTCTGGCTAAGGCAACTGCTGGTGGCCTCTGGACGCGCGCAAGGCGCCAGCGTGGAGCAGGCTACCGGACGGGAGGAATGGATCGAGCGCGCGCTGGAAGTTTCCGCGCAGGACCAGGGGCCGCTACTCCGTGCGGGCATTCCCGCCGTCAACGTCGGGACGCTCTCAACCCCGATTGAGGTCTCGCGACACCGCCTCTCCACGCGGGAAGACGTCTTTCGGGATTTCGATCCCGCCGCATTTCAAATGGTCGGCGCCACCGTGGAGCAAGCCGTCCTTGCTCTCGACAGGCTTCCCCCATTGGCCCCCGGAACCACGGGCTCCCTTCCTTCCGCTTGGGTTCGTACGTCCGGCGCGATGGCGTGGGTCCACGACGGGGGCGCCGAAGACTTCCAAGTAAGCCCCAGCGGCTACTTGCGCGGCAGGCTCGTCGACGTGATCCAATTCCTCTTGCTCTTGCCGATTCTCCTTGCAGCGTTTTTTGCCGCGTATAATTTCGCTGCCGGCGATTTCGACTTGCGCGGGTGGAGGTTCTTTGAACCGGTAAGTTGGATCATCCCACCGGGCCTGGCGACCCTGCTGCTCTACGGGATGAGGGAGGTGAACGTACTGCCTCGCTATGAGCTTTATCCCGCTACGTCCAAAGACCCTTTCCTTTATCACCTGCCTTACACTCTTGTGGCGGCGCTGGTGGCCGTAATCGCGGTGGGGTCGGTGGAACTGCAAAAGCTCCGCGGGCGCGTAGATGCTCCTTCCGTGCCGTTCGCGGTTAAGAAACGCATTCTGTTCCTCTGGGTTGCCCTCGTGGCGCTGGTGGGCTTCTTCAACAATCCCTACGCGATGTGGCTATTCCTGGGCGCTTTCGCCTATGCCGCGGGGCTCCTGCTGCCGCCGCGCGGCGTGGTGCGGAGATTCGTGAATGCTGCTCTGCTGATTGCTGCCGCTGCGCCTTTCGCCGCGCTGCTCTATTCCTTCGGCCGGGAGATGTATCTCGGGTGGCGCATTGTCGGGTACCTCGTGCTGCAAACCGCTTACGGGGTTTGGTCGCCCGTGGCCATCGCCTTGTTCCTCATGGCCCTGGTGCTTTGGGCGCAGTTGTTTTGGATTTCGGTTCTGGAAAGGCAAGAGGAAACCGCGCCGCAGCGGTAGGTTCGATAGACGTCAAGGTTGCCGAGATTACGCCTCCGCCAAGTGGTCTGCTAACATGAACGAACGACGCACTATCCCCTTCCGGTGGCTACTTCCTATTACCGAGCTGATTGTGTGCGCGGTGTTGCTGTGGCCCTGGCGAGGTTTTTTCGTCCTGCAAATGCGAGCCACTGCTCATGCTCATTGGCCAACGATGGTGGAGGAGCCGGTGTTCAATATGAAAATGACTTTACGATCAGAGACGCCACGGGAAAGACGTGCAACGACCATGGCGATGATGCGATTTTCCACTCCGGCAATGCTGAACATTCCCTGTGTACTCACGGGGCTGGCACGGAGCGATTGGGCTCCGAAAGGAATGTTCCCGCAATTCTGGCGGTCGATAAGTTGGCCTTTCATTGGGACCATTTTCTGGTGGATTGCGGGCCGAGGTATTGAGGCGCTGACTTCATCCCAGTGGCGTGTTTTTTCTCCTGCGATCACGTGGGTTGAGGTGGTCGTAGCCTCACTCGTGATGGCGTTTGGCGCCTTACTTTGCCTCGGCTTTCTTTTTGACCCGAGTATGCGTGAAGAGTTCATCTATCCGTGGCCCTTGGCAGTTGCGGCTAGTGGTTTGTGGATTCTCCTTTGCGCCGCGACTGTTGCAGCCCGGCTTGTGCAATGGCGCATTAGACGACAACTAAGATCTGAACCAGAGACCACGCCAGCCTAAGCCTGCGGTGGCTCATGGGCGAGAAGTTGCCCGCTATTCCCGCCGTCTGCTACTTTTAGTGTCTCAGTTTGATGTAGAGGCGGCTTTACGCCGCCATTTGGCGAGGTAAACTCGCCGCTACATCATCAAACTGAGACACTGCCACTTTTCTTCACATGGATTCAACCAATTTGCTAGAATAGAGGTTTGCAGACCTGCAGACACAATGGACTATGACCAGCTAGGAAGTTTCTTGGAGGTGGCGAAGCTGCAGAGTTTCTCCCGCGCGGCGGAGAAACTGTTTCGCACGCAACCCGCGATCAGCGCGCAGGTTCGCCTGCTCGAACAGGAATGCGGGGAAAAACTCTTTGACCGCAGCGGGAAGAGAGTCTTGATGACGCCCGCCGGGGAGATTCTTTATCGCTATGCGGAGAAGATGCTTCTGATGCACAAGGAAGCGCTTCAGGCGATTGCCGAGTTGAACCAGACCGCGCGGGGCAAGCTCTTCATCGGCGCCAACG
>Ga0315282_10008696_pt1 | contig 16358 bp, 16 predicted proteins | sample YL17G07_20_MG_FD_203693 | JGI IMG/M metagenome (GOLD analysis project Ga0315282, IMG submission 203693) | Sediment microbial communities from Yellowstone Lake, YNP, Wyoming, USA - YL17G07_20 | ecosystem: Environmental > Aquatic > Freshwater > Lake > Sediment | place: USA: Wyoming | collected...
GCCCCGTCAGTGCCATTGGCTTATTCATAAAAACGGGTGCAACAATCAAGGCACTCACGATCGCGCCAAGAAGACCAGTCCCGATGATTTCCCCCAACGCGCCCAAGTAAATGCTTCTTGTAAGCAAGTACACGTAGCCTGCAATGAACGCCCCGATCATGCCTCCGGGAAAAGCGAGGAGCGTCCCGGTGCCCAGAGCGTTACGAAGGACCCCGATTGCTAACGCAATCCCAGTAGCCCACCAGGGACCGAGGAGGACAGCACCGATAACATTGACGAAGTGCTGAGCAGGGTTTATCCGCGCTATGCCAATAGGGATGCTCGTAAAGGGTGAAATGGCCACTCCAATAGCCACCAGTATAATTGCCCGTGCCACTGTCCTCGTTTCCATAGGAATACTCCTTCCTGCCCCGAGGGCACCCTCGAACCATGAAAATCATTGCAGGTTAGGGTTAGGAAGCCGGTTTCGGTTAGGCGTTGGGGTTAGACTTGGGTTACTTGAGTTATTTTGGTTTTCGGGTTTTAACCCAATAACCCAATGGACCAAACGAACCCAAGCAACTCAATCTAACTTAACCCATTGGCCAAACCGGCATCCTTACCCTAACCCTGACCCACGAATTGCTATTTTCAAACTAATGCTCCTGCCCGAAGGGCATCCCTATGGATCTCGGTTGGGGTAAAGGTCAGGAAGCCCGTTTGGTCCGTAGGGAACGGTTTCAAACCGTTCTATTCAGGGTGATGTCAAAAGATTTGAAGCCCATTGACCTAACCTCCTAACAAAACTGGCATCCTTGCCTTAACCTTAACCCATGAGCCTTTATTTTCTAATCATATCACTTCACCTTCTGCTCCGTCAGCTTCACGCCGCTTTGAAACTCCGCTGGTGTTAATGAATAGATCGCGTCGAGCAGAGCCATCTTGAAGGTACCAGGCCCCTCTGCTCGCAGGCCGGCCCGCTCACCGGCCAGACCAAAGAAGGCGATTGCCCCACCCGTAGCCGTGAGCAGATCGGTCTCAACCGCCGCGAACGCACCGATCATCGCCGTTACCATGCAACCCATGCCTGTTACCTGACTCATCATCGGATGACCGTTCTCAACGAGGATCCGTTTTTCGCTGCTGACCACAAGATCCTGCGGCCCGGTAACGGCCACCACCGCCCCTGTCCTTAGCGAAAGGATTTCGGCAGCAACGCTCAGGTCAGGTGGGGCGATTGCAGTATCGACTCCCCTTAATTCGCCCCCCCTGCCCGCAAGGATCCCGATTTCAGCTCTGTTGCCTCTAATGATGGCAATGTGAAGGTCGGAGAGGATTCTCTCAGCGGCCTCGTCGCGGAACCGGGAGGCACCTACACCGACAGGATCGAAGACAACCGGCCGGCCGAGGGTGTTCGCGTGACGGCCCGCCTGGGACATGGTCTTTACACGAGGGGGATCAGGGGTCCCCAGATTGAGCACCAGGGCATCTGCACCGGAAACAATATCATCGACCTCTTCGGCAGCAAAAGCCATGATAGGTCGCGCACCCACTGCATGAAGGGCACTGGCTACGTCACCAGCGGTCACCCAGTTGGTTATGACGTGGACGACCGGTCGTTTTTGCCTCACCTGGATGAGTGTTTGGGCCACGGCATCGGCTCTTAGAGGCATGCTTACATCTCCTGCGAAATACGGACCAAAAAAATACCGACCCCGGGGGATCGGCAACCTCTTCCAACATTTGCGTCGATCCCTCCGCTGGCATTATCCAGGTCAGGTTCAGCGGGTCGGCAACCTCCGGGTCGCCCTCTCAGCCGGCCAGACTCCAGCTCCCCGCGACAATCCCAATATTTCATTCTGAAGTATAGGATAGCCCCCGCAGGATGTCAACCCTTCGGCGTTTTGGTAACGGTTGGGAGCCGGAAATGATAGGGGCTGAAGATCTTCAGCCCCTGCGCAGAGCGATCCCGACTGCATACCCGCTCTGATCAGTGGGCTTTCTACGAGACCAGGGTGGTCCGTGAGCATCTTCATCGAAGTTAGGCGCTTAGGGAACTTATATCGACAAAAAATTGTCGATATGGGTTCATGGATTTCCAAACGTAGGGCAGGCGACCCCGCCTGCCGGACCGGTCGGCGAGGACGCCGACCCTACGAAACAATTGCCCCGAAGGGGCCACCTCTTCCGGGTGAAGTCCCGGAAGAGGCGTAGGCGCTTAGGGAATCGATATCGACAAAAGATTGTCGATATGGGTCATGGATCTCCAAACGTAGGGCAGGCGGCTCGCCTGCCCCGGGAAACGCGGGGTCGGCGGGGACGCCGACCCCGCGAAGAAGAAACTGCTGCCCGCGAGCCCTGCTGTCCCCATGCCCCATGCACTTTGCCATTACTTGATGAGCTCCGTATAAGGGTCGATCGGTTCTGGATATCCATCTCTCGACTGATGGACTGTGAAGTGAAGATGAGTGGGAGACCTCTTGGGGTAGGCGTTTACTCCGGTCCTTCCGACCGTTCCCAGAGGCTCTCCTCTTGACACGACGTGGCCGACTTTCACGAATACCTCGCCTAAATGGGCATAATAGAAATATCGACTTTTCACGGGTTCGTAAATCCAGAGGTAGTTTCCACCCCGAACGGGACTTGAGGGCTCCCATCCAATATTTACAGAGACCACGATGCCCGTGGAGGCTGAGATTACAACGACCGGCTCTCCTGTAACATCATCGAGACCATCCTGATTCTTGTCCCGGATGAAGAGGTCATGGCCCGGGTGGCCTTTGTGCTGGTTGCCATCGAAAAAATCATACCCCTGAGGCCGGTATCCGCTTCCTCTTTTCCCTCCGATGGAAGTGGCGTCGTACCCCTTCAGAGGGAAGGCGAGAGGCTCTCCTTTCTTGTCCCAGGTTTTCAGATAAAGGTTTCTCAATGCCCTCTCCAGTTCTTTGAATTTGGCCCGGGCCTCATCCTTCGGGATAAGACGATCTCGAATCTTCGGATAGAGGAGATGCCATTCTTGCGCAGGATCACCTTCAGCCGGCATCGCTGAACGGGGATAAGAGAGGATAAGCAGGGCGAGGAACATTAGCATGAGGGATGTTAGGTTTCGCCTCTGTTTACCGGTAAGCGAGAGGTCTAAGTTCCGTTTTTGCGCCCTTAGATGGTTCTTCACAGTTCCGAACTCCGAACTTTTGGAAGGCATGTGTGACGGAGGGTCCCTCCTAAATTCTCAAGGTCAAAGATAACGGCATGGAGTCTGGAGACTCTCCTGATTGTCCGGATAAACTGGCCTGGATTGACAGAGAGGGTATTTCCTATCCGGTCATGGTATGTCCCTGAAAGTCCCGGGGCCTCGTGGATATGGCCATGAAGGGTTAGGGGAGGCTGATTCTCTCTGATAAAAGACGTGATGGATCGGCTTCCTGCATGCAGTCCTCCCTGGATCAGATCAAGCCCTGTTCCGAAAGGTGGGGAATGCATGACGTAGATAGTTTTCCCAGGATAGAAAGGCTTTGGAAGTTTGGCGAGATCCTCACGGATGGTTTCTCTCTGCCTAAGATAAAGATGAGGATCAACAATAGCAAGCTGGTCCGTCTGACCGGAAGCCCTGATATAGGACGGATTCTTCTGGGGAGGCCAAGGAGCCTCTGGATCATCCATCTTCTCGAAGTCTTTTGGCCGGAATGGCGTGGGAGGGACGAAAGGGTAACCGATCAGTTCATATCCGCTCTTCAAGTGATAACCCTTTTGATTCAGATCAACGATCCCTTCCACCGGCTCTTTAAAGAGGTAAAAATAACCCAGATCCCAGTTTCCAGGGATGAGGAAGATCTCCTTGACCCCTGTGGTTTCATTGATTCGCCTGAAGAAGGGAATTAGAAACTCATTGGCAAAGGTCTTCTGGTTTGGGAGCATCTCTTCATACCGTTTTGTCGGAGGAAAAGAGGGGAGCAGATCGCCGCCAAGTACAATCATTTCTGCAGAAGAAGAATTCGCCAGCTCCAGAAGCTCCTGATAAAGGTGGATTTCACCGTGGAGATCTGATGTAAAAAGGACTTTCATGCTATTCTTCGAAGTCTTCGACCAGAATGACTTTGTCCATCTTTTGGACGATTTTGAACGTCATCTTGCAATAGGAACACATGACGAGATCGCCCGGCTTATCATCGGTTTCAAATAAGATATCGGCCTCGCAGACAGGACACTCCATATCTTTTATCATAAGTCACCCCCAGGACTATAAACCGCAGAGCGCATGGTGCATAGCGCAGCCGCAACCAAATGCGAAACTCTATCCAAAGATATTTGAAATTTCCTGGATGCGTCATCCTGAACCATGTCCTGATGAAAATCAGGATTGTTTCAGGATCTCACCAAATTGGACCAATGGGTGAGATGCTGAATGGCGCTTCAGCATGACTTTCTTCTTTGGGTCTGAAAATGTTAGAGACAAATTCAGGCACTATCCCCATCCATATTTGAAATTTGACAAAAAATCAAGAGATTTCCCCCGGGATTGAATTTTTCCCTTGCGTCCTGGTCTAATATCGTATAAAAAGTAGATTAGAAAGAGGAGGGACATCCATGAGCAGAAGAAGCGCTTTGATTTCTTTGTTCCTGATGGTGAGCGGCATCGTTTTTTTTCTTTTCGGATGCTATCCGGCCGTTGTCAGGGTGAGTCCGCCTCCACCGAGAGTTGAAGTCTACGGCCCCTCCCCTTACCCGGAAGCTGTTTGGAGACCCGGATACTGGGCATACCGGGGAGAGGATTGGGTGTGGGTTCCAGGACATTGGGCAAGACGCCCGGCACCCGGTGCCATTTGGGTCCCTGGCCGCTGGGAACGCAGGGGCGATGGTTGGGTCTGGCACGACGGACACTGGGAGCATCGATAAAAAAGTTCGGAGTTCAAAGTTCGGAGTTCGGAGAGAAAGACAAAGCCAGTACAGATCCTTCTCTTTTTAACTCCGAACTCATTACTCCGAACTCCGGACTGAAAGGGGTTTACGCATGTTTGGCCTGGGTTTGCAGGAAATCCTGATTATTTTTTTAATCTTCTTTTTCCTCTTCGGAGCGAAGAAACTTCCCGAAATTGGGGAAGGTCTGGGCAAGACCGTTAAGGAAATTCGAAAGATCCGGGGCGAAAAGAAGGCGGAGAAAGAGAAAAACAGGAAAGATGAGAAGGGAAACGTCATATCAGATCTGAAGAAAGAGGTTGAAGGAATCCCGGGCGTCAAGGAGGTCAGAGAGGCCAAGGAGACGATCGACAAAGTGAAGGACGTTGCAAAGATAACAAGGCTTCTTAAGTAAATTCCCCCCTTAATCTCTTGACGAGCGGTTGTTTGTGGGCATCAAAGAACGCCTCTCATCTTCCTTTCTCAGAAAATGCAAATAATAGACTCCGAATAGGACGAGAGAGACGAGAGAAGAGACAATAAAGGTGATGAACCCGAAGGCAAGGTTCGTTCGCTGGGAGATCGAGGCGGTGCCCCAGCAGACAGACATCCCTCCTAATCCAGCCATCATGGCCAAGATTCCAAGGGCTGTACCGGTCATCTCATGAAACAACGTTCCCGTCAGGGCCAGCAAAGAGGGAAAAACCCCCGAGCACGCGAGCCCGCTGAGAATCAGCGCGATCCCTGAAACCCATCCCTCTCCCCTCCACGCAACGATTAAGGTGATCAGAAAGAATGACAGCAGGGCCAGGATGATTTTTGAATTCTGGATGCGGGTCGAAAGCCAGCTACAGGTGAGTCGACCTATTCCCAGGAAGATAAGTAAGACGGAAAGAACGATGCTCGCCACTCCGATGGAGAATCCTTTTGCCTCTTTCAGAAAGGTCACGGTGAAAAAAAGGAGGGCGAATTGAGCTCCGATGGCGAGGAAACATACAAGAATGAGCACGATGAAATCCCTCTGTTTGAGCAGGTCCCCGACCTGGTTCATGCTCACCTTCCTCCTCGCTTCGATCCTTGCAGCTCTTGTGAAGATCAAAAAGGCCGACAGGCAAAGCAAAAAGAATCCCAGCCCGCTGAAGCCATACTGCCATTCGATCTGCCGGGATAACAACTGCCCCATGATCAACGGACCGATCAGGGATCCTACAGCAAAAAAGACGTGATGGAGATTGAGAATGGCTCCCTTCCGCTCCCGGTATAATCCTACCAGCAGGGCATTCGAACTGCTTAGAATCAGCCCAGCTCCAATTCCCATGCAAACCGAGATAAAAAGGTTGAGAGAATAGAGTGGCCATATGCCGAACATAAGGGTAGCCAAACCGAGGCAGAAACAGCCCGCCGTCAGGAGCCTTTCACGGCGCACTCTGTCTGAAAGGATGCCTCCGGCAATATTGGTGAGCGCAAACCCCAATTGAAGAAAAGCCGTTAACGCTCCAGCCCTTTCAATATTAATGCTCAAGAAGTTGCGAACGGACGGCAGGCTCGTCCCCAAAAAGGTGAAGGACATTCCCATCAGGCTAAGGGCCGTAAAGGCCGCCCCGGTGATGAGAAATCTATTTTGAATCGTCATAGGTTCAGAGCCTCCTCCTTGATTCGAAAACTCGTTGCAGAGCGTAACGTAATGTAAAATGTCGGAGGTAAAAAGTAAAAGAAAAAGTATCCACTCACTCTTCCGGGGAAGGGGCACTTTGGTCGCCTCATGAGCTCAGCCGAAACTCCGCTATTTACACTTTGAATCTTTTCTCTGGAATCGAGCCTTCAGGCGGAAGAACTCCGGCTAAAGCCTCTACTCCCACGAATCAGTGAGGGGATGCGAGAAAGATTGGCTTGACTGATTGACGTTGAAAGTCGGAAAATGGTAAACAAAGAACGCCTGGATGTGGATGTTTCGGGCATGGATTGCATCCGTTCTTGTCGAGGAAAGGAGAAAGGGTATGAGCAAATTTCAGTATCGAGGCTTTGATTTGTCGGATCGAGTGGCAATGATCACTGGAGGTGGAACTGGAATCGGCAAGGCCATTGCACTGGGAATGGCTGAGGCGGGAGCCAACCTGGTTCTGATGGGCAGAAGATTGAAGCCTTTGAACGAGGTGGCGAAGGGAGCCCGGGCCATGGGAAGGAGAGTTCGCTGCTTTTCGGTGGATGTGCGGGATCTCCCCAAAGTGCGCAAATGCGTCAGGACGGTTGTCAAAGAATTCGGGAAGATTGATATTCTTGTCAACAATGCTGCCATAGCCATTCATGAGCCACTGGAAGACGCGACCGAAAAGACATGGGATCAGACGATGGATGTCAACCTCAAGGGGGCTTTCTTCTGTGCCCACGCAGTCGGGAAGGTGATGATTCAACAGAGGAGGGGTAAGATCATCAACATCCTTTCGAATTGCAGTTTTGTGGCCGAGGCCGGAATAGGAATTTACTGCGCCGCCAAGGGCGGGCTTCTCATGATCACACGCTGCCTTGCAACAGAATGGGGGAAGTACGGCATCAATGTGAACGGGATCGGCCCCGCGTTCATCCTGACGCCGATGAACGAGCCCCTGATTGAGGATAAACATTTTGTGGAGTGGTCGAGCAACCGGATTCCTTTTCACAGGATGGGGAAACCCGACGAAATCGTAGGAGCGGCTATTTATCTGGCCTCCGATGCCGCGAGTTTCGTAAATGGAGCCGTCCTTATGGTGGATGGCGGATTCACGGCCTGCTGATACCCCATGGCCAGGGGGATATCCACAAACCATGAAAACTGTAATATGGGTTATGGATAGGGTCAGGAAGCCTGTTTGGTCTAGAGGCAAGGGTAATGGCAAGACATTTAGAGCCCATTGACCTGACCTCTTAGCAAAACCGGCATCCTTACCCTGACCTTAACCAAAGGCTCTACGACTTCCACCGGGGCGAGTAAACCCGCATAGACTCTCCAGAAGCTTGCAAATCTTTGCAAAATAAAAAAAAACTTGACAAAAAAAATAGAAATATTACAATCGGACTGGGAAAACCAATATGATTCCAGCCCAGCGCCGTCAAAAAATTCTTCAATTCATTAAGGAGGGTGGAGCTGCATCGATCAACACCCTCTCATCCCTGATGAATGTCTCCGAAGCCACAATTCGACGTGACCTGGATGAGCTGAGCAAGGGAGATTCTGTAACAAGAAGTCACGGTGGGGCCATTTACCGAAATGAAGGCAGTAGCACGGTGTATGAGCCCGGATATAATTCAAGAATTCAGGCCAATATCGAAGAGAAAAAGAGAATTGCCTTCAAGGCCGCTGAAAGAGTGGAAAACGGCCTGAGCCTTATTCTGGATTCTGGCTCCACAGCCCTCGAAATAGCGAAATGCCTGCAAGGGAAAGAGAGATTAACCGTGGTCACCATCGATATCCGGGTAGCCATGGAGTTGGCCCGGATGAAAGGGATCCAGGTGATTGTCACCGGTGGAATTTTACGGGAAGGCCTCTATACCCTTTTCGGGCCTCATGCGGAGTCACTCCTGGATGAGCTTTCGGTAGATCTTGCCTTTCTCAGCGCCTACGGGATTGATGAATCCGGGGTCAGCACGGTCAATCCCTTCCAGGTCCCTGTCAAAAGAAAGATGATCAAGGTGGCTCGGCGAGTCATCGTAACAGCCGATCACAGCAAATTTGGGAAGCGACTTTTTACACGCATTTGCACGTTTGATGAGATCGATGAAATCATCACGGACAATAAGCTCGATCCAAAGTATAAGGAGTATCTGGAAAAGGAAGGTCATGTAAAGGTTACAATGGCCTGAATACGTCATTGAAGATTTCAGATCGCAGATTGCAGATTGAAACAACAACATGAGACCAACCCCTTGGATGGTTGGAATCCTAAATCTGAATTCTCAAATCCGAAATCTGCAATCCCAAAAGGAGGTTTGCCATGGAGTGGGAAGAGAAAAAAGAGGTGAAGAAGGAGAAGATCTACAATTTGTTCCGCTGTGGTTACCTTGAAGTGAGAAATTGGTTGAAGGAAACGGATATCGTCCTGATTCCGCTGGGAAGCACGGAGCAACATGGGCGGCACCTTCCGGTCTGTGTCGACAGTCTTGCAACCGAGCTTCCCTGCCAGATTGCTGCTGAACTCGCCAACGTTCCTTACTATCAGCTCATCCCCATCGGATATTCGCCGCAGCATCTCCATGCCCCGGGGGTTGGGTCCGGGACTATCTGTTTCAGTGCGACGACGTATCAGAATATCCTTTATGAGATCGGCAGATGCCTCATTCATAACGGATTCAAGAAGTTGATCTTCGCCACCGGCCACACGTCCAACATGAAGGTCGTTGATGGAGCCCTAAGAGCGATCCGTAATGAAACACATGCTTTTGTCTGCTGCTACCGAAACGATGCGGAAGCGGTTCCGGATCTTCTGAAAGGCACAGGCATTCTGGAGAATCCTCCGGAAGAGACTCCGGGATGGCATGGCAGCGAGGTGGAAGCCTCGGAAAGCCTCTATTTTGAGACCCTCTACGGAAAAAAGATTGTTCATATGGACAGAACAGACAAGGATTTTACCCATCCCCCCAAGTGGATTACGGAGGTAAGCGGCAAGTTTACTAAGAAGAATGGATCTCCGTATCTCACCATGAACGGCCTTGACGTGGCCTGGGTCCCGATGGATCACCAGGAGTATAGCGACACCGGTCTCATCGGAAATCCCTTCAGGGCCTCCGCTGAAAAAGGCAAAAAGATCATTTACGCGAAAGCCGAAATCATGGCCGAGTTTATCGAAGAGATCAAAAAGGTCAAGGTGGAGATCCGAAATCAGGAGTACTGGAACAGAACCTTCAGACCGTTCTGAAAGGAGCAAATCCGAATATCGAAATCCGAAACTCGAAACAAATCCAAATGACGAAAATCCAAAATTGCAGTGGTTATGGGAGTTTGGGATTTGTTTCGGATGGCGGGATTCGGATTTAGAATTTTATCTTTTGGAGGGAAATACTTATGATATTGGATAAATTCAGTCTGCAGGGGAAGGTGGCCGTAGTCATTGGCGCAAGCCGGGGACTGGGCCAGGGCATGGCAAAGGCCCTTGCTGAGGCTGGAGCAGATCTGGTTCCTGTGGCCCGTACGATCTCGTCTCTCGAAAAACTGGCGGATGAGGTGAAAAAGCTTGGAAGAAAATGCCTTCCCCTGAAGGTTGATGTTTCTAACCTGTCAGAGATTCGATCTCTGATGGACAAGGTGGTGGGAACCTTTGGAAGGATAGACATTCTTGTCAACAGCCAGGGTACGCAGGCCCGGAAGCCTGCCATGGAGATGACGGAGCAGGACTGGGACGGTCTCATGGCCGTCAATCTGAAGTCGGTTTATTTCTCCTGCCAGGCCGCGGCCCGTCACATGATCAAGCAGGGCAAGGGAAAGATCATCAATGTCGCCTCCCTGACGAGCGTACTCGGCCTGGCCAACATTACCATTTACGGTGCGAGTAAAGGAGGGGTTGCGTCATTGACGAAAGGGCTGGCCGTCGAGTGGGCGTCCCATCATATTAACGTCAACGCTGTGCTACCTGGCTATTTTATCACCGAATTGACGGCGGATCTCTTCAAGAACGAGGAGAGCGCGAAATGGGTTATCAGCCGCATCCCCATGGGAAGGACCGGGGTTCCCGAGGACCTTGCGGCAACCGCAGTCTTCCTGAGCTCGGAGGCATCCGATTACATCACCGGACACATCATTCCCGTGGATGGAGGATGGTTGGCATCATAGGTCGAATGCTCATTGCAAAATGCAAATTGAAAAATGTAAAATGCAAAATTCTGTGACTGTTTTGCCATCGCTCAAGGTCCATCGAAAAGACCTGTAGTGTAGGGCTTTATGCCCGTGGACAAACCGAGACAAACGAGATGGGTTCTTTCTACGAGGAAGGAGACTCCAAATGTCTGCCAAAGAAAGCAAACGATATCTTTTAGGGATCGACGTCGGAACGACAGGATGTAAAACGGAGCTGATCGATATCGATGGGAATTCAGTCAGCAAAGCCTATCGCGAGTATCCACTGCTTTTCCCGAGGATTGCATGGGTTGAACAGGACCCTGAAGAGGGGTGGTGGCGATCGACGGTGGAAACCATCCAGGAGGTGTTGGCAAAGAGTGCGTCCGATCCGGAAGAGATTGGCGGGGTCTCCATCAGTTGCACCAATGCGCTTGTGCCTGTTGACGAAAAGGGGAATCCCCTTCGCAAGGCCATCATGCAGCTCGATAAGAGAACAGTCGATCAGGCTAAATGGATCAATGAAAATTTTGGGAAAGAAGTCTTTGAGATCAACGGGAATCGGGCGGCAGCGGGTGGGACCTCCGCACCGATCATCCTGTGGATTAAGGAGAATGAGCCTGAGATTTTCAAAAAAACCCATCAGTTTCTCTGGCCCGGAGGATTTGTCATTCAACGACTGACCGGAGAGTTTACGATGGAGTGGTCGAGGGCGAGCTGGACATGCCTTTTCGACACGAGAGAAAAGCAGGTGTGGTCAGAGAAGTTGTGCAATGGGATGGGCATTCCAGTGGAGAAGTTGCCGAGGCTTTGCCCTTCCTGGGAAGTTGTCGGAGGAGTGACAGAGAACGCAGCAGAAATAACAGGGCTGGCCCCGGGGACCCCCGTAACAGGAGGAATGGCGGATACTCCTGCTGCAGGGATTGGAACGAAGGCAGTGGCCCCAGGCAGGACATTCCATGTGATCGGAACGGTAGGAAGACCCTGCGTGGTCCAGGCCAAACCCAAATTTGACTCGCGATTTGTAAACTGCTGCCATGCCGTTCCAGGATGTTGGTTCACTCTGGGAGCCACAGATGCGAGCGGGCTTTCTATAAAATGGTTCAGAGATCTCTTCGGACAGCAGGAGGTGAGTCTTGCTCCATTTCTCGGAAAGAGCCCCTTCGATCTCTTCGATGAGGAAGGAGCCCAGTCGCCTCCAGGAGCGAATGGCATTATCTACCTCCCCTACCTCACAGGAGAGCGGAGCCCGATCTGGGATCCTTATAGTCGAGGGGTCCTTTTCGGCCTTTCTGTTTCACATAACCGGAAGGATATTATTCGAGCGATCCTCGAAGGGGTCGCCTACTCCTGCCTCCACAACCTGAAGATCTACGAAGACGAGCTTGGAATCGAGGTGAAAGAGTTGTTCCTCTCCGGCGGAGGCTCAAAAAGCGGGCTCTGGGCTCAGATTCATGCGGACATGGTCAATAAACCTGTCCCTGTCGTGAAGGTGAAGGAGAGCGAGGCCCTGGGCAATGCGATTCTTGCTGGTTTCGCGGTAGGTATTTATCCTGATATGGTTGAGGCCGCGGACCGGGTAGTAAAGGTCGAGAGAGTTTATGAACCCCGGAAAGAGTACCACGAACGATATCAGAAACTCTTTGAGGTTTACAAGAAGGTATATCTCCACCTGAAGGAAGATTTTTACAGTCTGAGCGAGATTATGAAAACAGTGTAAAGGTTATTGGGTTACTTGGGTTATCGGGTTGCTTGGGTTGCTTGGGTTACTTGGGTTATTGGGTTACTTGGGTTATCGGGTTACTTGGGTTGCTTGGGTTATCGGGTTACTTGGGTTGCTTGGGTTGAACCCGATAACTCAACAAACCCAATAAACCCAATAAACCCAATAAACCCAATAAACCCAATAAACCCAATAAACCCAATAAACCCAAGTAACACATTATAGGAGGCTGAACCATGGACGAAACACAAAAGACCAAGATCAGTGCTTTTTTCTCGCCCACCATGATCCTTCTTGGATATAACGTGGTGGATAGAATAGGGGTTGAAGCTAAGAAACTGGGAGGATCAAAGGCCTGTATTGTAACGGATGAGGGAGTCCTCAAGTCCGGCCTTGTCGATCGAGTGAAAATCCCTCTTGAAAAGGAAGGGATCAAAGTCGATGTGTTCGATAAGGTGCTTCCTGAGCCGCCCGTCAGGGTGGTGGACCAGTGTTCGGAGTTCATCCGGAAGGGGAAATTCGATTTCATCGTTGGGCTTGGAGGAGGGAGCTCTCTCGATACGGCGAAGGGAGCCGCGATCATGGGCGCCCGGGAGGGTTCTGTCCGTGAGGTCTGCGGGATAGATCTTATCACGAAGAGAGGACTTCCAAAAATCCTCATCCCAACGACAGGAGGAACGGGGGCAGAGGCAACGCGGGCCTTTGTGCTCACGGATGAAGAAGAGGGGATCAAGAAGGTTTCTTACAGCAACTACAATATGCCGGAGCTGGCCATCGTCGATCCCACCCTCGCTGTCTCTATGCCTCCGAAGGTGACCGCCGATACCGGCATCGATGCCCTCGTCCATGCTATCGAGTCCTTCGTTTCGGTGAACGGGACCCCTTTTTCTGACCTCCTGGCCCTGGAGGCAATAAGATTGGTTTCGAAAAGCCTGCCGGTGGCTTATGCAAAGGGCGAGAACCTGAGCGCCCGTTATGACATGTCCTTCGCCGCACTCCTGGGTGGTATGTCGATCACGAGCGGTGGGCTGGGTGCGGTACATGCCCTTGCTTATCCAATTGGGACGGAGTATCATCAGAATCACGGTCGATCCAATGCCATCATGCTTCCGCATGTGATGGAGTTCAATCTGGTGGGAAACCTGGAGAAGTATTCAAAGATTGCCCAGGCCATGGGAGAGCATGTGGAAGGTCTTGATCTGTCTGAGGGGGCCGAGGAAGCGGTTGTCGCCGTGAGAAGGCTTCTCCAGATGATCAACATATCGACGAGGCTCAGAGATTATGGCATCCCCAGAGAAGACATACCCAAACTGGTAGAAGGCGGAATGAAACAATCCCGGCTCTTTGTGCCAAATCCGAGAAATCCCGTTCGAGAAGATGTCCGGGCTATTTTCGAAAAGGCCTGGTAGACTCGAAGTAACTTCCCCTCGCCCCCTCTTAACCCAAGAGGGGGCATGTTCCTCATCTTTTTGGAAGAAAGGATAACGATGACCCGTAGTGTAGGGCTTTATGCCCGTGGACCCAACAGGAACAAATTTGGTCCTCAAATCGATAAAGAACGGCCACAAGGGCCTACACTACAGTTGTTTTTGAAAAAGCTAAACTGTTATGTCCCTCCCCTTGAGGTAAGGGGAGGTTAGGAGGGGTTAGATCTTAATATTGTGGTAATCATGAACGACACGAACTTCAAATCCATCCTCATCATTGCAACCCTCGATACGAAGGGTGTGGAGGTCCTCTATCTCAAGAAGCTGATAGAGGATAGCGGGCACCGTTGCCTGGTAATGGATACGGGCACCCTGAACCCTCCTTCTTTCGAGCCTCATATAAACCGTGAAGAAGTGGCACAGGCTGCTGGAACGACGGTTGAGGAGATCCTCCGGGCCAAAGATAAGGGGAGAGCGATTCATCTCATGTGTGAAGGGTCTGCGAGGGTCGTGACAGGGCTCTACGAAGAAGGGAAGATTGAAGGAGTGATCGGCCTGGGAGGAGCTCAGGGGACGGATATCGGAACCCGGGCGATGAGGGCCCTGCCGTTCGGCTTTCCGAAGCTCATGGTCTCTACGGTGGCCTCTGGTCTCAACCAGTTCGGAACCTTTGTGGGCACCAAGGATCTTACGATGATGCATTCAGTCGTGGACATCCTGGGTCTGAATGCCTTCTTGCGTAGCATCCTGGCCAATGCGGCGGGTTCGATCGTAGGAATGGTGGAGAAGGCAAGGAAGGTTGAGAGATCAGAAAAGAAGCAGATCGGAATGACGATTTACGGAACGACGACTCTGGGCTCGATGCAAGCGAAGGCCTATCTTGAATCAAAGGGCTATGAAATTGTCGCCTTTCACCCGAATGGGACAGGGGGAAGGGCTATGGAAGAGATGATCGAGGCAGGCCTTTTTCATGGCATTCTCGATTATACCACCCACGAGTTGATGGATGAGCTGGTCGGTGGGGGACATCGGGCAGGGCCGAACCGCCTTGAGGCTGCGGGGAAAATGGGCATTCCCCAGGTGGTCGCGCCGGGAAGTGTCGACTTTATCATCGGAGGCTCTGAGAGCACGCTCCCGGAAAAATGGAAGACACGTAATTATGTCGTCCACAATTCTTTCATCACTCTCGTCAGGGCCAACCCGGAGGAGATGGGAAGGGTAGGGGAGATCATGGCGGAAAAATTGAACCGTGCAAAAGGTCCCACTGTGGTCATGATTCCTCTGAGAGGGTTTTCGTATCACAATAAAATCGGCGATAAGCTTTACGACGAGGAAGGAAATCAGGCCTTCATCCATTCTCTCGAAAATAACCTTCGTGGCATCCGGGTCATAGAAATTGATGCCCATATCAACGACGCCGAATTCGCCCTCCCCGCCGCCCAGGAGATCGAAAGATTGCTCTCTTGCTGAATGATTTAGGAAGTCGCAAAGCGCGTAGCACAAATCCGGAATCGGCTAATAGAGGGAAGGGTGGATTAATCGACCCACCAGGCTAACGCTCTGGCTGGCTACAGAGCGAGCCGCCGCAATGGAACGCGAGCGAGAGGGGCGTAGCCGGAGCGAATCCACCTTTGGACTTTCGTCGTCCTCATAGGCTTAGCTGAGACTCGCTATTTACACTTGCAATTTTTTCTGTGGAGCCGAGCCCCTTCGACACGGTTCGCCCTGAGCCTGTCCTTCGACTCCGCTCAGGACATTCGGACGGAAAAGAACCGTTCGCCCTGAGCCTGTCCAAGGGTGCTCAGGACAGGCTTCAGGCGGAAAAAATCCGGCTAAAGCCTCCACTCCCACGAATAGAAAGTAGTTTTTCCCCTTTGCAGGGAGGTGGGGATAGGGGAAAGCAGAGGTTATTCAGAATCGCTTTCTGCTAGAAAGGTCGTGTTTGAGGTGTAAGTCCTTGGCTGATGAGGAAATCGGCAAGCCCGCTCGTATTCTTCCATGCTTATCTGGAAGATTTCCATCGCCCTGACAATAAACGGGTGATCTTGCTTGAAGTGTGCCATTTCATGAAGGAGTTCATCCATAGTATCACTTTGCGATTTTGAAAAACAATTGTAGTGTAGGCCCTTGTGGCCGTATCTTCGACCTGAAAAGAAAACTGTCCTTGTTTTGTCTACGGGCATAAAGCCCTGCACTACAAGTCTTATCTGTCTTTTTTTCAAAAAGCTATCCAAAAATATTTGAAATTTCCTGGACGTGTCATCCTGAATCATGTCCTGATGAAAATCAGGATTGTCTCAGGATCTCACCGAATTGGACCAGTGGGTGAGATGCTGAATCGGGGTTCAGCATCACAGTCTTTTTTAGTGTTCTGAAGATGTTAGAGACAAATTCTCACACTTTTTATGTGAGAATCTAAAGTGTTACCATCCATACGGATTACATATATGATGGTCTCGCAAGAAAGTCCAAAATCCGTCACTCCGGCCCCGGTTTTCACCGGGGTAAACTCCAGCCGGAGTCGAGAACCCAC
>Ga0315282_10008697_pt1 | contig 16357 bp, 16 predicted proteins | sample YL17G07_20_MG_FD_203693 | JGI IMG/M metagenome (GOLD analysis project Ga0315282, IMG submission 203693) | Sediment microbial communities from Yellowstone Lake, YNP, Wyoming, USA - YL17G07_20 | ecosystem: Environmental > Aquatic > Freshwater > Lake > Sediment | place: USA: Wyoming | collected...
TCTTCCATGCACTAACTGCCATACGGGTTTTTCGAAGAGTGCACACCCGATAAGAACCTTCCAGAGCAAGCGAGATTATTCTCTCTTCTCTTTATCCAATGTATGTAAAAAATGTCATACGAATGCCAATACGCAATATGAAGGCAGTATTCATTTTTCTTTACTGAACAGTGGCAATCCCAAGGCACCTGCATGCGCAGACTGTCATGGTGGGGCTCATTCAGTAGGGAGTGTAAAACAAAACAAGTCTCTTGGTTTAACATCGTGTAATAAATGCCATGGTGACATGAACAGTTCATATGAAGCGAGCATTCATGGCAAGGCATGGACTAAAGGAAATCAACAAGCACCTATCTGCTCATCTTGTCATAATGCACACAATATTGAATCAACCAAGATGACAACCAAGATCAAAGAGGGTTGTCTTAGATGCCATAAAAATACAGAAAAGATACATAATAAATGGCTCTCAAATCCTCCTATAACATTACCTTCCTTTGCAGGAGTTCATTTTGATGTTGTATCCTGTGCTGCATGCCATTCTCCTGGCGCCGAACGTGCAATTTATCTCAGTCTTTATGATCGAAAAACAGGAAAGCCTTTGCCTCAGGAAGAGGTACTGAAGATGTTCGAGACAGACTCTGCTGGATTCATGGGGAAGATTGACACGAATGGGGATGGCAGTATAGATGCGAAAGAGTCATGGAATATATTTCAACAGTTATACAAAAAGGGGGTAACAACAATCTTCATGGTGAAAATGGATGTGCGTAAGGCTACTGAAGCACACCAGATTGGAGCTAAAACAGAGGCGATAAAGGACTGCGAAAAGTGTCATCGTCCTGATGCAGAGTTCTTTAAGGATGTTTTCATCGTAATGAAAAAGGCGGACGGCAAGCCTACAATCTTAAATGCTAAGAAAGAAGTGCTCAACTCTGTATTTTCAATACTGCCAGTAAGTAAATTCTATGCCCTCGGGAGTACAAATATAAAACTTTTTGATATCCTCTTTATCGTTGCTTTAATTGGTGGTATAGCTGTTCCAATAGGCCATATCACATTAAGAATAATAACTTCACCCCTCAGGTCATTAAGAAGGATGGGAAAGGGAGGTAAGAAATAATGAAAAAGATATATCTTCATCCACTACCAATAAGAATCTGGCACTGGGTCAATGCAGGAGGCTTTATAATACTGATTCTCACAGGGGCCCAGATCAGGTTTGGAAATGTTATCCATCTGTTCTCTTTTGAGACGGCTGTTGACATCCATAGCTGGACAGGGTTTATCCTCATCGCAAATTACTGTATATGGCTTTTCTACTACCTCTTCACCGGCAATATCAAAATATATATTCCGCCTCTTCACCATCCTGTAGAGTTTGCCAAGAAGGCCGTTCGACAAGCTAAGTTTTATGGGCTTGGCATAATGGTCGGAGATGAGAATCCCCATCATTCAACATTTGACCATAAGTTTAACCCTATGCAGCAGGTATCGTATCTCATGATTATGGCAGCCCTGATCCCTGTCCAGATCATCACGGGCCTTTTCCTGTGGGATCCAAAACTCTTCGGACCTGCTGTAAATCTCATCGGCGGGATACAGATTGCTGATATGATCCATGTGCTCCTCTTCATATTCTTCAGCGCATTTATCATCGTCCATTTCTATCTGGCTACACTCGGACATACGCCTCTTGCCCACATTATTGCAATGTTCACCGGTTACGAGGAAGAACATGAAGAACACGAAGAACAAGGCCACAGCGAGGAGCACGTCCACAGCCACTAAATATTAGAAATTGAGATAACGTCCTTAAATCTCTCTTCTACCCTCAATGGCCTTGCCGAGTGTTACCTCATCTGCAAACTCAATATCGCCGCCTATGGGAAGGCCATAGGCAATTCGAGTCACTTTCACATGAAATGGTTTGAGTATCTCATTGATATACTGGGCCGTCATCTCACCTTTTGTATTGGGATTTGTTGCAATGATAATCTCTTTTATGGAATCTTTCTTAACCCTTTCAACGAGCTCATTTATTTTGAGTTTGTCAGGGGTTAAACCATCTATTGGGGAGAGGGCGCCCAGGAGTACGTGATAGAGGCCGTTAAAGCTCCCTGTCCTTTCAATAACAAGTATATTACTCGGCTCTTCAACAACACAGAGTTTACTCCTGTCCCTCGAGTTGTTACTACATATGCTGCATAAATCATTCTCGGTAATACTAAAGCACTCTCTGCAAAATCGTGCCTTTTCCTTTAACTCATTTATTGCCCTTGAAATACCTTTTGCGTCTTCCTGAGACATCGTGAGTATAAAGAAAGCAAGCCTCTGTGCTGTTTTTCTACCTATTCCAGGAAGTTTTGTGAGTTCAGTTATAAGATTCTCTACGATACCTTTTTCCATAATGCTCATTCACGGGATACCCAACGAATCGAGTATACTGAATAACCCTTTTACTGCCATTGAATTATCAGGGAGTTGAAAAATCGGTTTCCCTTGAAGATCAAAAGTAAATATTTCTTCATACTGGGGAATAAAACCCACAACCTGAAGACCAGCCTCTTCTGCAAGATTTTTCAAGTCTGCTCCTTCATTACCAGAGACCCTATTGATAATTACTACCCGCCTATCGATCTCCAGCTGCAGTTCATCAATAAGTCCATTAATCCTTTTTGCTGTCTGGATACCCCTTACTGAAGGATCACTCACAATAAGGAGTAAATTAACCTTGTGTGTCGTTCTTCTGCTGAGGTGTTCCATACCAGCCTCATTATCAATAACAACATATGGATATGTCTCTGAGAGTTTGTCTGTATATTTTCGTATAATATTATTTGCAGCACAGTAACACCCCGGGCCTTCAGATCTTCCCATCACCATCAAATCAAATCCCTTTGATTCTATAAGTGACTGCTGTACCTGGTAGTCAAAGATCTGCTCCATGGACATACCACCGGGCCTATCTGCACCGCTTCTTATTGTCTGAAGAGATTCCTCTCTTAATTTACCTATTGTTGCATGGACATCTACTCCAAGTGCCTCGTTGAGGCAACTATTAGAATCTGCGTCTACAGCAAGCACAGGCATTTTCTTTCTCGCGATAATATAACGGACAGTAAGGCCTGCAATAGTTGTCTTCCCTGTACCACCCTTACCTGCTAATGCTATTACAAATGCCATAGATTATTATACATCAAACCATACCTGACCTAAGTAAGTTTTAATAATAAGTACACCTAAGTAAGTTTTAATAATAAGTACATATGGATAATATTTTTTAGATAAATTATGCTATCCTAAAAATTCAGGAGAATGGAGGATCTATTATAAATGCTTAAGAAGAAGGAAAGATATGTCGTTGCTGTTGTCGGGGCGACAGGGGCAGTTGGCAACGAGATGGTCAAAACTCTCGACCAACGAGACTTCCCTGTTGAGAGGTTAAGACTCTTTGCATCAGAACGTTCTGAAGGAAAGATTATGGAGTTCAGGAATAAAGATATTTTAGTTGAAACCCTGAACAACAATTCCTTCGAAGGCATTGACATTGCCCTTTTTTCAGCAGGTGCAGAAAGGTCAAAGACATGGGCACCAGTAGCTGCTCGGTCTAACTGTATTGTTATAGACAATTCAAGCCAGTGGAGGATGGACCCTGAAGTTCCTCTCGTAGTGCCTGAAGTTAACCCTTATGACCTGAAATGGCACAAAGGAATCATTGCAAATCCTAACTGCTCAACAATACAGATGGTAGTTGTGATGAAACCACTGCATGATGCAGCAAAGATAAAGAGAGTTGTTGTAACAACCTTTCAGGCAGTCTCCGGGACTGGTCAGAAGGCCATAGATGAACTGTTGCAGCAGACGGCAGACCTTTTAAATTTCAAAGAGGTGAAATGCAATGTATACCCTTACCAGATAGCATTCAATGTCCTCCCCCATATAGATAAGTTCCTTGAAAACGGCTACACAAAGGAAGAGATGAAGATGGTAAATGAGACAAAGAAGATTATAGGTGATAACTCAATAAGAATAACAGCAACAACGGTGCGTGTACCTGTATTCAGATGTCATTCAGAAAGCTTGAACATAGAAACAGAGAAAAAACTTACTGCAAATGAAGTTAGGGCGATTCTTTCACAAGCACCTGGAGTAATCGTGTATGATGCACCAGATAAAAATATCTATCCAATTCCTATTGATGCAGCTGGAAAAGATGAGACGTATGTTGGGAGAATCAGAGAAGATGACTCTATAGAGAACGGGATCAATATGTGGATAGTTGCGGACAACCTGAGAAAAGGTGCTGCCCTGAACGCAGTTCAGATAGCAGAGAAGCTGATTGAAATGGCGTAATGCAGCCAATTAACCAACAACCAAATTACACTAATCAAATAATGACCGCATGTCATTGCGAGGAGCGGAGCAACGAAGCAATCTGACACAAAGTGTCATTCCGAGCGAAGAGAGGAATCTCATAGGGATTGCTTCACTAACGCTCGCAACGACTTCGTCGGATTGCCACGCCCTTTGGGCTCGCAATGACTTTTATAAATAGTTTGATTATTGGTCTTCGAAGTTGGTGATCGGATCCCGAGGAATACTTAACGAAAATCCCTCATAATACTTAAATAACGATTATGCAAAGCGTTGATTACATCATAGGTGGCGATTATGTCCTTCCGATGGATAAAGGGTTAACCGTCATCAAAGATGGTGCAGTTGCTATAAAGGGTCCTGAAATAATAGAAGTTGGAACCTCTGCTGAGATTTTTAAAAAATATATTCCAGAGGCTGTTATGAAAGAGGAAGGAAGTGTAGTGCTTCCTGGACTCATCAATACCCATACACATGCAGCAATGGTCTATTTCAGAGGTATAGCTGATGACCTGCCTTTGAAGGATTGGCTTGAAAATCATATATGGCCAGCAGAGAACAGATGGCTTGGCCCCGAATTCATCTCTGATGCAATTGAACTCGCTTGCCTTGAGATGCTCAAGGGAGGGGTTACAACGTATAACGATATGTACTTCTATGAAGATGCTGCAGGAAAAGCCACGAAAAAGATTGGCATGAGGGCTGTTTTAGGTGTTGGTGTCCTTGATTTTCCAACAAAATCTGCCAGCACTTCGGATGAATATTTCGCTAATGCAGAGTCTTTTATAAAAGAGTGGAAAGGGAAACAAGACGATCTTATAACTCCCTGTATCGCACCGCATGCGCTGTACACATGTGGCCCGGAGACTTTAAAGAGGGCAAGACATGTTGCTGATAAGTATGATGTACCGATTCACATCCACCTGTCTGAAACAAGGTCTGAGGTAGCCGAGATTAAAACAAGATATATGAAGACGCCTGTCGAATATCTTGATAGCCTCGGCTTTCTTGATGAAAGGGTGCTTGCTGCACACTGTATCTGGCTTGAGGATAAAGAGATTGAACTACTTGCAAAAAGGAAGGTCGGTGTGTCTCATTGTATGGAGAGTAACATGAAGCTTGCTTCAGGATTTGCTCCTGTTGTAACAATGCTCATGGAAGGGATAAAAGTAACCTTTGGTACGGATGGAGCTGCAAGCAACAATGACCTGAATGTTCTGAGTGAAATGTCTACCACAGCAAAGGTTCACAAAGCGCTTTCAAATAATCCCACTGTTCTTGATGCAAAAACAGTCCTTCTTATGGCAACGAGATGGGGTGCAGAGGTATTAGGTCTTGGTGCTAAGGTTGGAAGTATTGAAAAGGGTAAGCTGGCTGACATTGTAATCATTAATTTAAAGAAGCCTCATCTCACACCTCTGTATGATGTTTACTCTCACATTGTTTATGCAGCAATGGCCTCTGATGTCGAGACTGTGATGGTCAATGGAAAGGTCGTTGTCAGCGGTGGAAAACTCGTAACCGCCGATGAATCAGAAATTCTTTATAAAGCTCAAAAGTGGTGCGAGAAGATAAAAGAGCCTGCCTAATTAATTCCCTTAATCTTGCATAATGATTTAATAGAGTAGTTTGTGGTAAGATGTGGCAGTTTCAGTGGGAGAGAGGCATGAAAAACCCCACAAATTATTCCATCAAATTTCAGCGGTTTGATTTTACATTAACTGCAAAAGAACCTCTTATACTTCCTGTCTATAAAGGCTCTACCCTGCGGGGAGGTTTCGGATATGCATTCAAACGTGTTGTCTGTGCCATAAGAGATAAAGAATGTTTTGACTGTCTGCTTAAAGAGAAATGCGTTTATTCATATGTCTTTGAGACTCCTCCGCCTTCTGATACAAAGATAATGCGGAAGTATAAGTCAGCACCCCACCCTTTTGTTATTGAGCCGCCCTCTGAAAGACGAAGAGGCTATAAACCAGGCGATGAAATAAATTTTGGTCTTACCTTAATAGGAAGGGCGATAGATTACCTGCCATATTTTATATACACCTTTGATGAGCTTGGTAAGATAGGGATCGGACAAGGCAAGGCGAAATACGAGTTAAAAAATGTAGTCTGCGATGAGAAGAAGATTTATGATTCCCAAACTAAAACCCTTAAGTCCTTTAAAATTTCCTCTTTATCTTTGACTCCTCACTTGTCATTGCGAGGCGAAGCCGAAGCAATCTCAAACTTGAAGGGACTGTCCCAGGATTTACCGACCGAGCAAAGCGAGGTGGTAGAATCGGGACTGTCCCGAAGCTTGAAACTTTCATTTGTAACCCCTACAAGGATTTTATACGACAGCCATCTCACCGTTGACCTAGAATTCCATATTCTCATAAGAAACCTCCTGAGGAGACTTTCGCTACTTTATTATTTTCATTGCGATGGCGATCCTTCAGAATGGGATTTCAAAGGGCTGATCGAAAAGGCTAAAGAGGTGAAAGTCAAAGAGCAGAATCTTAGGTGGTACGATTGGGAGCGGTATTCAGGCAGACAGGAGACGAGGATCAAGATGGGAGGCTTTGTAGGAGATATAACTTTTGAAGGTGATATTGAACCATTTATGCCGATAATCAAGGCAGGCGAGGTTATACATGTTGGTAAAGGTACGGGGTTTGGACTTGGGAAGTATGCGATAATGTGAAATGTATTTGATATGATGAAAAAATGAAGAGGAAGCCGCTGCATGGAGATTTTTAAAAAATTATTTTTCTATTTAAACGAAGAATCCGTGAAATATATGGTTGCAGGAGGAGTTGCGGTTAACCTCTTTGGGATTGAACGTGCAACCGCTGATATAGATATTATTTTGAAGCTTGAAGAAGAAAATCTCTTAAGATTTATAAATGTCGCCAATAAACTTGGATTGAAACCAAAGGTCCCGGTAAAACTTGAAGATTTTGCGGATGCCCACAAAAGAAAGGCATGGATAGAAGATAAAAGCATGACAGTATTCAGCCTCTATGACCCGCGGAATCCTTTCTTTCTTCTCGATATTTTTATTGAGACGCCTTTCGATTTCGATGAAGTATACAAAAAGAGAAAGAGAATGAAGTTTGATGAAACAATGATCCCGGTAGTTCCGATGGAAGAATTGATAAGGATGAAAGAAAAATCAAATAGACCTCAGGATAGGGCCGATATTTATTATCTTAAAAAAATAATACAAGGCTGGAAAGATGAAAAGTAAAGACCGTAATAAAAAAATTTTAGACGAGCCCCTTTTGTATTACAAGACAAAAGAAGAAATCGAAGCTTACAGAAAAAAATCGGTAAAACTAAAACTCCAATGGCTTCAAGCACAGATGGAATTCTTCCATAAGGCAATGCCTGCAAAGGCAAAGAGGATAAGGGAGAAGTTGATGAAGGGGGATTTATAAAGAGGTTTTGCATGTGGGGAAAGGGACGGGGTTTGGATTGGGGAAGTACAGAATAGTGACAGGTGTTAGTGAAGAGGTGTAAGTGAAGGAAGTCAAGCATTTCAAGTATCGTATTTCAGATGCAGAAATCGAAAAACGCATTAAGGCTTGGGCGGATGTAACTATGCTCTCGCTTGAGCTGAAACGTGCTGTCATCCGACAGAAACATCCGGAACTCGGTGAAGATGCGATCAATGGATTAGTGAGGAAAGAGCTTTCTATGCTGAAAGTAAGTAATGATGAATAACAATCCTCTCATCCAATCCCTTAAAGAAGTGTGCTCGTTTCTTGACGAGGCGGCAGTTGAGTATATACTCGTGGGCGGACTGGCAGTAGGGATATGGGCAGAGCCCAGGGCGACAGTCGATATCGATTTTCTTGTTTCGATACACATCAACGATGTTGAAGATCTCAAACAGCGATTGACTGAAAGCAACAGATTCGTCTTTATTTACGACAAACCGATGGTCTTCGGAAAAATAACTTTTCTGAGAGCTACCATCAAAAGCAATACCGATATTTCGGTAGATTTTCTTTTCGCTGATGATGAGTTCAAAAATAGAGCTTTGCAAAGAAAGGAATCTGTAAAAGTAAACGATTTTTCAGTAAATATCTCATCTCCGGAAGACCTGATAATCCTGAAATTAGTGAGCGGCAGAGAACAGGACAGGCTCGATGCAAGGAAGATACTCGATATTCAAAGGGAGAACCTCGACTGGGTCTATTTGCAGACGTGGTCGGAAAAACTCGGCATCAAAACAGTGAAAGGTGATAGTGAGTAGATAACAGTGAAAAGAACAGAAACTTCATGTTCTCATTGTTGTACGACACTAACACCTATCACTAAAATCTTTACACTGTCTTTCAAAAGGGGACAGGGTTTGGATTGGGGAAGTATGGAACATACAGATATTCTTTGATGTTCTTAGATATATGCTTTGTCTTATATTTTTTAGGGCCGAGTCTCTTTCTGATTTCAAGAAGTTTAGCCGCAGCCTCCCCCGGCTTTATTTTGGCAGGCGTTCTGATTTCTGCAACCACTTCATTATGCACTGTTATCTGGTACACTCTGTCGGGAAATGCTTGCAGGGACTTGATTATTCCCGGCAGCCTCTTCCTCGCCTCGGTAATGGAAATGACGTTTTTCACTTGTATCCTCTCACTCTGAATTGTATTATCTGTACATTATTGTACAATATTCTAAAAAAGTTGAGAACAGAAATATCGAGCGGTATGATTGGGGGAGATACCTCTTCTTCTTTCCGGGGTTACGGACCCCACCTGCAAGTCAGCAGCCTAAGGAATGCCAAATATTTGAGAAATATCAGGAGAAATGTATAACAAAAAAAACTCACCGGCAGTCTGCAGGGCATCTGCGTATTAATGCTGGTCATGCAAATACTTCGCTATGATCTTTAGCTTAGTCATTCTACTATCTTGCACATTTGATACAAAGTCAGGTCTTGTATCACCATCCAATGTAGTAAGAATGCGTTGTACAAAATAGTTTTCTAAAGAGTATCGCATGGGCTTCTTTCCATGAGCTATCTTATTACCGCTTAAAATGTAAGGTTCCCTCTTATTACCGTGCCTTACTATTTCCATCACCTTAGGAGAACGCGTCAATCTCTTCATCTTCATAATTTGCTTATGCAATCTAAGCTTTTCATCTGATTTAAGGTGAGATATCCCCCCTATCTTAGCTTGGAATACAATAGCCTTACTAACAGTCTTTTCTTTATCTGATACATAGGCCGTTATAGCCAAATCGATTCCTGTCCACCGTTCTGCGGATCCTTTTCCATAACTATCAGCAATGGTCGACCTAATTTCGACAAATCCGTCATTGCCATCATAAATCACCCCTTGCATTTTTACTGCAAGCGCAGCAACATAATCTGGCTCCTGCCTAAATCGACTTGGCTCTACGCTATCGATAGCATTACGTATATGATTCTTGAGAGCATTTCTTATTTTAAAAGGAAATTTAAACGAGTGTCTCATATATTTACATAATGACAGAGTTCACTATGAGCTGGGAGTATCCTGGCAGAATAGTGAACCGATTTGTTACGTTTTCTTATTTTCAAGTAATGAAATCAGCCTTCTTGAGAGTTCGCCTATAGACAAGCATTGATACGATTTATATTTATCTTTTGATGATAATTGTTTGTTTGCCCTGATCGCATATTTATTTCCTTTATCCGTAGCAATAGTCGGAACGTCAGTAAGGGGTAATAACCATGCTCTTTCGGTTGCTCTCAGGGTATAGTCTATCAGGATGCAGAGAAGTAGCGCTTTCCTTTCTTTTCTTAAAGTAGCCTTTCTTATCTCGAAGTGTACTGTATTGCCTCGCTCCTGCTTGCCCCTCTTATTTATGGTGGTTGTCCTTGCTTTAATTTGTATTGGCAATGCATTGCCAGTGATTTTATCATAGATAAGAATATCAATCCCGTCATCATCTGCTACCGGCTGGAAAGGAGACAATCTACCACCTGATTCAATCATTAATTCATTGGCTATGAGGTTTTCAGCTAATGCACCTATTTGCGTCGAAGATAATTTCATTTTTTAAACAGTAAGAACAATTATACAGACCCGGCATTTTTCAGATTCATAACTTAAATATAGCACAATTCTGATAAGGTGGAAATAATAATCGGAGAGATATTAACCATCTTTAGAGTCCACCTGCAAGTGCACAACTCTATTAGGTGATGAAAAACAATGAATATCATTTTAAACATGCACGTTGTGGCGATATTACATATTGAGACTCGACCTCTATCCTTCTTTTCTTTTTTTTAAAAACGTTAATCTATAATATATGATGGACATTCAGAATATATGATTAAAGCCGATTGGAATAAATTTAAAGCAAAGTTCAGTGAAAACCCTCAAAGTAATTTTGAGTGGCTATGTTATTTGTTGTTTTGTAAGGAATTCAATAAGCCAGTTGGAATCTTTCGATTCAAAAACCAAACGGCAATAGAAACTAATCCTGTTGAAAAAGAAGAGGCAATTATTGGGTGGCAGGCAAGGTTTTATGATACCTCACTATCGAATCATGCAAGTGATTTAATAAGCACTATTGAAAAAGCGAATAGAGATTATCCAAAACTTTCCAAATTGATTTTTTATACAAATCAGGAATGGGTGCAACACAAAGGGCAAGAGCCTCAGGGGAAGATAAAAATAGAAGAAAAAGCAAAAAATCTTTGCATTGAGTTAGACTGGAGGACTGCCAGCTTTTTTGAATCCCCATTTGTAGCTATCGAAAATGAGACTATTTCCCAGCATTTCTTCAGTTTAGATAAAAGCATTCTTAATCTGATTAAAGAGCAGCAAATACACTCAGAAAATATTCTGAACGAGATACAAACCTGTATCACTTTTAATGACCGAACTATCGAGATTGACAGAGGTAAGGATTTAGAAAAATTAAAAAAAGATTCGGAGCGGGTTTTAATTTTAAGTGGAGTTGCGGGGGTTGGGAAAACAGCACCCATTAAGAATCTTTATGAACAATTAAAGGACCAGATACCCTTTTATATTTATAAGGCAACTGAATTTGAACTAAGAAATATAAATGATTTATTTGCAGATTTGAAGTTCCAGGACTTTATAGAGGCTCATAAAGACGAAAATCATAAAATCATCGTAATTGATTCAGCAGAAAAATTATTAGACTTAAAGAATAGCGATCCTTTCAAGGAATTTTTATCTTTTTTGCTTCAAAGCAACTGGAGACTGATTTTTACAACAAGAGATAATTATTTAGAGGATTTAAATTATCAATTTTTTGAAATTTATAGGATTGCGCCTTTCAACATAAACATGCAAAATTTGGGATTAAAGCAACTGTCTGCAATTTCCGACCAATATCACTTTACACTCCCAAAAGATGAAAGACTATTGAACTTTATTAGAAATCCATTCTATCTGAATGAGTACTTAAAGTTCCATAAAGAAGACGAAGAAATAAACTATATAGGTTTTAAAGAAAAACTGTGGAATAAAATTATAACGAAATCCAAGCCGGCACGAGAGCAATGTTTCTTGAGAATAGCTTTTGAAAGAGCGAACGAAGGACAATTTTTTATCAGACCAAACTTCGAAGCGCAAATTTTGCACAATGAACTGAAAAATGATGGAATCGTGGGATATGAATCACCGCATGGGTATTTTATTACTCATGATATTTATGAAGAATGGGCATTAGAGAAAATTATTGATTTCGAGTTCATAAAAAAGGTCGATAATGTCGCTTTTTTTGCAAATATCGGGTGTTCTTTGCCTATAAGGAGGGCGCTGAGAAACTGGGTATCTGAAAAATTACTATTAGAGGACAGGGAAATCAAGACTTTTATTGAAGAAGTCATTGAAAACAATAAGATTGAACTATTTTGGAAAGATGAAATATTGGTATCAGTCCTGCTTTCAGATTATTCAGAAAGTTTCTTTGAATATTTTAAAGAGGAATTGTTGGCAGATAATCAAAACTTATTAAAAAAAGTGACTTTCTTGCTGAGAATTGCGTGTAAGGAAGTGGATGACGATTTTTTCAGGAATTTAGGGGTTAAGGACTTAAATTTATTCTCTTTAAAATATGTTTTGACAAAGCCCAAAGGGAAGGGTTGGAACAGCTTTATTAAATTTGTTTTTGAAAATCTGAATAAAATAGGAAACAAAAATATCCATTTTGTCCTGCCAATAATCCATGATTGGAATAGTAAATTTAGAGAGGGAGAAACTACAAGGTTGGCCGGCTTAATCGCGCTACGGTATTATCAATGGATAATTGAAGAAGACATTTATTTTTCCCGTGATGAGACTAAAGATCATCTTTTACAAACTATCCTTTATGGTTCGCAAGAAATCAAAGAGGAATTAAAAGAAATCCTTGATAATATTCTGAAACATCAATGGAAAAATCACAGAGATCCTTATTATGATTTGTCGGAAGCTATTCTGAGGAAACTCGAAGGGTATGCAGTTTCCAACGTTCTCCCTAAGTACGTATTGAAACTTGCTGATTTATTTTGGACTTATGCTCCTGCGGAAGAGGATTTTGACCGTCACTCAGACATTGGAGTGGAGAAATATTTTGGTATTGAAGATATTCATCATGATTATTTTCCGGCAAGTTCATATCAAACACCAATATACTCGCTTCTTCAGTCTTCATTACAGGAAACAATAGATTTTATTCTGAGCTTTACGAATAAGACTGTTGAGTGTTTTGCGAAGTCCCGTCTAAAGCATGAAGTTGAAGAAGTAGAAGTGTTTATCGAAGAAGGAAAATCTATAAAACAATACATAGGCACTAGACTTTGGTGTACATACAGAGGTACGCAAGTTGCCCCGCATGTTTTAGAGTCAATGCATATGGCTTTGGAGAAGTTTTTTATTGAAAGGGGAAAACATGCGGATTCAAAGACACTCGTAAGCTGGCTTTTATATCTACTTAAGAACTCAAAGTCTGCTTCTATTTCAGCAATAGTAACAAGTATTGTCTTGGCATATCCCGAGAAAACATTTGACGTTGCAAAGATTCTTTTTAAAACGAAGAAGTTTTTTCTTTATGACACAAGTAGATTAATTTTCGATCAGCAGCAAAAAAACTCTCTTTTAATGTTGAAGACTATGTCCATTCCAAAAAATGAAATTCATGAAGATGAAAGACTTCAGGCTTGCGATGATAAGCATAGAAAATGGTCTTTAGAGCATCTTTTCTTGAACTATCAGGTATTTCGCAGTGAAGAAACAAGCGAGGAGGAAGCCAAGAAAAGGCAAGAGGTGTTGTGGGAAATATTAGACAATTATTACAAAGAGTTGCCTAATGTAGCAGAAGAGACCAAATCAGATAAAACTTGGAGGCTTTACCTCGCAAGGATGGATAGAAGAAGAATGAAACCAACTACAGAAGAGACTGAGAAAGGTTTCATAATCAACTGGAATCCAGAAATTGAACCAAAATTAAAAGAATATAGTGATAGATCGCTGGAAAAAAGCTCTGAGCCAATGAAATACATGCCATTAAAACTGTGGGCTCACTACAAAATGAGAAATGATGACACATATAAGCAGTATGAACAGTATGAAAATAATCCGGAACTTGCACTCAGGGAAGTCAAAGAAATTATTTCAAGACTACACAGGACAAAAAAATCAGCACCATTGCAATTGGAAAATTTGGAACCTGAAAGTTTTTATCTTTTCAATTATTCCATTCCTGCAGACGTTTGCTCTGTTTTAATGAGAGATCATTCTGAGAAGCTTTCTGAGGAAGAAAAGAGATTTTGCAAAGATATTATTCTACAGGTAGCTTCTTCATCTTTTGAACCAAATTATCATTATCAAATATCTGATGGAACACAGTCCGCGATTTCAGTCCTCCCTTTCATAATAAAAGAATTTCCAGGAGAAAAGGATAGCATAAAGCAAATTTTATTGTTCACGTTATTCGATGACTATCCAATAGACGCGGGAGGCAATCAGTTTAATATTTTTTCTATCATGGCATGTCATAAACTGTGGGAAAACAATTTCGAGGATGCCCAATCAATTCTATTTGGGTATCTGCTCTTAAAGCCTAAATATGACGCATTAAGAGAAAATTTGCGGCAGGAAAATTATAAGAAGAATGTATATGAGCTACATGAAAATGAGATACTGGACAATTTTTTGGAAAACCATAAGATGGACTTACGGCGTATTATAGAGAATAAGATAACAATAAATGATTTAGAAGATATTGGGCTTCTGGATTTGTCTGTTTTAAAAACAGCTTTTCAGTTAATCCCCCTTAAGACAAACAATGTAGAACACAAAGAGATAGCTAAAAAAATAATTGCTGCTTTTGCTGAAAAAATACTTTCAAATGCCAGAGATGATAAGGTTGATTACAGGGTCAAGCATGACTTTCTAGAAAAATTAGCTTATTTTGTGCTTACTTCGCCAAGAGAAGACATTCAAGAATATTTAAAACCCTTCCTTGATAATTTCAATAGTTCGGAAGCAATTGCTGATTTATTCAAAGAATTCGTTTATGCTGAGGATCACTTAAATGCGTATGATAATTTTTGGGAAGTTTGGGATTTATTTAAAAGCAGGGTGATCGCACTTTGTAAAGATGGAGATGGGTATTGGTATATCGATAGAATTGTAAAAAGCTATCTTTTTGCCCAGGCAGTTTGGAAAAAAACTGCTACTGAGTGGCATACATTAAAGGATGAAAATAAGAAATTTTTTAAAACAATTTCAGAAGAAATAGGCCACTGTCCTTCGGCACTGTATGCTATTTCAAAATTGTTAAATGATATCGGAAGTCCCTATTTAAATGATGGAGTATCTTGGATTTCAGACATGTTAAGAAACAATAAAGATTTATTAACTGCAAAACTGGAGACTAACACTATTTACTACTTAGAAAATCTCGTTAGAAAATACATTTACGAGAACCGCGAAAAAATAAAGAAAATAAAACAATTGAAACAAGAGGTTTTAATAATATTAGACTTTTTAATAGAAAAAGGATCTGTTGTGGGGTACATGTTGAGAGAGACTATATTGTGAGTTGTTTTGCATTTCTTAATAAAAGCCTTTCCATTAGTTAACTTGGGGTCAGAATTGTTTATTGCAATTTAATCGTTGTTGATTTTACAAAGAAATACACCGACATTGGGAATCGAGTAGAACTGTTTATTCCTGTGAGAACATCACATTGACTGCTAAATCTTCAGAATAGGGATTGCGACGTAAGTCTTCTCTGCGCTGTGCGCTTTGCTTTTTTTGAGAGAATCTAAGACCTGATTAAAAAGGGATTGCGACATCACAAATGAGGAGAGCATCCACATCCGTGTGCATGAACTTAATGGAAGGAGCTCACCGAATCAGCAAGAATGAATATAAACATTTTGTTAGCATATCAAGGGGGTCTTGTGGAGAGTTGAAATATCAGCTTATGCTATCCAAAGATTTGGGATATTTAGATGAAGGCACTTTTAAAGAGATGGCGGAGGCATATGAAAGAGTAAGCATGATGCTTACAAAATTGCACAGTTCTTTGAAATAACGGACACGGACAACGGTTACGGTTAACGGACTTCCCTGTAATCACCTTTGATCACAATCCGGATTAAATGTGTTATAGTATGTGTATAAGGAGGTGTATATAAGTGAGAACAAATATCGTGCTGGATGATGAAATAGTAAAAACCGCATTCAGGTATTCCAAGGCTAAAACGAAAAAAGAACTTATTAATGAAGCACTGAAGGAATTAATAACTTCACGGCAGAGATTAGACCTGAGAGATTTACGAGGAAAGGTAGAGTTCAGATCAGATTATGATTACAAGAAATTAAGAAAGGGTAACTGATTTGATTATTGTTGATACTTCGGTAATGATTGATTATCTGAGAGGAAATGAAAATGATACAATCCTGGCATTGCAACACATATTAGATAACAATATCCCTTTTGGTATAAATTCTTTCATTTATCAAGAAGTTCT
>Ga0315282_10008698_pt1 | contig 16357 bp, 16 predicted proteins | sample YL17G07_20_MG_FD_203693 | JGI IMG/M metagenome (GOLD analysis project Ga0315282, IMG submission 203693) | Sediment microbial communities from Yellowstone Lake, YNP, Wyoming, USA - YL17G07_20 | ecosystem: Environmental > Aquatic > Freshwater > Lake > Sediment | place: USA: Wyoming | collected...
TTGGAGAATCCAACCCGATGATTTTTCTATGCCGTGGACCGTGGCATCTGCAACTGAATGGGATGAACCCTCACAGATAGTTGAAGAATGCATCAAGGCCCAACACAAGATTCTGAGCGGGTACAAGGGTCAAGTTATACAGGGGAAAGTAGATCGTGAAAAGTATCAGGAAGCTACCAACCCTCGACATGTTGCCATAAGTTTAGACGGAGAGCCGACGCTCTACCCAGACTTAGGTTCGTTGATACATGAGTTTCGGAAAAAGGGATTAACCGTTTTTCTAGTTACGAATGGAACCAACCCGCAGGCTCTTGAAACTCTTGGAGAAGAGCCATCTCAACTCTACGTTTCACTCTGCGCACCCGATCCGCGCACATTCGCCGCAACATGTAGACCATCCACCCCTGACACGTGGCCTAGGCTAATGAAGACATTCTCAATACTTCCAAGTTTCTCATGTTCAACGGCCATACGAATAACCCTTGTCAGAAACCTCAATCTGAAAAATGTGGAGGGCTACGCCAAACTTCTTGATCCATTTTCGCCAACCTACGTAGAACCAAAGTCCTACATGTATGTCGGATACTCAAGAAGAAGACTTACCTTTGAATCTATGCCAAGCCACAAAGAGATAACCGATTTCTCAAAGCAACTGGCAGCCCAAATGTCGTATAGAATGATAGACGAATCTCCCGAGAGCCGGGTAGTCCTGCTAAGTAGACTTGAGAAACCAGTGAAGATTGGTTAGCGGTCTCCCAAATGATTTATTCCACTGCCTAACTGCTTATACACGATGTATCTGAGAGTGAAGGTTTGCTCAACAGAAAAGACTTAGAAAGGATACAAGCAGATCTCAAAAACTACGATGTCACTCGAGAAAAAGTGTTTGAAGCATCAAGATCCGCCACGAGATTCTCAGGTTGGGCTATCGTCCAGATTCATCGACAAGATATGAAGGCCGCGGACGAAACCCTGAAGAAAGCAAAGACGACATTGACTATCCTCGACAAATTACTGGATTCATGTTCCGAATTGGGCTCTGCACCCAACGTTATTGTAGCCTATCAAGAATACACCGAAGCAAAACTACTTCAGGGGATAGTCTCAAATGGAAAACTCCTCTCACAGAAACAGGTTGGAGTAGAGGTTTTACCCTACCTACTAGGTATTTTGGACTTCATAGGCGAGCTTAGGAGAATGGCTTTGAATCATCTGAGAAAAGGCGAAGCCACGGAGGCGGAGAAGACCTTGGCTTTGATGGAAGCCGTCTATGAAGATCTATATTCTCTCGATCATACGGCTATCATACCAACATTTAGACATAAGATGGACATCGCTAGAAAATTGATTGAATCTACAAGAGGCGATGTCGTTACCGAGACTAGAAGGTTATCCCTTGAAAACACTATCAAAAACTTGAAGGATATTCTTACAAGGACAAAAGGGTTCAAGCTTGACCGAACCGCCTCCAAAAGCCTCACCCTCTGAAGAAACAGTTTCCACAAGTGAACTGTTCTCATTTGAAAATGCGATAATCGCTCAGGAAAAGTTTTCACGACTGGTAAAGAAGCAATCCATTCTACCAAGAAAAATCTTGCGTGTAGCTGGGGTTGACGTTGCATACGCTAAACAGTTATCATTCACAGCAGCCGTGCTGCTCGACTTTAAAACTCTCAAGTCGATTGAAGTTCAACTTGCAAGAAACATAGTTAAGGTTCCTTACCGACCGGGCTTCCTTGGATTTCGAGAGGCTGCCGTCATGGTTGAGGCTGTTGAGAAACTGAATACAAAACCCGATTTGGTTCTTGTTGATGGCCATGGACTGGCACATCCTAGAGGATTCGGCCTAGCCTGCCATGTAGGCGTTATGCTAGACCTGCCAACTATTGGAATAGCCAAGAACCTCTTCTACGGTGAAGTTCATCGAGACCAGATACTAGACAAAGGCGGCCACGATATCGGCGCGATAATTAATGCCAAGAAGAAGATGCTATACGTGAGCATTGGTCATAAGGTCTCATTAAATGCAGCTATTCGGATAGTCAGACATTGCACTATCTCGGATGTGCCTGAACCACTAAGACTGGCGCACCAAGAAGCAACTCGAATGGCGAGGAAGATGAAGGCTTGAAGGCGGATCTATTCTACACCTTGTACAAGTTGGTGGAGATGGATGTTCAAGGTGGAGACGTTCCAATCACGACGAGGCGGATAGCAAAAAGTATCGGAACATCACAGCAGACAGCTTCGAGACGATTGATGGAGCTTGAGAAGACGGGGTTGATAAAGAGGATAAGGATCCCAGGTGGAGAAGGCGTTCAGCTTACCCCTGATGGCAAACGTGAACTTAACGTAGCTTACCTGACCCTGAAGAAAATCTTGGAACCTTTACTTAAGGAGTTGGTTCTTGAAGGTGAACTTTTTTCGGGGCTGGGGGAAGGAGCATACTATATACATCAACCAGGTTATCGGAAACAGTTCATCAAGAAACTTGGATACGATCCATTTCCAGGAACCTTAAACATCAGACTCGACAAGCGATTCGTACCTGAGAAGACTCTACTAGAAACAATGCCATTCATTCTCATAGATGGATTCAGTGATGGAAAACGTAGTTATGGACCAGTGAGGTGCTATTCGGTCTCGGTGAATGGCGTGGCACATGCCAATATAATCACCGCTTTAAGATCCCATTACGGAGAAGAAATACTGGAAATAATCGCTCCAGTAAACCTGCGGGAGAAGCTTAAACTAAAGGATGGCGACGCCGTAACGGTTAAAGTCTCCCCCAGTTCTCGATGACACGCCTCTTTATCTTCGAGGAACTGTAGAGATCAAGCCTACCAAACCTCTTCACCTGAACAACTTTGATTTTCAAGCCATTCTCCTTAGCAACTTTTTCCACAGCTTTCCGCACTTCGTCTTGATCATAGCCCACAGCTATGATATCCGGCTTCACTTTTTCAATCACTTTTCTAATGCTAAATTGTCTGTATCCAAGCAAAGCTTCGTCAACCGGCTTTAAGCTGGCAACGAGAGCTCTCCTCTCATTCTCAGACATAACTGGCTTCTTGCCTTTCAGCCTCTCAGCCGTCTTATCTCTTGCAACGAGCACGATAAGCCTCGAATTCTTTCCACCAATCTTTTTCGACTCTTCCAAGAACCTCAGATGCCCATAATGAAGAAGATCGAATGCACCCGTCGCCAGAACTACTTTCCTGTTCTTCATAGTATCGTCAACAAGATCGCTTGTTTTGACTTACCCTACTATCCTACAACTCAATGTTCTATCACAACCCAGCTTTGAAAGTCTCTTTGCCAATTTGTCCAACACTTGATTGATCAAAGCCCATTCCTACAGGTCTCTGACCTGCCAAGAGAACTTGGCGACCTTTAATAACTTGATTGCATCAAGCAGGCCTTCCGCGTACGAAATCGAGGCCAAGGCTGTTGTGGGCTTACCTTCATGAAGAAAGTATCTGGCGTCGGAGACATACCCTTTGACAGTATCTAGGATTGGAACGAGATCATTCATTCTAATCGTTATCGGTAGATTGGTCCATGCAAGGCTTGCAATAGCCTTCTCAACATTCGCAACATATCTCTCAGCTCTTTCGCCCGCATCTTCGTTCAAACGTTGGCCTCCAAAGCTTCTTTGCTTGTGTCAGCGAAGACCTGCAAGGCCTCCACCTCAATAAAGTGCAGTCGTCCTGGAAAGACTAGTAAATGGGGCGGGCCGCCGAAATCGTAACGAATCAAATTTTTGATGCGGCCACCCTTGACTGCTATATCGTCCGAACCTATGCGAGCAGCTCCAACCACCAATCTATCTTGGTCAGTTACAAATTCATGCCGCTTCTGTTCAATAGCCAAAAGCTGTTCAAGAGCTTCTCCTACCAATAAATATTGATTCAAATCAGCCTTAACGTCTAAGAGAACCAGTGTGTGAAGCCCTCTTTTGTTATTCTCTTTTATGACATCATATGGCGTTTCTATCAGTGGACCTGACTCTGCGATGGGGACCGTAACTGTCTTCCCAAATTTGTAACTCTGAAGCCCCATACAACTCGCCGCTGCTGATATCACTGAAACGCCGTGAATTATGACCGTTCTTATGCCTTTCTTCGCAGCGCGCAACCTCAAATCCACGTGGGTTGTGGCGGTCATAGAATCTCCTGGAACGAGAAATGCAACTTTGTTTCTCTCAGCGAATCTTAGAAGATTTTCTTCAGCCTTCTCCTCTATGTCAGCTCTAGACAAAATTTCAATGGATTTTCCAACAAGTCCCTCAAGATGTTTTTGCGATAAGCCTGGCATGAGGCTTGTGTAAAACTCGGCGAAGACAAAATCTGCGGCTTTGGCTTCGTACAAACCTCGAAGAGATATTCCACGTTCATCGTGCAAACCCAAACCAATGAAGGCGAGCATGATAAGCAGTATCTTCAAGGCTGGACAAAAGGTTATTTAACGGTAAAAGTTCATCAGAACCGACGTCGGGCCCGTAGCTCAGTCCGGAAGAGCAGCGGTTCAACGTCGACCGTTGAGCTGAAGCTCTTAACCCGAAGGTCGCGGGTTCAAATCCCGTCGGGCCCGCCACACATCCAACATGGTTCATAAGACCGTTTAACCCTTACGTTATCGTGGGCCAACATCCCGTAGGGCCCGCCAAATCATCCGCGTTAAACCATTGAACCTGAAAAGTTATTGAACCCCCACGTTATCGTGGGCCAACATCCCGGTGACCGATATTCCTGACTTATTTCTTCTTGCTATGAGAATCTATTGAAGCGTTGTCTAAGCTTTCTCATTACTAGGCCGTCCGACGAAGCAGATCTGCCAACTTTGCGAAAAATTTCCATATCTCCCGCTTTTCGGTATAGGGAAGCCTCGTGGCTGTGATATCGAACCAGATTTTGTCAAGCTCGCCATTTCTGAGTCTTCTTGCGTAGTCGCGTATCCGATTCAATAGATGCATAGTCAAGCCTGCAGTCGTGACTCTGTCCGCCAACGACGGTAGATCAATCTCCTCCCTTCTGTCCCGCAGCAGTGAAAGCAAATCGACCGCATCCTTGTTCCTGCCAACGGGCATCATCTTCAGCACGATGAGGGTCTCCAAGTCAGCTACGGAAGCTTTCAACGACGTGGCCTTCGAAATGTATCCTCTTACTGTTAAGCGCTTTGCGTACTTGAAGAACGATGAGTCAATAGGATATTCTTTGCCTGTGGATATGTCGTAGATTCTTCCCACACTGATGTGGAGATCGACAAAGCCTTTACTCAGTTTCTTAGTTCCAGCGATACCAAATTCTGTGTCACGAATTGAATAGCCCAGACTTTTTAGTAATCCTTTCAGCTTGCCTAGCACTGGTTTGTCTGCTACCAGATCGATATCCTTTGTGTAACGGTAACCGCGGGTGTAAGCGGCGACTGCGTATCCTCCAATGATAACTAGCCTGATACCTTGCTTGTGTGCAGCATCGAGCATGTCTTTTAGGTCTTCCAAGCTTTTTCGTTCTACTTGTTCCTCGCTCATCATCTCACCAAGTCCGTCAGCACTTTAGAGACAAGCGCATGTGTCAGATGCAGCCTAAGATTCCATTTTGAAGAAATCGACCCATACAACTTCTCTGTAGGTTGGATGCTCATGCTTGTGGGAAAATCAAGCCTCGCGTCCAGGTTTGACCGTCTCAATATGTTGCTAATCAGATTCTTCTCAAACAAGGGTTTTCGCGATTCAGAGTTCAAGATATCCAGAATGCATCCGAGGAATCTACTCGCATTGTGGGCTTCGGACAGTTCAAGAAACACCTTCCAGTCTAATCTCTTCCTATAGACGATAAGGATCGCGAGCACATCTTCCATGTTTAGGTTTTCTCTTGTAATTCCCAAGATAACAAGGGCCTCTGGCGAAAGATACCTGATTCCATCGATCGCTCTTGTGTGCTCAGAAAGCGTCTCGTCGAAGTCTGAGTGCAGATGTATGTTTGTGCTTGCGGGCTTTTCAGCAGGGATCTCATCTATTGAGAGAGCAACGTTTGGCTCCGAGAGCAGTGCAATCCAGGTAAGAAGCTGATCGGGTCTAACTGATATGTCCATACTCCCCGTAGCTGAATAGCGATGGTACTCGTACGCCGCGTATGCCCCGCTCACATGGTATTCCAAATAACCAGAAACTGCCCTGAGCTTCTCTGCGACATCATCAGTCTTCGCTCGCGACTGGATTGCCATCGCGAGAACAATACTCTGAGGGTCAACAAGCCTGAACAGCTTCTTCCTCGGGTCTACAGGGTCTCTCCGAACGGTCATATACCCGAAAGTTCTCAGTTTAGCCAGCGTCTTCCCGATAGGTCGCTTATCTTTCAGTTCAAGTATTGCTCCCGCTTCGGAAAAATCGAAGATGTCCGTTCCCTTCGCTACATGCAATCGTGCGTACGCCTTTGCAAGCCAGGGCGGTATCCATTTCATAGCTCGTCACCGCATAGTCTCCCCATTAGGGTGACTATTTCATTTAGTCTCCCTATTAGGGTGACTATTTAGCATTTCGTTTCCTTGGCTTGAATAGACTAACGCTACGAGAAGTGCCGCGACTACGCGCGCAGTGCGAAGACGATAGCGATCCAATTACAATCCAACATCCACATTGGTCTCAATTACTGTCCCCATACCCACGCACTCCAGTTGCCGATGTTATAGCTGTGACGACTATCATTACCACCGCTGCGACTACCACAGTCGCTACTATCGCGATGACCATGACGATGACGACAATTACGACGATGATTACTATAGCGGTGCTAACTAGCAGAACAATGATGTGTCACAATCACATTTGCTAAGCATTAGAGCGATGGCCTGAAGCTAGTCGTCGTATCTCTTGCAATGATGACTTCCTGGCATGGGTGCGTTTATTCCTTCAGCAACACATAATCAGAGATTGATTCTGTTGGGTACACCCAATGTTACTCTACGAGGAGCTGAGGTCAACGTAACGACAACAGCTGGAACAGCGATCCGGAATGAATCATACAAAACAGAAAAAAGAGTTTAACCCTCACGATATCGTGGGACAACATCCCGTCGGGCCCGCCAAAACATCTGAAGGCATTTCCGTGGTCTTGATCACCCAAAGACCGCAAGCAGCCAAGTTGATTATCCAGTTTCCAAAAGGCTCCCATTGGAAAGCCAAACATACTAGATTTTTATAGCTCGACGTTCTCCGCGTTCTGTGATCATGGTTGATTCTGCTCTCTCATGTGCTATTCGGACTGATAATCTGCCTCATTCTGTTCACTTTGGTTAAGGCAAAGGGCGTGAACTCTCCCTCAAAGGCGTTCTATCTATTCGCATTATTCATGATGGAATTTCCGGATTTGGATCATCTTTACTCGATGAAAATTCAACTGAAGTACCTAGTTCCCTTCACCATATCAGACTTATTCAAATGGAGCTTAAGAACGGAAGTTGATCCGTTACATGTCTTGCATTTCTGGATTTATCCCTTCATGTTTCTGGCGTTGCTGGCCTTGCCAAAGTGCTTACAAGGTCTCAGATGGTGGATACTCGCAATTTTTCTTGGATGGACAATTCATCTACTGCTTGATGGAGTCATATACTTCGTGTGAACATGAAAGTCTGAACGCTAGTGCATAAGAAGTAGACAGATGGGTGTGCACCTGATCGAGATATGCACCACAGCCAGTATACCCCGTAGAATCTATGACCAACAAGGGGGATTGGCTTTCCACTGGAAACGCATACAAAAATACAACCACAAAAGGACTGTGTGTGACCTTGACTATGAAAAGGCTAGTAGACATCTACTTCAATGTCCCAAACGTTTTAGGATAATACGCTATCGAAGTCGAGTCCAATAATCTTAAGAAGGTTAGTGTTTCCACATCTGGAATAGATGATTGAAAGTTGGAGTACTGTCCTTACTGTCAACGATGGGTTGAACCTACGAAAGGTAGTACAGACATACTCGCTGGAGCTGCTCTTGGCGGTTGGTTAGGCGGCGTAGTTGGTACCGGTCACTATTTGCTGAAGGGTTCGAGATGCCCAATCTGCAACAATGTGATAACGGGCAGAGGCGCTCCGGGATACGTGCCTCGACAGGCACAGGCATATCCCCAACCGATGTATCCACAATATCCTCAACCAACTTACCAACAGTATCCTCAACCGACATCACAGTATCCACAACCCGCTCCACAATATCCAGCTACGGTTCCTCAGGGACCGTACCCACAGGTTACTCGCGCTATACCTGCACCGCCTTCTCCGTGCTGCCCATACTGTAAGCAACCTCTAGCATATGCGCCGAATATTCAACAGTGGTACTGTCAATACTGCCAGAGACCAATTTACGCGTAGACCACTTCTCTGTTTCGACTAGCGAAGGGGCGACTGAACCTGACTCAAAACACACCTACTGAGAGTCCTCCACAAGCATTGGACCAGAACTGGTTGCATGCCGGTCCGTTAGAAACTCAAAGGTTTTGGTTCACTAGTATTTTATTTGGACAGTTGAGTCAAGGCTGAGTCGAGGGATGCAGGACACCCTGCCTTTCAAAGTGTCGGTAATTGTTCCGACCATGAATGAAGAGGATAGCATAGGCAAGGTTTTGTCCAGTATTCCTAACGACTTAGTTGATGAGATACTGGTCATTGACAGTTCATCAGATAGGACGCCTGAGATAGCTGGAAGATCCGGAGTAAGAGTACTTTGTGAACCTAGGAAGGGATACGGGCGAGCTCTCCAAACAGGTATTGAAAACGCGCGTGGCGAGATAGTCGTATACATTGATGGAGACTTTAGTTACGACCCTGCAGAGATCACTAAGGTGATTGAACCGATTGCAGATGCTAAGCACGATGTAGTCTTAGGCAATAGGTTCAAGAAACGTTCCAGTCAGCCGAACATGCCATTTGGAAATAGAGTGGGAAATCGTATTCTATCATTTCTCTTTCGCGTCCTCTTTCATGCAAGTGTCGGTGACAGTCAATGCGGCCTAAGAGGCTTCAGACGCTTGCCGCTTCTCAATTATGAGTATCGGAACTATGGTATGGCTTACGTAACTGAACAGCTAACGAAACTTGTCAAGTCAGGGCAACGTGTTGGAGAGGTTCCAATAAGCTACAGACAACGTATTGGAAAATCCAAACTCCACCGTTTTCGAGACGGCTGCCAAATAGTTTGGGCGATGTTGAGAGAAAGTTTGGAAAGCTGATGACTAATCCTTCATGATGAGTTCAGTGACAACATCGAAAACTATTCATGGAATGATTCAATAGGCTCCTTACCCGCAAACTAAAGAAGAAATCGTCAGAGGTTGAGTCGATGCGCATCGCCATCCTGACTGAACTGTTCTATCCTCATGTCGGAGGGACGGAGGTCAGGCTCTATGAGATGTCGAAGAAGCTTGTGAGGAGAGGACATGAAGTTGATGTTTTCACGATTCAACACTCTCCCAACGCATCTCAGGAAGAAGACTTGGAAGCGATTCATGTTAAACGATATGCCTATTCGCCCAAATATGTGACTGCGAGTGGTTTCCGATCGTGGAGTGGAGTCGTAAGATATTCTTTATCCACTGTTTTGAAGACCCTTGGAACCGATTACGACATCTACTATTTTGGACAGTGGCCCCTCCTCCACGCAGTTTTGACGAAACCGTTTGTTTCGCGATGTGTCCAAGAATGGTGTGAAGTGTGGTACGAGAAAATAGTGGCTCTAGAGAGAATCTTGTCTAGAGTAATGGATAATCACGTCGCGGTCTCGGAATTCACAAAACGTAGGATGGTGGATTTCCTCCATTTAGACCCAAACCATGTAACTATCATTCCCAACGGCGTAGACCTACAGAAGTATCGTGATGGAGTCAGTAAGAGTTGGGGAAAAATGGTCTACGTTGGAAGGGTGACACCCCACAAAGGCTTGAACCTTCTGTTGGATGCCTTCAGAATGATCAAGGATAAGGCTCCAGACGTCGAACTCTATATTGCTGGATCAGGTTCACATCTACCAATCCTTAGAGAATATGCGAAGGGACTTGATGGCGTTTACATGCTGGGCGACATCTCCGAAGCCGAGAAGATCAAGCTTCTGAAAAGCTCATGGCTATTCATGATGCCGAGCAGCCGGGAAGGTTCTTCCATAGCCATCTTAGAGGCTATGGCAGCAGGTACACCAGTTCTGACCATAGACCACCCCGACAATGCTGCAAAGTACGTGTGCAACATGGGTAATGGAGTGATCACCAATCCAGACAGTGTAGACATAGCCTCAGCTGCGTTGGAGTTGCTTTCAGACGAAAATGAATGGGATTCGATGAGAAGATCATCATTGAAGTATGTTGAACAATTCGATTGGAACATTATAGCGAGTCAACTGGAAAGATATCTCAAATGGATCGTGAAGAACAACTGAAATCTTTCTTGCCTGAACTACTTGGGATCTGATTAGATGGAAAACGGAGCCAGAGCCAATTCAACTCTTAGACGGGGGCCTCAATTCCTAGGTCGTCATCGCTTAACGATTGTATACTCAATTCTGCTCGTAATTTGCATTGTACCGATAGTACCGATCTCAACCTACTTTTCCGACCGGATCTTTCCTTGGTGGGTCGATGGTGGAAATTGGCTGAAACAGGCCAATGCAATTTTTGGAAATGAATTTCCAATGTGGGATGAGAAACCACTCAGGTTTGACCAGCTCTATTTCATTTCACTGGCCTTATTGATGATTTTGGTCAAGAATGAGCTTCTAGCTTTGAAGATCTCCGCTTTGATCATCTTTGCCATCCGCCCAGCCACCACATTTCTGCTCGCTAAGAAAATATTCAAGAGTGACGCTTCAGGACTGGCTGCCGCTCTTCTCTCAGGAACAAGCCCATTGTTCTATGAGACTATAGGGTGGGGCGGATATCCAAACCTTCTGGGTTACGCTATTCTACCGGTGACCTTCTATTTCATTCTAACAACAATCGAAAAAACCTCTCCCAGAAACATCATTCTTACCGGACTGTTTGTCACAATTACAGTCTTCTCCCACAATCTAACGGCAATTGTATTCCTCGGCATTCTCGGCCTCTGGATCGTTTTGGTACTTCTTTCGAAAGCTTTTCCAAATGTCAGCTCCCTGAAAATCAAACCAAATCTTACCGCAGTATTTTATTCTGTTATTGTTCTACTCTCTATACTCTCTTTCATATCCCTAAGTACGGGAGGACCGCAGTACAACTTTTTCAATGAAGCCGCGTTCTACAAGAGGAGAGTCTCATTCGACGACTTGATATGGGTTTTGCGAAACCCCACGTCGGGAGTATTATTGGTGTTTCTATCTGCCATCTCGTTTGTCGTATTGAGAATTACAAGGGGCAAAGATGCGGAACCCTATATCCTCGCAATGGCCTCATGGATCGTTGCACCTGTACTGATGACTCAAACCTATCTTCTTGGTGTTGCAATCGACTACAAACGCGTATTCTTCTATGCAGCCCAACCCACTCTGATAATGGCTATGGGTTCCCTCGCACTGATCGGACAACTGGTCAAAAACATGAAAACTGCGATTCCACCGCTCTCCTTTCCGAAAATTGCTCGGGCAGCAACTAGAGTTTTGCCTGCGGCGCTTCTCATAGTGTTATCGCTATCTTCTCTCGTCTTGGAGGTTAACACAGGCCTGTCCCATGTTGGAGTCGTAAATGATTACTACGGCAACCAAGATCCTTACGGTGATAAAGAGAAACTGGAAGCCTTGGATTGGATTAGAAACCATACGCCTAGCGACGCTGTTTTTGTGGCTGAGGAGCACTTTGCACGTTGGACAGAAGGATACGCGTCCAGAAGAGTCCTAATGTATACGCCTGTGGAATACCTTTTCTTTGAGGGCGAGATAGAACGGAGCATAGCCGCCAAGACACTTCTGGAAAGTAGACTGGAACTTAGAAGCGATTTAGTTAGAATCAGTGAACAAGAGCCCTACGGGAATTTTACACCGTTGATATCGTTCAAACGCGAGGGAGTCTATGAAGATACAGTATACATCAACAACGTGGACTCGCAGGTATATCTAACAAACGGAACGCATGTGTGGTTTGAACGGCTTTCAGACAATCCTGAAAGCAGGTCGTATAGGCTGTGGAGAAACTCTACCGACGCATCTTATACCATAGCGTACAGTTCAAACAGCCTTACAATTGAAAAGCAAGTTATACTGGGTAACTACGCTGAAGCCTCGGTGATTTACTCGATACGGACAAATCGGTCAACTGTTATGCCGCTTAACTTGACTATTCCAGTGTTCTCTGCTGAGGGAAAACGTTTCGACGATGTCTACGCCGAATCCGCTAACCAGATTCATGTAAAGCAGGGACCTTTATCATTCCACATCTTCATGAACGGCAATATTCAAAGCGCAGTCGCCACTCATTACCAAGGCAAAGACACAATAACCATGTCTTTCGAAACTCAATCAGCTCCATTCGATGCGTTAACCGCAGCGTTAACAATCAAAGCGGATCTGAATTCGAAAGGATCCGGCACAATCGTCGCTGTCGACAGAGACGACATAATAAGAGAGTTCAATATTTCTTACATTGTAATTCCTCGAAATTCGACGGTTCAAGCCGGGGGAGTTATACCACTTAAACTCCTAAGCCTGCCTGCCTATAACCATCTAATTGATGATCCTGCCCTAACTGTGGTGTTTGAGAATTCCAGAGTTATAGTCCTTCAGGTTTCGCACTATCATCAAATGCCCGTTCAATAATCAGGAAAGTAAGAAAATAATTGTTCTTTCTCCTAGAGATAGTTTGCGAAATCACGGAATTTTCGGGATACCCCCCGCTCCGAGAAGCGCAAGTATGCCGATTCCGACCAATAATCCGATGATGGCGGCTATTACGACAAGCAGGATGACTGCAATAATCGCTATGACAAGTGCCTTTAACCATCCACAATCGAAGAAGTGCTTGATCAGTGCCAGCCAAACCATGAGGCTAACCACGGCTCCCACTAAACCATGAATGAGAGCGCCTAATACGACGCCTATGATAAGCCCCAAAGCCACAATCCAGACTGCATCTGTGAACTTCGCCTTTTGTTTTCCAACTAGGCCGCGACCAACGAGCCACAGTATCGGAGCTATTACAATCATGCCTACGATTATCTCAATCAACAGAGATGTCAGGTTCAAAGAAGTCACTAGCTTAAGCTCATCTCGGAACCAATATAAAGAGGATTCTGTTTTGAATCTAATAGTCTAAAGCTTCAAGCAAGGGTAGTCTACTTCTTCCATGCAGGCATTTTGCTCATAGACTCGTCAACGAATTTCTCAGCTTCTTCTCTAGGTTTCTTCATTACTGTCACGTAAAAGTTGATCATGCCCTCTCTGACTTCTGTTCGGCTCTTCAGTTTGCCTTCAGGCGTAGTGCAGTGGACACAGTATCTGTTCTTTGTGTCTCCGCCTCCAAAGTCGCCTGGTTTTTCCATAGGCATCCCACAACTTTCACAAGTTAACATCTAACCCACCTCCAGAGATTGTTTAGATCTACGATTCCTTTAGACTTTCGGTGCAGACTCAAAATATCCCAAAAAGGGTTAGAATGCCTAGAACTATGAATATGACAGCCGACACTTTCTTGACCTTGCTTGTGGGAACTCGCTTACCTAATCGATCAGCCAAGATGATACTCAAACCATCGATTACAACAAATGCCGACAACACGCCTGCGAATACTGCTATGGGCTGTGCAAAACGTGCCGCGAGGGCTATCGTTACAATCTGTGTCTTATCACCAAGTTCCGTCAAGACTATCATCAACGCCGCGGCCAAGAAAGGACTCTTTGCACGTGGGCTTGCGATGCCGCTTTGAACGTCTACCTTAAGCATCAATAACCCGATGACCACGAAGATTACTCCAGATATGAGCGTGAGCATAGACAACGGGATTATTGCTAGAAGCGCCTGTCCAACCAATACGGCCAAACCCGCTACGACGACGTATCCAGCAATCATCCCCAAGAAGATAAGGCCCGGTTTTCGAATACTAGCAGCCAGTGTGATCACACCCAGTTGGGTCTTATCACCTAGCTCGGCCACCGCGATTGAGAACAAGGATATGGCAAAAGCCTCTAGAATATTATCTAAGATCGTTTCCTCCAGGCTTTCAGTTAAGGGAGATCATTTATAAGATTCCTGCTCTACGCCTACCAGATTTTCCACAAGTGAATTCAAATGCCTTGGCTCAAGTATTACGAGAAAGAACGAGAACGATTTTCCAAGGAGTATGCGACTAAGCTGAACGATAACGAACTTAAGTACGCTTTTGAACGCCTCAAGAACCATTACCACATCGATCAAGAATTGATCATCCGAGGTCAAAGAGGGCATGGACACTGCTGGCGTTGGCGCATAGTACTCTCGCATGAATCTAGTGTTGGAATGCTCGCTCACGAAGTTGCTCACGCAATTCAATGGAATCAAAAGAGAGCCAACGAGAAATGGCATACCAAACGCCATGCGGCCATAATGAAACAAGTCTCACAATATCTCATGAGTCATATTGATAACTGGCGAATACATTTCACCGAGAAACAACGGGAAGAGAGACAGAGACCCGAATTGACAATCTGCTCCAACTCAGTTAATTTGTCATTATGTCCCTCTTGCGGAACCGTGGTAGAAATGAGAAAAGGTATTAACTTCTGTCATCATTGTGGATTCAAAGTATCGAATTCAAATGAAAGCCATGGAAACTCAGTTGGTTAGATGTAGAATCTGAAGCGCGATTGAAGTAACAAATGTCGACCTAACGTTTTCAACCAAGAGACTTATCATAATATTCGTTGACCAAGAGAGTTGGGGAAACGGTACGAAAGTCGCACATGCTCTCTACCTGAAGGTGCAAAAGGGAAAGGGTGAGAATGTAAGAAGACTCCTAATAGAACTGAAACTGTTGGCGACGGATCTCAAAATCGTTACTGATGATGACTGTCTTTTCATTCCTCTCATCAGGCGGCCTTTGAATAAGGAATGTGAGGAGATAAGAAAACAGGTCGGTCTCTTGGACTTTGGCACCGGCACATTTCATACTAAGGCAAAGCCTGTGACAGCGCTTGAGTTACTAGAGGATAAGCTCCCTCCACATGTTCTGGCGAGTATGCCTAAATCACTAGACATTGTTGGACACGTGGCGATTGTTGAGATAACTTCTGAACTGGAGCCATACAAGGCACTCATTGGACAGGCGATTCTGGCTGTGAACAGGAACGTTCGAACTGTTCTTGCCAAAGCGAGTCCCATCAGTACACAATACCGCCTTAGAGAGTTTGAGATCCTTGTTGGAGAAGACTGTACCGAGACCCTGCACAACGAAAATGGTTGCAGGTATCTTCTCGATGTTCGTAAAGTCTACTTCAGTCCGAGGCTTGGATACGAGCATGATAGAGTATCTCGTCTTGTGAATGAAAGCGAGACTGTAATCGATATGTTCACTGGAGTCGGACCGTTCTCGATTCTAATAGCCAAGAGAAGAAGTCTCGTCAAAGTCTATGCGATTGACGTAAACCCGGATGCCATAAGGTACCTTGAAGAAAACGTGAGGTTGAATAGAGTTACAGGCAAGGTCATACCACTTCTGGGAGATTGTAGAAACATTATTCGTATGAAGCTTAGAGGCGTTGCCGATCGAGTGATTATGAACCTTCCTGCCCAAAGCTTGGAGTTTGTAGATTTGACTTGTGAAGCAATCAAGCCAATCGGAGGAATAATGCATTTGTACACGTTCTCTGATGAACCCGCCCCGTTTGAAAGATTGAGAGATGAGGTGGAAGGGCTGATACTATCCGCAGGACGCTCAGTGAAAGGAACCCTTGGAGTGAGAATTGTCAAGGCCATTGCGCCGTATAGGTTACAGGTTGTGGTTGATGCTACAATTGTGTAGCACTGTCTTCTGCAACTAGTCTAATCTCGATTTTGCATGAAGGCTTCCGCAAAAGATACATTAACTCTCTCGGAAGGTCGATAGCTGCTTTATCAGACTTAATCATTAAAGTTCTGTCACATGTGTAGTCGCTTTTTCGAATGACTAAATCGGTTGGATTGGTTAGGAGAAGCTTTTGACTCCCAAAACCTCGGATAACTTCAACATATTTTCCAACCTTAAGAAACAGTGTTATTCGTGAAGTGGAACTCTGTACGACTTGTTTGAATTCATCTGAAAGATTCGTCGCTCCCTTTGATGATTCTACTCCAATTATGCAATCTCCTTTCTCAGTAAGATGCGTTTCCTTGGTGAATTCGAGTGTTGTTCGATGTGTACCTCGAATCTTACTGTGACCATGTGCTTCAATG
>Ga0315282_10008699_pt1 | contig 16357 bp, 12 predicted proteins | sample YL17G07_20_MG_FD_203693 | JGI IMG/M metagenome (GOLD analysis project Ga0315282, IMG submission 203693) | Sediment microbial communities from Yellowstone Lake, YNP, Wyoming, USA - YL17G07_20 | ecosystem: Environmental > Aquatic > Freshwater > Lake > Sediment | place: USA: Wyoming | collected...
TGCCGGAAGCTTTGTCCGTGCTGAAAGGGATCAACGACGAGCGCGTCAAGCTGGGCCTGACGCCGCGCCCCGAGGACGCGAAGCTGAGCGCCGACCTGCAGCAGCACTGCGCCTACATGAGCCAGGTGGGCACGCTCACGCACGGCGAGGACAAGGGCAAGTCGGGCTACAGCGCGGAAGGCAACGCCGCGGGCATGCGCAGCATCTTGAGCATGGGCACGAGCGCGGCACGCATTGCCGCGGGCATGGTCCAGACGTACTTCCACAGGCAGGACGTCATCCGCCCGAACACTGTGGCCTTCGGCGTCGGCTACCAGGGCAGATACGGCGGCATTGACGGCCGCACGAACTGCAGCCCCGCGCCGCCGCACTTCTGGCCGGTGCTGTGCCCCGTCCCCGGGCAGGCGGGCGTTCCGCTCAGCTACCGCAAGGAAATGCCCGACGCCACGCCGGGAGACGATGCCGCGGGCTATCCCGTCACCGCGTACTTCGGCACGAACAAGCTCAAGCTGACCGCGCATTCGCTGAAAGTCGCGGGGCCGGCGGCGCCTGCGGGCGTGCCCGTAAGCGGTCCGGCAAAGGCGGCTCCCGCCGGCGGCGAGAGCGTGGAGTGCTACACGTTCGACCCGCACACCGGCGCGCACGCGGACTTCAGCGGCTTCCAGGCCTGCGCGTGCATCATCGCCAAGGACCCGCTGCAGGCGAACACCGAGTATGAAGTGAGCTTGAGCGTGGACGTGGACGGCAAGCCGTGGACAAAGACCTGGCGTTTCAGCACCGCGAGCGGCGGCGGTGGCGGCGGCAGACGGCCGCCGACGCGCCGTTAGCGCGACTGCGCTAAGCACGAACCACGAACCACGAACCGCTGTTCTCCGTGCCTCGGCGGTGTAGTATGAGATAGCTCGCCGGCAGCATTGGGAGGCGGGGCGGACGCCTGGCAGGAGGGCGAAGCGATGGGATCTTCTTTCTCGCGCCGCGGCTTTCTGAAAGCCGCCGGCGCCGGCGCAGCGGCGGGCGTTGCGTGGCCGCTCCTGGACTGCGTCAGCGGCGGCGCGCTGGCCGCGGAGAAGTGGCAGATGCGTCTGGCCACGTCGTCCATTCAGTTCAAGCAGTTGCCGCTTGCGCAGGCCTGCCAGGAGATCGCCAAACTGGGCTTTGAGGCCATTGACATCTGGGATGCGTTTGACGGCAACAAGCATCTCGAGGAGGCCGAGAAACTCGGCGGCGACGGCTTGAAGGAACTCCTCGAGAAGAACAAGCTGAAGCTCTCGGCCTTCTCGGTCTACGCCACCGGCTACCAGCGTTATGCGGAGCTGCTCGGCAAAGCCGGCGGCGGCGTGGCCGTGCGCAGTTGTGAGGGCGGCAAGTTCAAACCGGAAGACGTGCCGGAGCGGATGAAGAAGTTCCTCGAGACGCTCAAGCCGCTGGTGGAGCTTGCGGAGAAGCACAACGGCTTTCTGGCCATCGAGAACCACGGCAGCTCGCTGCTCGATTCGCCCGACTCGTTCAAAGCGTTCGTTGACAACAACACGTCGCCGCGCGTGGGCGTCGCCGTGGCGCCGTACCACTTGCAGGCGCTCAAGGCGTCCGTGCCGGACGTCATCCGCACCTGCGGGAAGCAGTTCTTCTTCTTCTACGCGTGGCAGAACGCGCCGGACTTCAAACAGCTTCCGGGTGTCGGTCCGGCCGACATGACGCCGTGGCTGCAGGCGCTGGCCGACATCCAGTACGCGCGGTACGTTAATCCCTTCATGCACGGACATCCCGCGACCGAAGACATGGTCGCCAACCTGGCCACGTCGCGCGAGTACCTGACGAAGTGCTACGACGCTGTCACGAAGAAGGAGTAGTCTACGACTGTTGCCCACGATGAGAAGGAGGCCGCAATGAAGACTGAGCAGTTGAAACGCCGCAAGTTCCTTGGCCTGGCCGCCACGGCGGCCACGGTCGCCGTTGTGCCGCGCCACGTGCTTGGCGGCGGCGCCAGGACCCTCGCGCCCAGCGACAAGATGAACATCGCCGGCGTCGGAGTCGGCGGGATGGGCGGCGCGAATCTCAGCCAGATGCAGACCGAGAACATCATCGCGCTGTGTGACGTTGACCCCAACTACGCCGGCCACACGTTCAAGAAATACCCGAACGCGAAGGTGTACAGCGACTACCGCGAGATGCTCGATAAGGAGAAGGAGATTGACGGCGTGCTCATCGCCACGCCCGACCACACCCACGCGGTCATCACCATGGCCGCGATCAAGGCGGGGAAACACGTCTACACGCAGAAGCCGCTGACGCACGACGTGTACGAAGCGCACATGCTGGCCAAGGCCGCCAAGGAAGCGAAAATCACGTCGCAGATGGGCATTCAGGGGCACTCCATGGACGGCGCGCGCCTGACCTGCGAATGGATCTGGGACGGCGCCATCGGCGAAGTGCGCGACGTGGACGCCTGGTGCAGCCTCTCGTACTACCCCTGGGGCCACGCGGGGTGGAGTTCCAAATGGGGCACGCGGCCCACCGACACGCCGCCGCCGCCGCAGGGCCTCAACTGGGACGTCTGGCTCGGCCCCGCGCCCGAACGCCCGTACCATCCGGCGTATCACCCGACCGTGTGGCGCTGCTGGTGGGATTTCGGCGTCGGCATGATGGGCGACCGCGGCGCGCACACGCTGGATTCCGCCTATTGGGCGCTCAAGCTGACGCAGCCCACGACTATCGAAGCGACCTCGTGCGGCCTGAACGCCGACACGCATCCGCTCACGGCCATCGTCACCTACCGCTTCCCCGCGCGCGAGAACCTGCCGCCGGTGAAACTCACCTGGTACGAAGGCACGCGCCCGCCGCGCCCGCCGGAACTCGAGGACGGCCGCAAGATGCCCGACGAGGGCGGACTGGTCTTCAACGGCACCAAGGGCAAGATCATGGCCGGCGTCTACGGCGAGAGCCCGCGCCTCATCCCCGAGTCGCTCATGAAAGAGTACAAGCGGCCCGAGAAGACGATCCCGCGGGTGACGTGCAGCCACGAGCAGGACTGGATTCGCAACTGCAAAGCCGGCAAGCCCGCGGGCGCCGACTTCAGCTACTCGGGCCCGCTCACTGAAATCTGCCTGCTGGGCAACATCGCCAAACGCCTGGATACGCGCCTGCAGTGGGACGCCGAGAACCTGAAGGTGACGAACGTCGCCGAAGCGAACGCGTGGGTACGCCGGGAATACAGGAAGGGCTGGAGTCTGTAGTAAACTAATCGGCTTCCGCTTGCGGCCAACCTTCTGCAGTTGCAGCGTGTGGCGCAGTAGACCCTCCAGGGCGGGTGGCACTGCCGGCGATATTGACCGCGGCTTGCGCCGGTAGTTGTGTGCCACTGCTGGCTTGACGGGAGGCCAGCCTCGTGAGCGTGCGCAGGCCGGCCAGAGGCATAATCACGCCGATAACGAATGCCGTCGGGCGACGAAGCGCACTTCCAGTTGCTGGTCCAGCGCATCGGCAATCCGTTTCAGCATGGACAGCGAGTGGCTGTCGTAGTCGGCATCTTCGAGCCGACAGATGACCGATGCCGTCGTTCCCACCCGCTCCGCGAGCTGCCGCTGGGTCAATCCCGTTTTGACTCGAAGATCGTGAATCTGTCGGGCAACGGCATCGTTGATCCGCGCCTGCTTCAGCATCGCCGCTCGCTTGGGCCGGCCCCGATAGTAGCGGCGCTGGAGTATCTCGAGGGCGTCGCTGGTCGTCTCGGTCTTCTTCATCGCCGTTCCTCCCACGTGTGCCGTGCCGGGCTGCACAAGAACTTATTCCTGCGCTCAACGGCCCTATCAATCTCGCGCCCCGGAACCGCCTGCTCCTTGGTCAAGCCGTGCGAGACGACCGCCGCGGCGTTGCCATGAAAGAAGTACAGTATCCGGTACTGAACATGCCCGCGCTTCGTCCGGAGTTCGTAGATCCCGTCCCGCAGCAGGTCGCTTTCGGGCCTGCGCAGTTCATGACCCATCGCGGCAAGGCGCTCGATCTTGACCACGCACTTGTCCCGGGCCTTGTCCTCCAAGCCATCCAGCCAGTCGAGAAAGGGCGCCGTGCCATCGTCGTCCTTGTAGAAAACTACCCGCGTTCGAGCCACCTTGCCCTCCTCCAGGCATGGTCAGATTAGCATTATTGCGAATTGGAGTCAACGGGATTCGTTCTATCCATGGGGCAGATGCTCCTCATGGGTCACCAGGCAGATACGCGGCGTCATGCCACGCGCCGTGCTTTCCGCCTTGCCCCACATTCCGACGCCGTTGTAGGGCAAGCTTTCCAGCTCGCCCCGTGTTACAATGCCGTCATGTATCGAGTTCTTGGTCCGCTGGTATTCGTCTGGTGTGCCACGGGCAGCCTCTGTTGGCTGTTGCCTGCCCGTGCTGCCGAACCCAACGACGCAAAGAAGAGCTATCCGCTCTGGGACGGCCAGGAAACCATTGAACATTACGCCCGCCGCGTAAACCTTCCGCCCACCAGGACCCTCGACCTCGGCGGCGGCGTGACAATGGACTTCGTCCTCATCCCCGCTGGAAAGTTCATCATGGGCACGCCGGAACCGAAGCCTGTGGATGAGGACAGCTTCCGCAAGAAGATCGTTGCCGGCGTGGCCGTCTTCGCCGCGGGCGTCGGCGTCCTGCTGGTCCTCATCGGCACCGTCATCATCCGCGCCATCCGAAAGCGCCGCAGGCCGCAGTATTCGCTGGCGAAGTTCATTGTGATGATGTTGGCGGCAAGCGTGGCCGTCTTGGGCGGCATGCACTGGTGGACTTCTGCGCAAGACCTGAAGCAAGCACTTGCCGAATACCCTGCGGCGGTGGAACGGCGCAAGGACGGCTACCGGCCCGAGGAGCGGCCCGGCCATCTGGTGACGCTGACAAGGCCGTTTTACATGGGCAAGTTCGAGGTTACCCAACGGCAGTATTTGACGACGATAGGTGTCAACCCCAGCAGGTTCCAGAATTATGAAAGTCCCGTTGAGTCTGTTACCTGGCACGACGCCATAGCCTTCTGCGAACACCTCAGCAAACAGACACGGCAAACAGTTCGCCTGCCAACGGAAGCGGAGTGGGAATTCGCCGCCAGAGCAGGAACGGTAACCAAGCGGTACTCCGGCGATTCAGAAGCCGACCTCGCGCGGGTAGGGTGGTACTGCGCCAACAGCGGCAACACAACGCACTCCGTGGGGCAGAAGGAACCGAATGCTTTCGGGCTGTACGACGTGCACGGGAACGTTTGGGAGTGGTGTCAGGATTGGGCCGACGAGAAGTATTATGCGGCCAGCCCGCCGGTTAACCCGTCGGGGCCTGCCGAGGGCAGCGAACGTGTTTCCCGAGGGGGCGCTTGGCACAATATCCCACATTGTTGCCGGTCGTCGTACCGCGCCTGGGCGGTGCCTGGCGAAACGGGGCATAACTTCGGCTTCCGCGTGGTGGTCTCGCTTCCCACCCCGCCCTGACCCCGCCCTCTCCTATCGCCGCGCACCAGCCAATAGCCAATAGCCAAGAGCCAATAGCCAATAGCCGCTGTTATCCCGCACTTGCGCGCGCCGCGCGGCGTGGCACTATCAACACGTCAAGCATTGCCAATCGGCGCCCGGCGGGCGGCTGAACATTCTTCTTGAGGAGGCAGACGACCATGGCGGCAAGCGGACCAATTCGCGTCGGCATCGTGGGCATTGGCAGAGCAGGGTGGGGGATGCACTGCCCGGAGCTGGCGGGCAAGGAAGACCTCTTCAAGATCGTCGCCGCCTGCGACACGACGAGAGACCGCCGCGAGAAGATGGCCGCCAAGTACGGCTGCAAGACCTACGCGAAGGTCGAAGACCTCGTCAAGGACCCGGACGTCGAGCTGGTGAGCGTCGCCACGCGCTCGCCCGACCATCTCGCGCACGCCGTCCTGGCGCTCAAAGCCGGCAAGCACGTCTTCCAGGAGAAACCGATCTGCCTGGACTACGCCGAAGCGCTCAGGCTCAAAGTCGCGGTGGGCCGCGCGAAGGGCCAACTGTTCGTCCGCCACAACCTGCGCTTTGAGCCGGCCTACCAGCACATCCGCGAGATCATGGCGTCGGGGATTCTCGGCAAAATCTACGAGATCAAACTGCGCCGTATGGGCTACGCGCGCCGCGACGATTGGCAGACGCTTATGAAGTGCGGCGGCGGGCTACTCCTCAACTGGGGTCCGCACATCGTTGACCACGCGCTGCGCATGCTGGAATCTCCCGTGCAGACCATCTGGGGCGACCTGAAGAAGGTTGCCACCGTCGGCGACGCCGAAGACCATCTCAAGATTTGTCTCGTCGGCAAGAACCGCCGCCTCGTGGACCTCGAGGTCAGCGGCGGGTCGGCGATCAAGGAACCGGAGTACATCGTGCTTGGCTCCAAGGGCGGCCTGACGTGCAACGGCAGCGAGATTACGTTGCGCTACCTTGACCCGGCCGTGACGCTGCCGCCGCGCAAGGCGAATCCCGGCAATCCGGGCGCCGCCTTCGGCAGCCCCGAGCAGTTGCCGTGGATCGAGAAGACCATAGCCATCAGCCCGGCCTCCAAGTGCACGAAGAACGACACCATCTGGGTGGAACTGTACAACGCAATCCGCAACGGCAAGCGTTACCCCATCACCACCGCGGAGTCCATCGAGGTGATGCGCGTCATCTCCGCCGTGAAGAAGGGGACGAAGTTCGCGCGGTAGTAGGGCGCGCTCAGATCTTCTTCCCGTTCTTGCGCGCTGCGTTGATCTGCTCGCGGCTGCGGTGGCGGTAGTCGCGCAGGAGCTCGATCTCGTACTGCTTGCACAGATCGCGCACCAGGACACCGGCTTTCGTGGAACGCAGCAAGTACCAGCCTTCCATGCCGCAGTCCTTCTCCATCTCGACCTCGCCCTTGTGCTCGGCCAGCAGCTTCTTGATCTTCTCACCTGTGAAGTCCTTGTGGACGAACGCACGGTCGAGGTCCAGCGTTGCGATGAACTGCTGCTCCCGCGGCTTCTCCACGTCCTTGATCGTCTCGCCCGTGGCATCAATGATGTTCCCCCAGCCCACCGCCACGATGTAGTAGCCGTGGATCATGGCGTTGCCGTTGAGCGGCGCGCCGCCGCCGTAGGCGCTGGGCCACAAGACGATCTCCGCGCCCTGCTTCTCGGCGTCGAGCCACAGCTCGGCGTAGTTGAGGTCGAAGCAGGTGAGGATGCTGATGCGGCCGAAGTCGGTATCGAAGACCTTCACGCCGTCGCGGCTGACGTTGACGCCTTCGCCCCAGAAGACGAAGACTTTGCGGTAGTAGCCGGCGACTTTGCCCTGGCGGTCAAGCAGGACGGCGGTGTTGTACTGCTCCTTCTCCGCCTGCTCGCGGATCGGGCAGACGACCCACATGTTGTGCTTCTTCGCGACTTCCCCAACGGCGTTCGTTGTCGGACCGGGAATCTGCTCGGCCTTTGTGCCTGCGAATTCCTCGGGCAGGCAGGCGATGTCCACGCCCTGCGAGCCGGCGGTCTCCAAGTGGCTGAGCGCCAGCTTGAGCTTCTTGTCGTAGTCGCCGCCCATGCCGATGGGGATGGCCGCCACGCGCACCTGGCGCCCCGGCGTCTTGTCGCGCTGAAGCTGCGGGCGCGGCGCGGCAGCCTCGCCCGCCGCGGCGTTTGACGCCACAACGGCCAGCGCCAGCAGCCAGCACAACGCACACTCGTGCGAAATGTTCGGGGACATACATGACCCTCCGATGCCGGCGCTCAGGCCCCCGCAAGATTCCGTCGCCCGCGCCCTGTTGTCCAGCGGCTTTCTCCCGTGTTGCGCCGCAGTGGATGCGTGACAGGTCGCGGCGCGGCGTCACTTCGGCACTTTGTTCTCGCGCAGGTTCACGGGGTTGACGAGTATCTCGTCCACGAAGAGCCAGGCCGGCGCGCCCGGCGCTTTCGCATGCCACGCTGGAATCTTCCCCACGTTCGCCGCGCACACGCGGACATAGCGCCCCGTCGCGTTCAGCTCTCCTTTCACCAGCGCCCAGCACACGGGTCCGGCTTCGCGTTCCGGCAGATCGGGCGCGGCTTGCCCCACGGCGCGGAAGTCCTTGCCATCGTCAGACAGAGCGAACTCCACGCGCGGCGGGAGGAAGATTCCCACGGCGACGGATTGCAGGAACACCGCGCCGACCGTGCGGATTGGCATGCTCTTCCCCAGGTCAACGACCGCTTCGAAGTCCTGCCCATAGTATCCCAGCCAGCAATCCTGGAAGTCGCTGGAGAGCAGCGCGCCGTCGGTGAGGCCACCGGCACCGAGGCCCGGATAGCGCGCATCGGGTTTGGTGAACGAGACGGCCTGCTTGCCCACGGCGTCATGCTTGACGTTCGCCGTGCCTGTCGCGGTCAGCTCGGCGTCGGGGAGCATCTGCGGCCGGACCCTGGCCATGTGCCGCGCAATCTTGCTGTCTTTGGTGAGGTCCCACAGGTTCAGCTTCAGCTCGCGCAGCGCCATGACGGCGGGAATCCAGGCCTGCGTCCAGCCGCATTCGACGGCCCACGCGCCCCAGCCGCTGTCGGCGTTCGAGCCCCAGTAGTCCCACTTGGTGTAGTCGAACGCGCGGAACCACGCGCCGTCAAGCTCCGGCCGCGCCTCGCTGCGGACCTGAATGCGCACGAGGAATTCGGCGAGCTTGTCTTCCGCCGCGCGCAGGCGCGCGTCGCCCGTCACGGCCGCCGCTTCATGGAGTCCGAGGAAGGCGAAGTTGCAGGTGTAGAGCATGTCGGCGACGGGATCGCCGTTCTTCTGGATCAGCGACGCTTCGTGAGTGCCGTAGTCCTCGTTGGATTTCGGCGGCGCCATGCAGCCTTTGCCCGGCGTCCCCAGTTCCTCGCGGATGGCGCCGCACGCGACCTGGTCTTCCAGCAGATCGTCCGCGATGCGCATGAGCCACGCGCGATGCTCGGGCGTGTCCTCAATGCGCAGCAGCCAGGCGAGCGTCAGCAACATGCGGCCGCGTTCCTGCTGGATGCCGTTGGTCCAATACCAATCGTCGGGGTAGGTGCGCATCATCATCCGCAGGCCGGTCTTGGTGCGCTCCAGCAGCGGCTCGAAGCGCGTCTTGTCGTAGAGCCACAGGTACACGGCCCACGTCCAGGCTTCGAAGTGCGGCGAGAGGCGCGTACGGCGCAGCCGCCAGAAATGCTCCCAGCCGTGCTTGAGGATGTCGCCATTATCGAGCAATTCGCCGCGGAAACCGAGCGGGCCCGTGGTGCGGAAGTTGGCGAGGATGTTGATCAGCAGGCGCTCGTCCCACCGGTCCGTCTGCTGCAGCGCGGCCGAGCCCATGCAGCCGAGCATGATCTTGACGTCGTTGTCCTGGAACATCATGCGGGGGCTGTCGGGCGCCCAGCAGATGAGGCCGTAGTTCGGCTTGGCGGGGTCATCGAGGAACAGGTGCGAGTTGAAGTAGATCCAGTCCAGCAGGTTCGACGCGATCCGCGCGCTGCGCGCGTCGCCGTCCAGCTTCGAGCGCAGCGCGAAGGCCAACGAGGTCTCGCCGTTGCTGTCGGAGCGCAGCCACCACGATGCGGGCTGCCGGCCGGTGTAATCCACGCGCGAGAAGACGCCTTCGAGCAGGCCGTGTTCGCCGTCGCCGGGCGGAAGGGCCGGCTCAGGCACCGGCAGGATTTGCCCGCCGCGCTGGCGGCGCTTGTCGTATTCGTCCTTCCACGACGCGCCAATCAACATGCGCGCGCTGCTGTGCCAATCAATGCCGCGGATGAGCGCCTGGGCTTGAGCGCCGGCGGGCAGCGCCGCGTTGGCGGTATACGTTGGCCGCACCGCCGGCGTCCATTCGAGCGTGGGCAGCGTCTTGCCGGGCTGCAGCCAGGCGACGATGCGGCGCCAGACCGCCTGCCACGCGTCCTTGGTGGCATACCGCGCCGTGACGAACTGGCTGAACTTTGTCGTGCAGACGAGGATGTCGCCGCGCGGGTGCTCGAAGAGTAGCGGATGCGACGGCGTGTTGTCCAGCCCGTAGACGGCGGTGTCGAAGCCCGCGACTTTGGCGACGACCACCAGCGGCTTGTCGGCCTTCGTTTCGACGAAGTGGCAGTCGTGGATCATGAGGATGCTCAGCGGCGGGAGCGCCTCGCCGAAGTCGGGCGCGGTCACGACGCCGCGTTCGAGGTTCGCGCGCCGCGGTTTGCCGGTCTCGAGGTCGGGCAGGCGCGCGGGGAATTCCACGAACAGGCGCAGCTTCCTGGCCGCCGCGGCAGCGAAGACGTCCGGCGTAACGTCGGTGGGCTGATTCGGGTAGCCGTCGGCGAGGACCAGCACGCCGGCGCCGTCAGCGGCGCTCTTCACGGCCGCCGCCGGCGATTCCTCACGCGGGAATTTCAGCCCCATCGCGGATACCACACGGAAGAGGTCGTTCTCCGCCTTGCAGCAGAACACCAGGTCGCAGTTGGTCTGCATGTCCGCAGCCTCCGCCTTGAGCACGCTCGCCGCCCCGGCCAGCAACATCGCGGCGCCGGGACACGCGACGAGGCGAACGACACGACAGCACCAGGCTCGCAGGTTCATCCGCGTATTCCTTCTTCCGACCGCGCGTCGGCGCCCCGCTGTTCTTACGGCGCCTCGATCACCAGCCACGTCCGCCCGCGCGCGGGGACTTTCACCGGCACCGTGACCTTATAGTCGCGCGTCAGCGTGTAACTCTGCGGCGTGCCTTCTTCCTGGCGAATCTTCGCGGTGTCGGTGAGGCCCGTGTAGTAGAGCGGCAGCGTGAGGCTGCGCTCCGCGTCCTGCGACAGCGGATTGTAGACCATGACGAGACCGCGCTCCTTGAGGCTCGGGTTGGCGTGCATGATCCAGTCCACGTCGCGGCCATCGGCGCGGCGGCCGTGGATGATGTCTGAATCGAGGATCGCACGGTACTTTCCGTACCAGTCCACCCATTTCTTCACGACGGCTTTCGTCGCGTCCGTGTCGTAGAGGCGCGGGCCGCGATAGCAGGCTTTAACGCCCGCGCCGAAGAGATTGGCCAGGCGCGTCTCGTAGTGGTCGAGATGATCGCACAGCGGCTCGATTGTCGCCGCCTTGCCGCCGCCATGGTATTCGGTGAGCGGCACGAACATCCAGCCCATGCTCGGCGTCTTCTCCCATGTGCCGTCCCAGATATTCTGCCGCTCGATGATCTCCTGCTCGGCGCGCGGCAGCGACCAGTTCGTCTCGCGGTAGCCCATGCCGCACTTGCTGGAGCCGGCGAGGTAGTAGAAGTCCGGCACGTTCAGGTACACGCCGTGCCCGCGGCACCACTGGTAGAACTCGGCAATCGTCCGCCACTGCCGCCATTGCGAATCCTTCAGCCCGCGGTGGCCGGGATGCTTGGCCGACGCGCATACGTCGCCGGGATAGGAACCGTCGTGTTCGAGGATGTCTGCGCCGGTCTTCTCGTAGAACTGGTAGAGCTTGCGGAAGTAGTCCTGGCCCCACTTGCTGCCCAGGCACGGCGACGAGCCGAACACGGCGAAGCCGCCGGGCTTGCCCGTGGCCGGATTGCAGACATCGTCGTCCGGCCCGACACTGCGACTTGCGAGCAGCGAGTAGCCGCCCAGCGCGATGCCCTTGGAGTGCGCGTAGTCCGCGAGTTCCTTGATTTGTTCGAGATACTTCGGGTCCTCGTTCTCGATGTTGAAGCCGCTGCCGAACGTCATGATGACCATCTCGAAACCGACCTCGGCGCACTGGTCAATGGCCAGCCGCGCGGACTTCGGATCAGCGCCACGGACGTGCATCAGCGTGGGGTTCTCTGTGACCCACGGCGCGAGCGCGCGGTACATGCGCCGCACGGCCAGCCCGCGCCGCTCGCGGTCTTCGCCGTCGAAGAACAGCTCGAAGACGCGGAACGATTCGAAGCTCTCGCCGGTGTTGAGCACGGCGTCCGGCCCTGTCGGTGGATGGCACTCCAGCAGGCACGGCGTCTGCCGCGCATAGTTGACCTGCGTTTCGTAGAGCGGATCGCTCTTCCAATGGATGGCGTGGTGCTGCGAGTAGCGGTCCATGCTCTGAAAGGAGAAGTCGCTGTCCACGGTGAAGTTGCGCAGGTCGTGGCGGAACATCGCCTGGCTGCGCAGGTCCACGGGCGACTCCGGCTCCACGCAGGCCAGAATCTCGCAGATAAAGGAGTTCACCGTCAGTGGCTGTTTCGAGCCATTGGCGACCGTGATCCATTTCGCGAGCAGCGGGATTCCGTCGTAGAGTTCGTAGTGCACGCTGATGCTCGCGTCGGCAACAGCAGGGCGCGCGGCGGGTTTCATGACGCTCTCCGGCGCTTTGAACGCCAGCGTCAGTCCCACGCCCGGCGGCGGCCAGGGCAGATCGGCCGGCATCCATTCGCGGCGCTTCTTCCACGCAAAACGTTCCTTCACGGGGACAACCTCGTACCCCGCGAAGGCGAACGCCGCGGGGTTGGCGCGCATCGTCTCGAGCCATTCGGTCTTGAGATAGTTATGGACGGGTTGCCCAATGAGGCCGCCCACGTCGTAGCGCGTGCCGTCGAGTTCGACGACGGCTTCAGGGCGCACGCTGCGCAGTTCGTTCTGGCTGGTCATCATGTTTTCGAGTGCCACGCCGGCGCAGTTCGGCGTGAGGCGGAAGACGCGGCGAACGAGGCCGTTCGTCAGGACAAGCTCGCGCTGGTCCTGGCTGCGCAGAACGCGCGCCTTGAAGGGGCTCGGGGTGAGCAGCCAGTCGCCCGGCGGTTTGCGGAGATCATCCGGCGTCAGCACGGCAGGCTGACCCTCCTCACGCGCATGCGCGGTTGCCAGCAGCATCACAGAGACAATCGCGGCGTTCAAGACTGGCCTGCCGTGCACGGTATCACCTCCCGCGTCTTCCCGAGACCTACTTCCCGCCTTTCCACAAGCGATGACGGTAGTGGTCCAGCACGACCGCGGCGATGATGACGCAGCCGGTGATGAGGCGCTTCGTGGGGTCCTTGACGCCCATCTGCGCCAGGCCCGCGCCGAGCACGGCAATGATCACCACGCCGAAGAACGAGTTGATCACCGAGCCGCGCCCGCCCATCAGGCTGGTCCCGCCGATGACGACCGCGGCAATGGCTTCGAGTTCCGCGCCGCCGCCCATGTTGGGGTCGGCCGACTGGAAGCGCGACGTGTTGAGCACCGCGGCGAGGCCCGACAGCAGGCCGCACAGGGCGAACACCGAGAGCTTGATGGGACGCGGGTCAATGCCCGACAGCCGCACCGCTTCCTCGTTGGTGCCGATGGCGATCATGTACCGCCCAAAGACGGTGCGCGAGAGCACGAACTGGCCGAGAGCGACGGTCACCAGCGCGATCAGGAACGGCAGCGAGAGGCCGCCGATCCGGGCCTCGGCAATCACAGCCACGGGGTCGCCGAGATACACGGTCTCGGAACTCGTCACGAGGTACGCGCTGCCGCGGCAGATTTCGAGCATGCCCAGCGTCACGATGAACGACGGGATGCCCCAGGCGATGCTGACCAGGCCGTTGGTCAGGCCGCAGGCCAGGCCCACCGCCAGGCAGGCAAGCACGGAGACGGCGAGCGACAGCTCGTAGCGTTTCATGCAGACGCCAAGCACCGCGGCGCCGAGCGCCAGCACGGAACCGACCGAGAGGTCAATGCTCGCGATAATGAGGACGTAGGTCATGCCGACCGCAATGACGACCGCGCCGGGAATCTGGTTGGCGATGGAAAGGAACGTCGGCCGCTCGAGGAAGTGCTCCGTGTTGAGCCCGAAATAGACGATCAGGCCGGCCAGCACAAGGACCATGCCGAGGTAATCGGTGAGCAGCGTCAGGAGCCACGCGCGACGGCTTGTCTGCGGTGTGTCGGGCATGCGTTCGTCACTGTTCACTCTGGAGCCGCACGGTATCCTCACCGCTTCCGGACGTTCGCGCAAGCGTGATTCCCTGGCGGGGTGACTGCCTGGAGAGCTAATCCTTGTCAAGAACCTGTTGTATGTCTATGTCCATGGCGCGAAATGGCGCCAGCGCGTCGTTAACACTCCGCTTGCACTCTTCGAGCGCGCGCCCAAGTCGAGACACAAGCGCCCGGCATTGCTCCTGTGTTGCGGTCAACTGGGTGCGCTCGCCGTCAAGCGCATCCAAGTCGGCCTGCCGTTTCTTCCTTACGTTATTCTGCGCGGCTGGGGTGTTGGTTATAGGCAGCGGTTTCACCCTGAGGCGCCCTATATCTTCCTCAACTTCTTGAATCGCGCCTGACAGCGTTGCGACACGCTCGTTTGTCTGGGCCAAGCCCGTTTCCAGGTCAGTCTGGGCTTTCAGAGCGAGCTTCAGGCGCGCGCGCAGCTTCGGCACATCATTCTTGACAAGGACCAGACGTGCGCTGTAGGGGTGCTGAACAGGTTGGTTGGCCTTGCGATCGCAATGCCAGTTGCAGTCAAACCGGCCGGTTTCCGGCGCAAAGCGCATCCACGCGGCGCCGTCTTCACTCGATATTTCCAGCAATCCATTTTCGAACGCTATGCGATGCTCCGTTGGGCTGCGCCCCAGTAAAATAAGCCCGTCAGCAGCGAAGGCCATGAGGCGGTTCGCGCGGCCGGCCTTGTTCACGGCGGGGTCATCAGCCCGCGGCATGAACAGCCACGTGTTGGCCAGGACATATCGCCGGCGGCCCGCAGCCAACTGCTGTTGTCGCGTCGCTTCTGCTTCTGCCGCCTTGATGTGCGCTTCTTCTTCATCTTTCCGCTTCTGTTGTTCGGCTTCAGTGAGATCAACCTTCTCGGCCTTGATCTTCACCTTGCCGGAGCCGCAGCCGAGCAGGAAGACGAAGCCAACGCAGGCACAGGCGGAACGCCATCTCATTTCCTGCGCTCCTCCAGGATATTCCGTATCGAGATGGCCTCGTCCACCAGCCGAAAGCCCAAGAGGATCATCTCCCAGTAGAGCCTGAACAAGACCAACCAAGCGCCCAAGGCAAGCACCAAGCCGGCAATCTTGAGCGCCGCCATGCCAGCGAATTCAAGCGTGTGATCCCTTAACGGCGGGAACGTGGCATCCCCTTTCACCAGGACTGCGACCTTTCCCTGGCTGGGGTGTTCTTTCTGTACCAGGAAAGCCTGTTGCGTGCCGAGACGAACAAGCTGTACGCCGCTTCCCAGAGTCTCAAGCTGCTCGTACTCCTCGGTATCGTGAAGTTTTGACCACTTCCCGGTGGACGCGATGAAAATCAGAACGTCGAGTATCTCAGGTTGCGACTTCAGAGCCAGCAGTTCCCGCTCCACCACTCTTCCTTGCCGCAAACATTCCTCGCCTGCCTGGAGCGCTTGCCGTGCGCGCGACTTAGCGTCCTCCCCGCGGCGTTCCTTGAGCCTCAGCAGCTCGGCTTGTTGTGCTTCGTAGTCTGTACTGTTGTCGGCGTACGCACGCCATACCACCCAGGCCGACGCCAACACGACAGCACCAAGGGAACACCAGGATACCAGGAACCACGCCGAGATTGCGAGACTCGGGGTGATAAAAGCCCTGAACTGGGCAACGGGATTTCGGGGGCTACGAAGAGCGGTAAAGACGGAACCGATCGGGGCGGATGCTATCCATTGTTTCGGCTCGGCGTCTCGATTGCCGTCTTTTGCCGCATTGCCGCCGCTCGGATGGGAGGGCGGGGGCACACTAGGGGTGAATACCACCGGTGCAGGATCAGCAGCCGGTCTCGGCGACGCGACGCGCGGGAGCGGAGGCGGTCCCGAAGGGCGTGCCGGCGCAGAAGCCGGGGCCAGGACGAGGCGTTCGCCGCATGCCGAACAATACACAGGCGCACCAGCAGCGTCATCAGCTACCTCTTTCAGGCCGCACCGGCTGCACGTTAGCGTTGTGCTCATGATAAATCTCTTTCCTACTGCCTCAGGTTCTCACCGCTCTCCCCGTTTCCTGCCGCGCTGGAAACCTTTCGAATCCCAAGCCGGCTCGTGATAATTCACGACCCGCCATGCCTGGGCACTAAAGTCAATCCAGCCACGCTCCTTGGCAAAGTCGTAGACATACCACCAGCGGTGCCCTTCGATCAAGTTCGGCTCTCCGAGGGTACGACGAACCATTTGCTGCCCCTGCTCCTGGCGCACTTTGGCCCAGCTCCTCTTTCCGGCCGCCACCTCCTGCTCTCCTATGGCATCGAGGAGCCCGTCACGCAGGTTCGCCGCTTCCTTATCGTTGGGCCTTGCCCGGACCACCTGCTCTATGTCGTCCAGCGCGCCGTCCAAGTCGCCCAGCTTCTCTCTCACGGGAGCGCGCAGCTTCAAGGTGCCCAGGTTACCGGGTTGCAGCTTCAACGACGTGTCATAGTCGCTCAGCGCGGACTTATGGTTATCGGTAGCCTCATTCGCTTGCCC
>Ga0315282_10008700_pt1 | contig 16356 bp, 13 predicted proteins | sample YL17G07_20_MG_FD_203693 | JGI IMG/M metagenome (GOLD analysis project Ga0315282, IMG submission 203693) | Sediment microbial communities from Yellowstone Lake, YNP, Wyoming, USA - YL17G07_20 | ecosystem: Environmental > Aquatic > Freshwater > Lake > Sediment | place: USA: Wyoming | collected...
CGGCCGCTGCGCCTCAGACGATGGGGGCGGTGCCGGTCGCGAGGCCCATGCCCGTTCCAGCGTCACACGTCGGAGGCACACTGACCGGCGTGCCTGTCGACTCCAGCGGGGACAGATCGCTCGTCGGCCAGCGGCTGGGTCCGTACCTGGTCCTATCCGAGATCGGGCGCGGCGGCATCGGCACCTGCTACCGCGCCCGCGAGGATTCTCGGGCGAAGCAGGTTGCTCTGAAGGTGATCCACCCCTGGCTGGCAAGGCTGCCAGGCTTCACCAGCTCGCTCCTGGCGGAGATCCGGGCCATGGCCTGGATCCGCCACCCCGGCATCGCGGCCATCCTGGACGCCGGCGACGCGGACGGCCACGTCTACGTCGTCTCAGAGCTTATCGATGGGAGCTCGGTCGAGGATCTTATCCGCCGGGAAGCTCCCCTTGCGCCTGACGATGCCCTCCGCATCGCGCTTCAGGTCGCCTCCGCCCTGGACTTCGTTCACACAACGGGTGCCCTCCACGGCGACGTCAAGCCGTCCAACGCCATCGTCGGCAAGGATGGACGCGCCGCACTCACCGACCTGGGGCTCGCCCGGCTTGCCAACGCCGCGATCCGGCTCGCCACGGTCGGCGCGGTGCTGGGCTCGGCCGGGCAGATGGCGCCGGAGGTCGTCCTGGGCCAGCCAGTCACCAGCGCCGCCGACCGTTACTCCTTCGCGGTTCTGCTCTTCGAGCTGCTGACGGGGCAGCCCCCGTTCCCGGCTGCTGTCCCCACCGCCGCAATGGTGGACCACGTCGGCAAGGCTCCACCAAGAGTGACGAGTCTGCGCCCCGACTTGCCGGCGGCGCTCGACGAAGTGCTGGCGCGCGCGCTCGCCAAGGATCCGGCGGCGCGCTACGCGACCTGCTCGGACCTCGTCCTGGCCGCGGCCGCGGCTCTTGGGTCGGCCCCAGCCGCCTCCCGAGCACGCGCGACCGGGCTGCGAAGGATGGCCGGAGCGCTCGCCGCCATCGCCGTGATCGTGGTGGCCGTGATCGGCACCTTCGTGCTGTCGCGAGGCGCACCTGTGGCGACCTGGACCGGGCGAGATGCCCCCCGCACGGCCCCTGCAACAGCGGCGAGTGAGCCCTCCACCGGCGAGCTCGTCTCGGACTCCGACGGTGCCCCCAGCGGCCCGCCGACAGCTTCCGCCTGGAATGCTGCCCAGGCGCGAGAGAAGGAATCACCCAAGTCCGATGCCACGGCCACAGCCATCCTCGATCCCACGCCGACGCCCGCGGAGGTCGCGCGAACCCCGGCCACGCCGACTGCCGGCCCTGAGCCAGCCGCGGCCACTCGCGTCGGCGACGCTCCAAGTGCCCCGAGTACACGATCGGAGCCAACGCCGGCCATCGTGCAGCCAGCCGTGTCGGCTGCCCCCAAGACTCCGGTCGGCACGCTGATCGTGGTACGCCCCAATGAGCTCGGGGCAAACGATCTCCATCGGATGCAGCTCTCGACCCGGTCGATCGAGTCCCTGGGCTCGCCCAGTCTCGTGTGGAACTGGGCGCCGGCGCCGTCGCCCGACGGCGAGTGGGTGGTCTTTGCCACCGGCGCCCCTTCCCGAGCGGACATAGCCGTGATGCGTCGGGACGGGTCAGGGCGGAGGGTCGTCGTCCGCTCGGGGGAGCTCAATCTCGGCTCGCCGTGGTGGCTACCCGACAGTCGCATCGCCTTCAATGGCAGCCGGGGCAGTCTGTCGGAAATCTGGGCCGTGTCCAGCGAGGGCGGCATTCTGACCAAGCTGACTGACTCCGCGGGCCTGAGCGAAGGGACGCGTATCCCGACCTGGCCGCGGGCAGGTGGATGGCTCGTCTTCACCGGTCGGCAGGGCGGGATCTTCCGCGTGTTCGCTCAGCCGCCGGGCAGTGGTGCCCGACCGATATCGCCCGAAGGCGCTGACGCTTACGCGCCAGCTTGGGCGCCGCATGGCGGCCAGATCGCCTTCTCCGGCACCATCGGCGATGGCCGGGTGGGCATCTTCACCATGACGCCTGACGGCGGCGACCTGCGACAACTGGCGGTCCCGGAGCGGGGCAGGTGGGCCTGCTGCCCGGTGTGGTCGCCCGACGGTGGGTGGATAGCCTACGTCGGGAACCTACCGGCCGGGGGCGATTACGGCGACGTCTACGTGGTCTCGTCCGAGGGAGGAGACCCAACACGCGTGACCTTCGACGGACACACCTACGATTGGCGGCTTGCCTGGCTGCCCTGACGACGGCAGAAAGAGGATGTAGGAGTCAGAACGCAAGGCTAGGAGCTGGCCCTCAGCCCCTGCGAGACCGCCAGCTGGAGGTGGTCGGCCGCCAGCTCGACCAGTCGGACGAACTGCGCCGCCTGGGGATCGTCCGGTGGGAGGGCGCGCAGGCGCGCCTCGACGTCCGAGCCGTCCAGCGCGGCCATCGCGCCACGCAGCCGGCTCAGGCCGAGGTGCAGCGCCAGGCGCTCGCGCAGCGCCTCGATCTGTCGGCCAAGCCCCTCGAGGCGGCGCTCCAGAGCCTCCCGCAGCGCCTCGGCCGGCCTGGCGTCGGCCTCCGCCCGGTCTCGTGCCTTCTGGGCCAGTCGCGCGTCGACGGCGGCGACCGCCTTCGCGAGGGCCTGGCCCGTCTCCATTGCCTGGCGGATCAGCAGCGCCTTTCGCAGCGACCCCAGCCCGTAGGAGCGGCTCTCGCCGGCGGCCGTGCCGACGATCCCCTTGTCCGTCCAGTAGGTTAGCTGGCGGACCGTCACTCCGCAGACCCGAGCCGCCTCGGTCGCGCTCAGCGCCAGTCGGCTCAGCACCTCCTCCTCGTCGATCAGGCACTCCGTCGGCGATGGGTCACCTGCCCCATTGCATTCCTCTCGCATCTGGCTCAGGCTGGCACCCATCCGGGCAAGTGCCTCCTCCAGTCGGCGCACCTGCGCGCACAGGGGCACCGCGCCCGTCGGCCGCGCCAGCCACTCCTCCAGCCGGAGCTGATCGAGATGACGGGACAGCCTCCGGAGAGGCAGGGCGCTACGCTGGACCACCACGGCCTGCCGAAGCTCCTCGGCCAGGATGCCCAGACGGCCCAGGTGCTCGGCGAACGACTCGGCGAGCGCCTCGGGGGGCATCTCCGCCAGCGCCCGGCGGCGCGCCTCGCGTTGGGCCAGATGGTCGTCCACCGATTGGGTTGCCTGCTTCAGGCTTCGACCGCGATCCAGCTCCCGCTTGATCAAGAGGACCTTCTCCACCGCGTCGACCGGGTAGCCATCGCCGGCGAGCACGATCCCTCGCTGTACCCAGTACGAGAGCTGGCGGCGGCTCACGCCGCAGAGCCGGGCGACCTGCTCGGTGGTCAGCCTGACCTTGGCGGCGATCTCCGCCAGGCTCAGCCCGCCGGTCGGCTGGCTTTGCTCCATACCTTATGCTTCACCCACATCTCTATGCTTCACCCACGTCGCCAGTCAAGTCGAGGCCGCTCGCGCGCCGACGTCGCACGCGATGTGGTAGCTTGGCCGGGCCAGCCACGTTTGGGAGGATGCTGACCGTAGGAACATAATAGCACCAGCGCGAGAGGAGTGAAAGACCCCACTATGCGCGGTAGCGCCTGACCGCCAGGCTGCTAGCGACTGCTCACCCCCCGGCCAGTCGCCGGGGCTGCGAGCCGGGCATAGCTCTTGCTGGAAGAAGACTGTGAAACCACTTGACGGCTGAACGCCAGGACAAGGTCGAAGACGATGCTGCCCCCCGGGCCTCTCCTGCTGGCTGCCTTGCCGTCCGCCCAGCCGCCGGCCATCGTGCGCTACGAGACCTCCGCCCATTGGCGGGCCGTGCTCGCCGGACGGCTGCCGGGCGCGGTCCAGGCCGCGCCGCCTGGCCCGACCGAGGTGGTCGAGTACCCCGAGGAGAACCTCCCCCTCGACGTCCAGGTGGTCGCCGACGGGCAGACGCCAGACGGACGCTGGTCCCAGACTGTTCGGCTGACGATCAAGCCGGGCGGATCGCTCGGCGCCGTCTCGGAGGCCGTCTACGGCAACGTGCTACACGTAGACGAGATGTTCCAGGCCGCCCTGAGCCTGGACCCCAGCCTGACGAATCCCGCCTTCGTGCACGTCGGGCAGGAGGTCGAGCTGGCCGTCGACCCGACTCGGACCTTCGTCCTCCAGCGCGTCGACGCCGACGGCCAGACGCTCGTGCGGACCTTCGCCAACGGGGTCCGCGAGACCATCTACCGCAAGCCGTCCAGCAGCGTCGTGCGGCTGGTCGAGTTCCCGAAGGGCCCTGGCGGCGAGACCTTCTCGTTCCCGGATCCCGACGGCCGCCTCTCGGTCCCGTCGGGGGGCCGGATCGTCGACTTGCGCTACCGGCCCGGCGACGACTACGCCGCCGTCGTGCGCGAGTCGGCCGGGGTGGCGACCTTCAAGGCCGCCGACGACGTCAACCGACAAACCGGCTGGCAGCCGACCCGCTGGCCGCCGCCGGCCGGAGAGGCCAGGCGCGCCGTTCTGGGGCCGGCCGAGAGCTACCAGCCGGATGCCCCCAAGTCGCTGCCGGCCAGACCGGCGGACCCGGCGGCTCAGGCCACCTTTGACCGGCTGGCCGAGGAGCGCCGGAGAGTCGGCATCTACCCGTTTCAGCAGCTCAACTCCGGCATCGTGTACAAGGTCATGGTCGAGGACCCGGCCGCCACGGCTCGCGACGTCGCCCGGCTGATCTACGGCGACGACCAGGAGTACCTGGCGATAGCCCAGAAGGCCGGCTTCGCCGTGCCATCCGACCCCGCCGCGGCCCGGACTTTCAACCCGAGGCTGTTCGGAACCTCGTTCTTCGACGTCGCCGTCGAGTACACCGGCGAGTACTTCCCCTACGCCGACGAGCACGACGCGCAGGCCGAGGCGCACGTGATCAAGCTGCTCAACGGCACGGTCATCGAGCGCTTCGACCGGGCGCAGGCCGACGGGCACGGCGTCTGGGAGATCACCCGCTACCCCAACGGCCACAGGCGGATCACGTACCGGCCCAACAGCCTGATGCTGACCCTGGCGACCGGGATAGCCTACGTCCAGGGCATCCAGGACGTGTCGCTGGACAGCGCGACCCGCGAGGCGCTGCGCCGCCGCTACGCCGCCGAGTTCCTCTGGGACTGGTCGTTCAACGTGCCCCGCGAGCCCGGCGACATCCCCGACTCCTTCGACGTCCAGAAGTCGGGCGACACACAACTGGTCGTCGTCACCATCGGGCCGTCGGCGCCGCTAACGCGCGTGGAATCGCTGCTCGACCAGATCTGGAACCGCAGCCCGCTGGTCAAGGTCGTCGCCGTGGTATTCCTCGGCGCCATAGCCGTCGTGCTGGTGGGCCTCCTGACGAGGTTCGCCCCCCGGCCCGAGCGGGGGCGATGAGGTCCGCCGCTACTTCGGCGGGGCCAGCCTGAAGAGGTCCTGGATGTCCGCGAAGATGGCCGTCAGATCCTCGTGCTCGGGCTTCCCGAGCGGGTTGCCATGGTGCGACCGGAGGTAGTCCGACCTGATGATGCCGCGGCGCTTGAGGATTGCCTTGTAGACCCCCGGCAGCAGCGCCTCGTAGGTCAGGACCGGCAGGAGCCGGGTGAACACTTCCCGGGCCCTCTTCATGTCGCCCGCGTCGAGGGCGTTCCAGACCTGCACCGCCACGTCGGTCATCTCGCACGCCGGCATGTTGCCGCAGGCGCCGCGCCGCCACTCCTCGATGACGTACTTCCCGGCGACGCCGCCCATCACGCCCTTCAGCTTCGGGCCGCAGAGCTTGATCTCGGCCTCGATGGCCTTCGTCGGCGGCATGGTCTCTTCCTTGATCCAGTCGACGTGCGGCAGCTCCTGGACGAGCTTCGCGCACTGCTCCGGGCTCAGGCGAGTGCCGGCCGGCGCGTCGTGGTTCTGGATGAAGATGGGGATGGTGATGGCTTCCGAGAGCGCCCGGTAGTACTCGAAGATGTCCTTCGGGGAGACGAGCCGGACGTAGGGGGGCATCGCGATGACGGCGTCCGCGCCGATGGACTGGGCGTGCTTGGCGAACATGACCGCGTGGCAGTCGCTCGATCCGGCCACGCCGATCACGACCGGCACCCGGCCCCGGACCTCCTCGACGATGATCTGGGAGACTCGCTTGCGCTCCTCGTCGGTCAGCGTCCAGAACTCGCTGGCGTTGACCGGGGCGACGACGCCGTGGGCGCCGGCCTCGACGCAGAACTGGACCTCGCGCCGCAGGCTCTCCTCGTCCAACACGCCCTGGTCGTCGAAGGGGGTGCAGGGGATGGTGAAGATGCCTCTCCATTGCTCTGCCATTTCGCCAACCTCCGTGCCGCAGAGGAGCGACCGACACTCACCCCGCCTTCGGCACCCCTCTCCCGCAGAGCGGGAGAGGGGCCGGGGGTGAGGGCCGGCTCAAGCATTCCGCAAACCGCTGCAAGAGGGTCGGGCGGTTAGGTCGGACTCCCCTACTTCGCCCGAGCCGCCTTGATGGCCTCGACGTACTTCCGGGCCGTCTCGGTGATGGCGTCGAACCGCCCTTCTCTGACGGCCTTCCGGTCCACCAGGTTGCTGCCCGCGGCCACCGCGACCGCGCCCGCCTTGATGAAGTCGCCCGCGTTCGCCAGGCTGACGCCGCCGGTCGGCAGCAGCCGGATCTGTGGGAACGGGCCGGCCAGGTCCTTGAAGTACTGCGGGCCGCCCAGCGTGGCCGGGAAGACCTTGACGACGTCCGCGCCGCATTCCCAGGCGGTCAGGATCTCCGTCGGCGTCAGCGCCCCGGGGATGCAGACCTTGCTGTAGCGGTGGCACATCTCGATGACCTTGGGGTTCAGGCTCGGGCTGACGCTGAACTGCGCGCCGGCCAGGATTGCCGCCCGGGCCGTCTCGGGGTCCAGGACGGTGCCGGCGCCCAGGAGCACGTCTCCGGGCATCGTCTTGCTGGCTTCCTTGATCATGTCGAGGGCGTTGGGCGTCGTCATGGTGAACTCGATGACCTTCACGCCGCCCTCGCGCAGCGCCTGCGCCGACCGCACGAGCTGGTCGCCGCTGTCCAACCGGACCACGGCGATCACGCCGCAGTCGATGACGTACTGGAGCATCTCTTCTCTAGTAGCCACTGGCCCAATTCCTTTCTGTCTGACAGAGTCCCAGACCAAACTCACCACAGAGGCACAGAGGACACAGAGGCGTGAGCGCGAAGGTCCCGCTCCTCTGTGCACTCAGCGTCTCTGTGGTGCAAGTCCCCGTTCCCTAACGCGAGACACGCCCGGAGCCGACTCCCGCCGCCAGCCTCTCGACCTCGGCCACGGTGACCGCGTTGAAGTCGCCCCAGATCGAATGCTTCAGGCAGGAGGCCGCCACGGCGAAGTTCAGCGTCTTCTGGCGGTCGTCGCCGTAGGTCTTCATTCCGTAGATGAGCCCGCCGACGAACGAGTCGCCGCCGCCGACCCGGTCGACGATGTGGGCGATGTCGTAGGTCGGCGCCGTGTAGTACTTCCCCTCGTCCCAGAGCACGCCGGACCAGGTGTTGTGGCTGGCCGAGATCGACCCGCGCAGCGTGGTCGCGATAATCTTCAGGTTGGGGAAGCGCTTCTTCATCTCCTGGCAGACGTAGAGGTAGCTCTCGGCCTCGACCTTCCCGTGGACGACGTCGGTATCCGGCGCCTTGATCCCGAAGACGGCTTCGGCGTCCTCCTCGTTGCCGATGGCGACGTCGCAGTACGGCACCAGCTCCGACATGACCTCGCCGGGCTTCCGGCCCCACTTCCACAGGGCCGAGCGGTAGTTGATGTCGAAGGAGATGGTCAGGCCCATCTCGCGGGCTGTTTTGCACGCCTCGAGCTGGGCAGCGGCGGCCGCCTGGGAGATGGCCGGGGTGATGCCGGTCCAGTGGAACCAGTCGGCGTCGGCGAAGACCTTCCGCCAGTCGATGTCGCCTGGCTTGACGGTGGCGATGGCCGAGTTGGCTCGGTCGTAGACCACCTTGGCGCCGCGCTGGGCCGCGCCGAACTCGACGAAGAAGATGCCCAGACGATCGCCGCCGAAGACGATCTTGTCCGTGCCGATCCCGGCCCCGCGCAGGTAGCGGACGCAGGCATCGCCGAGGTCGTTCTTCGGCAGGCGGGTCACGTAGTCCACGGGGATGCCGTAGTTCGCCAGCGAGGCGGCCACGTTGGCCTCGCCGCCCGCGAAGATCATGTCAAACGAGCGGGCCTGACTGATGCGCAGGTATCCAGGTGGCGAGAGGCGCATCATAATCTCGCCAAAGGTCACCGCTTTCTTCGACATCTCTGTCCGGTCCTCCTTCCATCCCGCCCATCCCGTCTATCGAGTTCGTCCTGTTCGTGCCGTCCCGTCCACGTCGGCAACGGCCGGCATTATAGCACCGGCCGGAAAACGGGGTCAACGCGCGTGGCCAACCGCTGGTGGCTGGCTGTGCTGGACCCTCGCGCTCGGCAGCCAATCGCCGACGGCTACTCAGGGTACCACGTCGTAGACGACCACGGAGCTGCCGGTGTAGAGGGCCTTGATCTGGGGCGAAAGCTCCTTGTGGTCCGCCGAGTCACGCCAGGCGGCGGCGGTCTCCAGGCTCTCGAAGCGGATCAGCATCTGGTACCGGGTCGGCACCTCTTTCTCCCGCAGCAGCCCGACCGAGACGAAGCCAGGCTGTCGGGCCATCGCCTTCGAGTACTTCGTCTTGAACAGCTCCTCGAAGGCCGACTCCTTGCCAGGGACGACCTCGAAGGTCACGTGACGCTCGATCATCGCACATTCCCTCCTCGCGGAACTATCCGGCGCTGCGCTGCCAGCGTGGGTCAGCACCGAGCCCGGTGCCTAGTTTGCCAACAAGTCGCCACCTTGTCAAGCCCGCTCGCGCGCTTGACGCCGGCCTTTCCGCCGTGCGACAATCTGCCGTCGCACCGCCTATGCCCGGAGAGGCCGAGGGTCTCTTGCTCTCTTGCCAAGAGGGAAGCGGATCGCGGGATGGCAGAGCTCGGCGTGGTTGCCAACGCAAGGGGCGTGAGGAGCATATACTCAGGGGGCGCAGAAGCAGCACGATGAAGATCCTGGTCACCGGGGGAGCCGGCTACATCGGCTCTCACACGATTCGGGAGCTAGCGGAGCGAGGCCACGAGGTCGTCGCGCTGGACAACCTCGAGCGAGGCCACGCGGCGTCAACCCAGTGCCCGCTCATCCGGGCCGACCTGCGCGACCCGGCCGCGACCCGACAGGCCCTGGAGTCCCAGTCCTTCGACGGCGTCGTCCACTTCGCCGCCTTCGCCGCCGCCGGCGAGTCGGTCGTCCACCCCGAGATGTACTTCGAGAACAACGTCGGCGGCACGATCAACCTGTTGGGCGCGATGGTCGCCACCGGCGTCAAGCTGCTGGTGTTCTCGTCCTCGTGCGGGGTCTACGGGCAGCCGAGCCAGCTCCCGGTGACCGAGGACTGCGAGCGCCGGCCCGAGAGCCCCTACGGGGAGTCGAAGCACCTGGTGGAGCGGATGCTGCCGTGGTACGAGCGTGCCCACGGGCTGCGGGCCATTGCGCTCCGCTACTTCAACGCCGCCGGCGCCTCGCTCGACGGCACCATCGGCGACGACGCTCGGCCGGCGACCCGGCTCATACCCAGCGCGATGAAGGCCGCCCTGGGCCAGCGCGATGCCATCACCATCTTCGGCGACGACTACCCGACCCCGGACGGCACCTGCATCCGCGACTACGTCCACGTCCTCGACCTGGCCTCAGCCCACGCGCTGGCGCTGGAGCACCTGGCCGACGGCGCGCCCGGCGACTTCCTCAACGTCGGCGCGGGCGTCGGCTACTCGAACCGCCAGGTCGTCGAGATGATCCGGCGGGTCAGCGGCGTCGACTTCCCGATCAGGATCGGCCTGCGCCGGCCCGGCGACCCGGCCGAGGTCTACGCCGACAACTCCAAGATCCGGCGGGTGCTCGGCTGGGAGCCGAAGCACAGCGACCTGGAGACCATCATCCGGACCGACTGGGGCTGGCACAGCAGGCACCCGGATGGCTACGGGGACCGCTAGGAGCAAGGAGCCCTCACCCCGGCCCTCTCCCATAGGGAGAGGGAGCAGGCGCTCCGTCAGGCGCTCTGTCCCCTCCTTCAGTGGGAGAGGGGGTAGCCAGCCGGTCCGCCAAGGGCTCTATTCCCTCTCCCTTTGGGAGAGGGTTAGGGTGAGGGCTGCGTCCTCGGCGAGGGCCTTACTCCCCGCCAGCAGGGACCTCGCCCCCGCCGGACACCCCCAGCGGACTTACTCAGTCCTCTCGCCTTACGCTGGAGCCATTCGCTTGAGGCTCACAGGCCCTCGCCGGCGCCGGCCTCCTGGCAGCGCCTCACGCCAGGTGGGATGTCACCCGCCGCGCAGCACCTTCAGCCCGGCCCGGGCGCCGCTCAGCACGAAGCCGATGTCGCTCCCGGCCGTGAGGAACTGGAAGCCCTGCTTCGGCCGCCGGGCGGCCTCCTCGAGGGACCGGCAGGCGAGGCCGGCGACCTTCCCGGTGTTCCGGCAGGCCTGGACCACCCGCTCGAGGGCTCGGGCGTGCTCCTCGCGCTGGTCGATCTCCCGGGGGTGGAATCCCATCGAGAGCGCCAGATCTGACGGGCCGATCCAGCAGCCGTCGACCCCCGGCGTCGCCAGGATCGCCTCGGCGTTCTCGACCGCCAGCGCGCTCTCGATCTGGACCGCCAGGAAGACCTGGTCGTCGATCCAGTCGGTGTAGTCGTCGCCGTAGGCTCGAGCGCGGCCCCAGCCCCAGGAGCGCTGGCCCCTCGGCGGGAAGCGACAGGCGTCGGCGGCGGCCTTCGCGTCCTCGGGCGTGTGAACCATCGGCACGACGATGCCCAGCATGCCCTCGTCGAGGAGTCGGCCGATCATGGTGAAGTTGTTGGCGGCCACCCGGGCCATCGGGACGGCCGAGCCGGCGGCCATCGCCGTCAGGGCCTGGATGGTCGAGTCCGGACCCCACGACCCGTGCTGTGTGTCGAGCAGGATGAAGTCGATGCCGCAGTTGCAGAGCACCTCGGCGGCCGCCGGGGATCCCAGCCCCAGCGCGTAGCCAAACGCTGGATCGCCCCGGAGCATCTTCTGCTTGGCGGTGTTGACCTTCATACGGCTGTTCCTCCTCGTCCATGAATAGCCAGGGCGACGGAACCGAGCACGAGTGCCTCTGGCCCGGGCACTATAGCACACGGTAGATAGGCGGTCAACTCAGCGAAGCGGGGTACTGAATGGCCAGAAACCTGCCTTCCAGGCGTTCCTCGACAGGCGATAACGTTGCCGATATAATTGTTGCCGAGGCCGTGCGGGGTCAGCCGAAGCGATGCGGAGGCCTCGGCGCGGAGGCTTCGAGCGCCGGCCGCAAGCCGCGGCCAAGGGGACGTGTGGATGAGCAGGGAGCGATACGAGTTCAAGCTGGTCACGCGGCTGGAGCCGGACGCAGTGGGGGTGCCCGGCAAGCGGCGCTTCCGCCTGCTGGTGCAGGGCGAGCCGGGCTCCGCCTGCCTGTGGCTGGAGAAGGAGCAGCTCCAGGCCCTCGGGCTGGCCATCGACCAGTTGCTCGCGCCACTCGCCGTCCTCTGGTCGCGCAACCCCCCGTCCAGGTCAGCCCCGGCCAACGTCGAGGAGTTCCCAACGCCGCCCACCGTCGAGTTCCAGGTCGGGCGGCTGGCGCTGGGCTACGACGAGGAGAGCCAGCAGTTCATCCTGCTGGTGCACGACGCCGAGACCGATCAGGAAGGCCCGGCCACGCTGAGCTGTCGGGCGACGCGGGCGCAGCTTCGCGCCCTCAGCCAGGCCATCTCCGCCCTGGCCGCCGCCGGCCGACCCCGCTGCCCGCTCTGCGGCCAGCCGGTCGAGGATGGCGGGCACGTCTGCCCGGGGACTAACGGCCACACAACCAGGCAGTCCTGACACTGCCGGAACACCTCGGGCCCATCCGCCCCGAGCGACGACGTAGAACAGAGGGGGCGGATGGGCCCGATTCGCGATGGGCCAGGTCGGGTGTCGAGCTCCAGCCTACCGCATCATCTCGCGCGACGGCCGGAGCAGCTTGTAGAACATCCCCGCGGTGAGGAAGGTGGGAGCCCAGAGCCCGACGAAGACGCTCTCCCACTTCCTGCCGGTGGCGAACAGCCACAGCGAGGCCAGAATCGAGCCGATCATCCCGAAGTAGTAGGTCGAGGTCGGGATCGACTCCATAAAGGAGAGCACCCCGGTGAGAGCCTCCTCCGGCTCGACCTCGCGAATGCCACGCGCCATCTCGCCCGCGCTGCCCATCATCTCGCGGGCACCCCTTCGCATCTCAGACATTGGCTTTGCCTCCTCTGCCAGCCGGGCCGGCGGCGCAATGCGCTGCCAGCCCTGCTCCTCGATTCGACTGCACGGCACGGCGAGTCACAGCTCGTCGTGCCCGACCGGGCCCGTTGGCTGGCGCGCCTCCACGCCGCCCGACTCGCGCAGGACTTCCCGCGCCTGCGTCGCTCGGTCGCCAGCGCGGACGGTGATCAGCACGGAGCCGGCCCGGATCGCCTCCTCGTACCAGCGGGCGTTCTCCTCGGGTATGCCCTCGCCGACCAGCGCGCCGACGAGACCGCCGGTGGCCGCGCCGATCGCGAGCGCCCCCAGGGCTACGGCGAGGGGTCCGGCGGCGACGATTGGCCCGAGGCCGGGGATGAGGAGGGCGCCCACCCCGACGAGCCAGCCGGCGATGCCTCCGAGCGCCCCGCCGGCCGCCGCGCCGATGACCACGCCCTCCTCGACCTCCGTCTCCGCCACCGTCTGAGCCAGCTCGCCGGCGTCGCGGACGTCGCGCATCGCCACGCCGATCTCCTCGGGTCGGAAGCCGTGAACGCGCAGCTCCCGCAGGGCGTCTTCGGCCTGCGTTCGGTCCGTGAAGATGGCCGCGACGGTCCCCCCAGTCTCGGGGGACCGGCTGCCGCCCGTGGTGGACATTCCCGCCTGCCTCCCTCTGCCCCGGGTCGAGTCGCCTCGCCACCGGCGCCCGTCGGCCCCGACCCGTCCGGGCCCGCACCGGACCCTCTCGGCTCACGCAGTTATGCAAGATGTGTGCCCCCCGCGGCCGTCGGCTGGCAGCCGTCAGCTCGCCTCCGGAGGCGAGCCCGGCAGCCGACGCCGCAGCCTGCACGGCAGCGGGCTGGACAGGCTGGCAGTTTTGTGCTTCAATACGGACGTGACCGAAGTGCCTCAACTGAGGGCTGAACGCTCACGGCCGATAGCCTGATTAGGAGCCGCGAAATTGGGAAAGGTCAGAGTCGCGATCATCGGCGTTGGCAACTGCGCTTCCTCGCTCGTCCAGGGAGTACACTACTACCGCTCGGCCGCCGAGGATGAGTTCGTCCCCGGCCTGATGCACGTCAACCTCGGCGGCTACCACGTCCGCGACGTCGAGTTCACCGCGGCGTTCGACATCGACCAGAACAAGGTCGGCAAGGACCTGGCGGAGGCCATCTACATCGCCCCCAACAACACCTACAAGTTCGCCGACGTCCCGTCCCTGGGCGTCCGAGTGCACCGGGGCATGACGCACGACGGCCTTGGCCTCTACCAGTCGCAGTTCGTCAAGAAGGCGCCGGGCCAGACCGACGACGTCGTCGGCATCCTCAAGGAGACCAAGACCGACGTCGTGGTCAGCTACCTGCCGGTCGGGAGCGAAGAGGCCACCAAGTGGTACGTCGAGCAGGTTCTCGACGCCGGCTGCGGCTTCGTCAACTGCATCCCGGTCTTCATCGCCCGGGAGCCCTACTGGCAGAAGCGCTTCGCCGACCGGGGCCTGCCCATCATCGGCGACGACATCAAGTCGCAGGTGGGCGCGACCATCACGCACCGGGTGCTGACCCGCCTCTTCCGCGACCGGGGCGTCAAGCTGGAGCGGACCTACCAGTTGAACTTCGGCGGGAACATGGACTTCTACAACATGCTCGAGCGCTCGCGGCTGGAGTCCAAGAAGATCTCGAAGACCAACTCGGTCACGAGCCAGATCGAGTACGACCTCGGCTCCGAGAACGTGCACGTCGGCCCGAGCGACTACGTGCCGTGGCTGACCGACCGGAAGTGGTGCTACATCAGGATGGAGGGCCGGACCTTCGGCGACGTTCCGCTCAACCTGGAGCTGAAGCTGGAGGTCTGGGACTCGCCGAACTCGGCGGGGGTCGTCATCGACGCGGTTCGCTGCTGCAAGCTCGCGCTGGACCGGGGCCTCAAGGGCGCCGTCGTCGGGCCGTCGGCCTACTTCATGAAGTCGCCGCCCCACCAGTTCACCGACGCCGACGCGCTGCGGATGGTCGAGGAGTACATCCGCGCCGAGGGAGCCGACGGGCACGTCCCCGCCGAGGCCACCGACGGGAAGGTCGCCCGAGTCAAGGAGTAGCCGGGGAGGGGACGGGCGACCTGACTGCACTTCAGGAGGCTGCCTGCTAGTGGCCGATCACCTCTCGCCGATGGACCGGGTCAAGGCCAGGGCGCGCACGGGCGCCGAGCCCGTTGGCCGTGCGCTGGCCCGGACCGGAATCACCCCCAACGCCCTGACGGTCATCGGGTGCATCCTGAGCTTCGGGGTCGGCGCGGTCCTGGCCCTTGGCTACCAGTGGCAGGGTGGAATACTCGTCCTCGTGGCTGGAGCGTTCGACACGCTGGACGGGGCGCTGGCCCGGGCCTCCGGCCGGGTGACGACGTTCGGCGCCTTCCTGGACTCCACTCTCGACCGCTACTCGGAGGCAGCCATCTTCCTCGGCATCCTGGCCGACGCCGCGCGACGGGGCGACGTCCAGGTAGTGCTGTTGACCTACGCCGCGGCCATCGGCTCGCTGATGGTGAGCTACGCCCGGGCCCGGGCCGAGGGGCTGGGCCTGCGGGGCGACGTCGGCTGGCTCCAGCGCCCGGAGCGGGTGGTCGTCCTCGGGCTGGGACTCATCCTCGGGCTGGTGGTCCCGGCCCTCTGGGTCCTGGCCATCCTGACCAACCTCACCGCCGTTCAGCGCATCCTGCACGTGCGCAATCTCACGAGGGGCAACTGACTCCATCCCTGCCTTGCAGTCGTCAAGCTGGCACACACCTTGCTCTTCTGCTCCGTGATCCCTCCTCAGCTATCCGCGCTGGAGAGTCGGATGATCCGACAGACGGTGGCCGGCAGATACGACCTGGAGTACGAGCTGGGCGCTGGCACGCTCGCGACGGTCTACCAGGCGCTCGACGTCCCGCGGCGACAGGTGGTCGCCCTAAAGCTGTTCGCCCGGCACCTCTGCGCCGACGAGGGCGTGCGCCAGGCCCTCCTCGACCACGCGCGCAAGCTGGGCGAGCTCGACCACCCGAACGTCGCCAGGGTGTTGGGCGCCGGGGTGGACGATGGCCAGGTCTACGTCGTCACGGAGCTGGTCCAGGGCGGCAGCGTGCGCGCCTTGATGAACTCCACGGATCGGCTTCTCCCCGACCGAGGCATCGAGATAGCCAGCCAGGTGGCCGAGGCGCTCGAGGCCGCGCACCGCCTGGACATCGTCCACGGCGACCTTCGGCCCGAGAACGTCCTGCTGGACTCGTCTGGAAACGCGAAGGTGACCGACTTCGGCTGGGCGGACGTCTTCGAGGGGGCGGGCGTCATCGAATCGCCGGCCCTCCCGAGGAGGGCGGCGTACCTCGCGGCGCGCCAGCGCGCCGGCACGGGCGCCCCGGCCGACGTCTACCTGCTGGCGGCGCTGCTCTACGAGATGCTGGCCGGCCGCATCCCTCCGGCGCCCCCCAGACCACGTCCTCCGGCGGCCTACTCGCCCAGGCCGTTCAACCCGGGCGTGCCGGTGTGGCTGGAGCGGGTGGTCGCCTACGCCCTCGGCGACGACCCGAGCCGGCGCTACCGCCACGCCGCCGCGCTGCGAATGGCGCTCCAGGCGCCCTCCGTCGCGCCGATACCGGCGTCCGTGCCCTACAGCCTGGCGAGCGTCCGCCGCGGCCCAACGGTCCGCGGCGTGCTCCAGGGCGTCGGCAGAGCCCTGCTCCGACTGCTGCTCATCGGGGTGCCCACGCTCGCCGGCGGCTTCGTCGTGGCCGCCGTCCTGACGACGTTCTTCGTCGGCAAGCTGGTGCTGGCTGGCCCCGTCTCGGACCTTGCCGAGGTGGACGCGCCCAGCTTCGTCGGGATGAGCCTGACCGATGCCCAGGAGAAGGCGATGTCCCTCGGCCTCACCGTCGCGCGCAGCTCCGAGCGCCCGACGACCGACCGACCGAAGGACACCGTCCTCAACCAGTGGCCGGTCCCCGGCACGAGCGTCCGGCGCGGCACCGTCATCCGCCTCGCCGTCAGCTCCGGGCTGACGGTCCCCGGCGTCGTCGGCA